>Ga0156395_1018_pt1 | contig 20850 bp, 16 predicted proteins | sample RifOxyA3_FD_108039 | JGI IMG/M metagenome (GOLD analysis project Ga0156395, IMG submission 108039) | Deltaproteobacteria bacterium RIFOXYA12_FULL_61_11 | reverse complement strand
GATTTCGAGCACCACAAGGGAAAGCTACTCCGCCGGAAGCGCGACGAACTGAAGTGAGCTCGCGTCTTGCCCCTACTCGTTCTCCCTTCCTCTTGGGCATTGCGGTCTCGGCGGTGCTGCTTCAAGGCCTTTTGGATCGATGATCCGTGGTGACACGTCTTCGAACCGCTGCAATACTTTCTTGTCTCTGGTTGATCGCTGCGTCGGCTCCGCTTGAGGCTCGCCCTGAGCCACCGCAACTCGAAGTATGGCTCTTCCAGACGCGCGGAAAAGAGGCTTTGCTCCGTTCTCTGACCGAGACCTTCACGAAAAAAACCGGGATCGGCGTCGAACTGCGCAGCCTACCTTTGCGAGAACACCTGCAACGGGTCGATCTCGCCGGCCGCACTCGCGCGACTCGTCCCGACGTGATCGAACTCCCCTCGCGCTTCTTCCGCTTCTACATCCGCCGGGGATGGATCGACGACATCACCCCCAATGCTCAACCCGGCACCGAGGACCTCCTGCTGTCCAATTTCCGGCGCAGCAGCATCGGTCCCTTGCTCGAACGTCCACTGTTGCACGAAATCAGCCTGCAGCGCAGCAACTCCCTGTTCGCCACCTGCCTGGACCACAAGGAGGGCATTGGGTATCGCATCTTCGGCGTCCCCCTGCTCTTCCGCGGCCAACCCCTGGTCATCAATGCTCGCCTGCTCAAAGAGATCAATCAACGCGTGCCCGAAGGCATCGTGTTGCACGAACTCTTGTTCGAGACCTGGGACGGTCTGCGGCGCTCGCTCGCAGCCATCCAACTCAAATTGGTCCGTTTCCATCTCCGCGAACTCGAGGCCAAGGGAATCAAGCACGACCTCGTCTTCGCCAAAGAGGAGGATCTGGAGGTCCCTGAAAAAATACACCGTTGTAACAACTTACTCGTCTCCAACGGTCTGCAACCCATCAGTGTCTTGGGTATTCCCACCTATTTCGAGCGCGAGGATGATCCCTTCTGGCTCTTCCCCATTGCCTACAACCACGGTAGCGAACTCATGCTCGATAGGGGCAGAGACGCCCCATCCGAAAGCGACAATCGCCGCAACCTGACCCAATCCCTACACAACATCGGCACTATCCTGAAGCACACCTTGGCGTATCAACGCGGCCTGGGGGGAGCGCTGGTTCCTCTGCTCGACCGCTTCCGCAACGGCCGCATCCTCGCGTTGTTGCCGCAAGACCTCGAGATTTTCCACCGCACCTGTTGGCAGGATGGGTATTTCGTGGCCCTCCCCCCCCGCGGCCTCGGTAGCGACCTGATCTTGCGTAATTACCTTTATCTCAATGGTTCGAATTTTGCCGTTTCAGCCTCTACCGAGCGTCGCGACGCCGCGGTTCGTTTTCTCGGTTTCCTGGCCGCTCAGGAATTGGAGGAACAGACCCTGCTCTCGACCCTCGGAATGCTGCCGGGGAGTGCACTCCTCCATACTCCCTGGCAACACTCGAACGGCAGCAAGGAGTTCTTGGACGTGGTCGAGCGCAACGGACGATATTTCGGGCACCATGAAGTCTGGCCCTCGACCGAGGTCCGCTTCGAGTCCGAACTGATCCAAGTCCTGCGCGAAATCGTGGACCTCGATCTATCCAGCACCGAATTGGAAGGCTTTGTGCATACGATCTTCAAGAAGCTATCTACCGGAGGCTGACGCCATGGTCGACCATACTACGACATTGCTGGCGCTGCACCGTAACAATCTGAAACGGGCGCTCTTCCCAGTCTATTACGTCATGTTCCTGCTTGTAGCCGTTGGATTGTTCGGCCTCCTGTTCTACCTCGAGGAACGCGACAATCGTGTCGCACGGGAGCACAGCCTCGACCACGGTACCCTGCAGCTCCAGGCAAACTTGGAGAAAACCCATGCTCTCGGCGCACACCTGGCCGGGATGGTTGCTCCACTCCTAACCGAGGGACGCTTCGAAACCATTCTCGATACTCTGGCGACCTTCCTCCGCCACCATCCCGAGGTAACTTTCGCCCGCGTTCTCGACCAGAGCGGAGCAGTACAGTGTTCCACAGACGAACGCGACCTCTTCGGAACGACAGGGTCTAATCGCATCCTCGGCGCCGGCTTCACCCTCGATCCTCATCGCCAGAGCTTGGTCCAAGAACTGCAGCTCACCGGCGGCGTCCTCCAACTCGGCCACCAACTCAATCACCTGATCGGTGCCGAGCACCGGCTGTATGTCAACACTCTTATCCGCGAGGGTCTCCACACCCCAGCCCTGTTCGCGCTGAATTATCATCATGCCTCCAAGACCGTCCGCAATAAACTGATCCTCAAAGCGAAAGATTCCGTCGACGGCCTGACCATCGCATCGCTCGACGAAGTCCAGCACCTGAGTGAAGAGGGTACCATCCGGGCAGCCGGCTTCAGTAATCCCTTCGCTCACCGCCTCTACCTCTCCGAGGCCGGCATCACCACTGCTACTGCCGGGACCTTACCGATGGTCACCATGGAACTCATAGGTCCCACCCGTATCCCGGTACTGCCGATCTCCCTCGCCCTCCTCCTCATCCTGCTGGCAGGCCGGATGGTCCTCGGGACCATGGTCGAGAGGAGCCTGGCGCGTTACCTCCCCTTGGTCCAATCCATCACTCCGGTTCGCGCTCTCCAGATGCGCCGGGTCGAACGAGCCATCTTCAACGCAGCAGAAATGCGCGATCTCCCAGAGCTCGAAGACCATTGGGGCGAGGAACAACAGGAAGAAGAACCAACCGCCGAACCCCATGCCCAACGGGAAGAACAGCCCCGCTCACAGGCCCGAAAAGCCGGTTACTGATTCACCACTCCAGTTCAGCGCGAAGTCTGCCAGAGGTAGTACGACGACAGCGCCGAGGCCAAGAAGGCTCCAGCGAGGGTCACGGTCCAGAAGGGCAGGGAAGTGGTGAACCCAGGCGGTTGGGTATTGGAAGCATACATGTAGACTTGACCCTCGTAGTCCCCGGGAAAGCGCAGATCCAACCAGAATTGTTCCTGCACCAGCCGTTGGCGCACGTTCTCCACCACCGTCTCGAGCTCCTCGGGACGGAACTGCTCGAGCAGCGCGAACTCGAGCGCTCCGGTGCGACAATCGAGCAGGTGGAGACGCAAGAACAAGGTCGGCCCGCTTCCTTCTAATCTTGGCCTCATGATTATATCGGCCCCCATGAACCGACCCATCTGCACAAGGCAGGAGATATCCCGGCACGACCCGTCGATCCCGGCAAGGTAATCGGCTGCCATGCTCTCGACCTCGATCGCTTCCAAAAGATCGAAGCTCGGGTTCTCCGCCAACCCAGCCCGAAGGCCTCGATCGAGCGTAGCCGCCAGCTCGCTCAGCGCAGGTTCATCGATCTCGGTTGTGAGCTGCGCGAAGACGGCCCGCCGCTCCTGGGCCTGCAGGGAGGCTACGAAGAAGGTAGAGAGGAGAACTGGCAGCCAATACCCGGTGCGACCCGAGGCGAGGATTGCCATACGCCTACCCCTGGACCTCACGCTGGAGCCGGTTGAGGTCCTCGAGGATTTCATCGACCGACTGGTAACGGTCATCGGGTTTCTTCTGGAGACATTTGAGAATGATCTCGCAGAGCAGATCCGGGGTCTCGGGGTTGATGCTCTTGGGAGAAGGGGGCGCCGTATGGAGATGATGATAGCCGAGGTCACCCTTCTTGAAGGGAACATCGGCCGTGGCCATCTCGAACATGGACACCCCGAAGGTGTAGATATCGGAACGATGATCGATCGGATCACCCTCGACCTGCTCCGGCGACATGAACGACGGCGTACCCCCGATGATCGATTGCTCGCTCATCAGGCGTTCGACCACTCGAGCCAGGCCAAAATCCATGATCTTGACCATCCCGGTCATGGTTATCATGACATTGCTGGTCGTCAGGTCCCGGTGAATGATCTTGTTGTTGTGGGCATACCCGAGACCTTTGCAGATCTGCTTGCTGATCGCCAGGGTATTCTTCAGATCGAGAGGTCCCTTGCGCTTCTTGCGAATGATCTCGCGCAACGTCTCACCCTCGATATTTTCCATGGCGATGAAATAGTTACCGTCCTCAATACCGACATCGTAGACGGTAACGATATTGGCATGGTTGAGAGCCGCGGCAGATCGCGCCTCTCGCAGGAAATTGTCGACGACCTTGCGATCTTCTTTCAGGGCCGTCGCGAGGACCTTGAGGGCAATGACTCGTCCGAGCAACGTGTCTTCGGCCTTGTACACAACGCCCATGCCACCCCGGCCTATCTCCTCGAGCTTCTTGTAGCGTTTGGCAGGCCCGAAGGCTCGGCCTTGCTCGCCCCCAGCTTGTTGCTCTTTCTGCCTCTGGTCCTTGAGCTTCGTCTTGACGTTCTTGAGACGCTTCTCCACATCCTGGTAATTGACTTGCTCCCCGTAGATGGCTTCGTAGATTTTCAACGCCTCTTCGTATTCGCCGTGATATTCCAGGGCTACGGCCAAGACATAGTAGCTACCGAGGTTCTCTTTGCCGATCTTCTTGTCGTCGATCGCGCTGCGGAAATTGGCGATGGCCGACGGAAAGTTCCGTTTGCTCATGAAGGCCTTACCGAGCAGGATCTTGCTCTTGAGATAATTCTCGGATCCCCGGTCGACCTTCTGGAGTATCGCGATGGCTTGGTCCCACCGGTGCTTCTTCATCAGATTTGCCCCGGCCGAGTAATAATCCCCCAGTTTGAGCAAGATCTCGTTCTGCTTGATGTAGTTCTTCGCTTGCTTGTAGCATTCAGCGGCACGCTTGAAGTACTTGCCCTTCTCATAGGCCCTTGCCGCCATTTCGGGTTGCTGGGCTTCCAGATATAGGGCACCGGCCTGTTTGAAATCCCTGGCTTTCTCAAACATCCGGGCGGCATCGAGAATATTTCCCTGCTCCTTGTACTTGCGTGCCAGTTCGTAGAATTCCTGACTCTGCTGGAAAAACCCACCAACTCGTTCTTGGGCTCCGAGTCCGAAGGCCCGCCTCACTTTCGTCACCAGGAGGTCGAGGTTCACCGGTTTGGTTACCTGATCGACCACCCCCTCGACCTTCGAGGTGTCGACCGGGGTATTGCGCGGCAGTAACAGGATGACCTTGAGATCTTCCACTCCCTCGTCGCGAATACGTTCGACGAAATTGAGTTTGTCGATACCGAGGAGCACAAGGCCCGGACGGAAGGTCTTCCATTGCTCCACCGCCCGGCGGGAGGAGGCTGCGACCTCGACCTCGAACTCTTCGTGCACGAGGCGCAGTTTCATTTGAGCGGTGGCGAGATTCTTGGTATCGAGCAAGAGGATGCGGCGCGTCCCACTCTCACCTTGCTGCTGTTCCTCTCCACACTCTTCGGTCACCATTTCCTCGAGCTTGGTCACAAGCTGGGGATCGAAGCGACCCTGCATCTCCTCTTGGATAATGCGCAGGGATTCTCTCTTGTTCTGGATCTTCCCTTTGAACTTGGCCTCGTTGATGAATACATGGACCAACCCGAGGATGCGGGAGGCCAGGGGAATATCGTTGCCGGTCAACCCAAGAGGTCCGGCTCCATCGAAGCGTTCGTTGCGATACCGCAGGATGGTGCGAAGGTCATAGGGAATCGCAAGCTGTTCCTGTAATTCATTGATAAGAGTATCATCCTCTTTGAGGACTTGATCTTCGAGCAACAGACTGTCTTCGTTGACGGCAAAGTTCCTTCTCCGTACGAACTCACCGAAATCATTAAAATAGGCCGCCAGAGAGACCTTGAGCAATTCTTCCGGAGGCATCCCGCACCGCTCCCCCAGAGTCCGGGCATAGCCACAGAGCGCATGGGCTTGACCTCGGAAGAAATCGTACTCGGTCTCGAGCATCCCGATCAGGTAGTCGAGGGTATTGAAGAAAAAATCCGTGGGAAGTCCCCCGACAACCTCAGACCTGGAGCCCGGGGCGTCGAAGGAACAGAGTTCGAAGAGGTTGTCGATGACCCTCACGGTGGCCTGGGGTGCGCGGCTACGTATGTTGGCAGCCAGGTCTTCGACCCCCTGGAAGCTCGGGCGATGAATGACCACATGATCGAAGAGGGTGCGTTCGAGGATAGCTGAGATGGTGGTGACATTCTTGACGATAGAAATGGACACCGGGCTACTGGCCAGAAAGGCTCTCAGCCGCTCGTTGAGCTGGGCATCGGAGCAGAGGAAGAGCAGCTCGGCGCCGACTTCATCGCCGAAATTTGGTTCTTCCACGGTTTCGACGACGCTCACCTCGTCAGAGGGACGGTAGTAGCGTTCGATCACCTCGCGTATCAACTCGGAGCGCCCGCTGACAACTTTGATCACCGCGGCTTCCGTGACCATACGAACTTCTTCGATGGTCACCTGGTCGGAGGGATCGAGCATAAGGAGGGTCAGGATGGACTTCGCTTGGTCGAAGGCAAGGGGCATGATGCCGGTTTCTCGGGCGACATGTTCGGGAATCAGGGGTACGACCGTCGCAGGAACCCGCAGGGTCCTCAGCGCTTCATCGGCAAGAATGATCACCTTGGCAGCTTGTTCGCTCGTCATCCCGGGCCTGCTCGACCTCGATGTTCGAACCGACGGGAGAATAGCCGATCCGGTGAGGAATGGAAAGCGGGGGAATCGCGGTGTCGTCCCGATTCAATCCAGCCGCAGCAGGAAGTACCGTCCCCGACTACGCACGATCTTGGAGCAGGTGCTCTTGGTAAGGCTCTGCAGGGCTAAGCGCAGGAAGGGGTCGAGGTCAGAGAAGTTCACCTCTACGGCGTTCCCCCGATGCAGGGTCACTCCATCGGCCCGAGCAAGGGCTGCATCGAAACCGATCTTCCGGCCGGTGAGCAAGGCGAGGAGTTCGCGCAGGGGTTGTTCGCCATCCGCAAACAGGTAGCTGAAGGAAACCTTCGGCAGGCTCGAAGGGGGGGCCAGCCGCTGGAAGAGTACGACCATCTCCCCCCTCGTCAGGGGTTGACTGAGGCCGCCTATGGGCAGGGACCGCAAAGCCTGAGCGACCTCGACCTGGGCTCCGGAGAGTTCGAACTCTCCTAAGTCGCCCCCGTCTTCCTTCGCCGAAACGATCGAGTGCTCCGCGGCCACGTAAGAGAAATCCCGCTGCTCGAGTTCGTTGCGAAGTTCCGCCAAGCGCTGCTCCGAACTCAGCGCCAACTGCCGGGCGGCAACGCCCGCGGCCGCTGCCAGACTCCCCGAGAGCAAACAAAAACCAATCAAAAGATATTGCATAACAAAGTTTTGCAATCCAACTCCAGCATGCTATAAAATAGTCCGCGAAAAAAGGCAAGTCGAGGTCTTGCGGTGACGCTCCAACGCTCTCTCGTCCTCCTGCCCATCCTCGGGAGCCTGCTCGGCTGCATTGAGGCCGAACGGCATGGCCCCAAACCGCTGTTCGGCTACCCAGTCCTCCCCGACAAGGAGCTCTTGCCCTATGTCGAGGAACTCCTCCTTGCCGACACCCAACGCTTGGTCTTGGCCAATCCCACCATGGACCAACTCGAACGCGCGGATCACTATCTCACGAAGTACCTCGCGAGCCATCCCGGAGACTCCCAGGCCACGACCTATCAAGGCCTCCTCGCGAAACTGCAGCATCGGTACGAGCTCGCGGTCGAGCTGCTCGGGCCGCAGGATGACGGCACGAGACCCTACCTCAGCTATGCCCTCGCCGAAGCCCTCATCTTCCTCGGCAAGCACCAAGAAGCCCAGGAGAAATTGAACCAAGCCCTAACTCACGATCCCCACAACGGCCTCTTCCACCTGTATCTTGCCATTGCGTTGGAAAAACAGGGCTTCCTCGAAGACGCCAGGGAACACTACCTCATCGCCACGGAATTCGAACCAGGTCTCCCCTTGGCCCGCCAACGGCTCGACGCCCTGAGCAAGAAGCAAGGTCTCTCAACACCCTGAAGAGGCTCAGATCGTTTGCCCGGCCAGGCCCTTGAAGCGCGGGAACCACCAAGCGAAAAGCCCCAGCAAGCAGATCAGCGCCCCGCACGAGGTGAGGACGACCGAGGGTCCCACCCAACCTCCTAGTAACCCCGCGAGAAAGTACGAACAGGGTTGGAGGGCGAATACGAGGACATTGAGATACCCCATGAACCGCCCCAGGAAAGCGGCCGGGACGATGCGTTGGAAATAGGCGATCATGGAAATATTCAGCAGGCCGATGCTCGCGCCGATGATGGCCAAGAGGATGAGAGTCGAGGAAAAACCGGGTAACCTACCGACCACCAGATAACAGCAGCCGATGATCAATGGGGGCACGATGACCACCTTCTTGAAGTCTTTCTCGCGACGCCATAGGGTCAAGGTGACGGCAATGGCCATGAGGCCGATCGAGATCGCGCTCTCCATCAGGCCGAGGCCTACTGCGCCGCGAACGTACACATCCTTGGCGAAATAGGGAATGAAGACCAGGAGCGGCACGGTGAAAAGGTTGAGTACTCCGAAGAACAGGATCAGTTCGAACAACCTGCCGTCTTCGCGGAACAATCGGAACCCCTGTCGGATGTCCTCGAAGAACTCGTGCCTTTCTGCCTCGGAAGGCGCCAACCTGATGAAACACTCCGAAATACCCGAGAGGATAAAACTCAGCCCATTGATAATGAACAACATATGGAGATCGTAGGCGGCCATGAGCAACCCGCCGATCGCCGGACCGATCACCTTGCTGAGTTCGATGGAGAACTCATGTACCGAATTGGCGGCGACGAGGTCCTCGCGCTGCACGATCGAGGGCAAGACCGCGAACACGGCCGGGTTGAACAGAGTCGCGATACTGGAGAGGCAGAAGGTCAGCAGGACGACCGACCATGTGTCGAGCAACCCGCGATAGGCCAAGAGGGCAAAGAGCAGGAGCAGCCCTCCCCTGGCGAGATCAGAACCTACGAGGATGCTGCGCCGATCGAGCCGATCGACCAGGGTTCCGGAGAAGGGTCCGAAGAGGACATAGGGCAAGGAGACGGCGATCATGATCGCCGCGGTGGCGTTGAAGGAACCCGTCGCATTGTACACCCACCACATTACCGCGACGTGATGGATACTGTCCCCGAGGAGAGAGACGAGTTGCCCGCACCAGAGGAGCAGGAAATTGCGACCTCGGAACAACCTCACGGGTAACGACCACTCATTCGTCCAGGGGTCCGCGGGCAGGCTTGGCCTCGTGGGAGAGGTCGTCAATCAAGGATTGCACTTCCTCGCTCAGGAGGAGGAACCGTTGTCGTTGGGCTTCCCCGCGTCCATCGGCGAAACGATCGAGTTGGAGTTTCATCTGGCCGAGTTCGACGAGCTCCCGCGCGCGCCGATCTTTGTGCAAGAGCATAATATCTTTATTGAGTACAGAGAGTTGCGAGGACAACACCTCGACTTTCTCCTGCAGTTCGAGGAAGGCCGGGAAATGCCCGGGCAAGGTGATGAACAAGGTCAGGATGAAGGCGATCAAGGCCAACAGGAGCGCCGCCCCCGCGATGGTATCGACCTTGCGGAGGAAGAAGCGGCCGTGGCGGATCCGTGATCGGCCCTCCCGTGGGTCGGGAGGTAGAGGGGCCTCGGGTTCTTCCCGACCGACGTGCAGGGTCAAGGCTTCGCGTTCGCTCATCGTGAGGTCTCCCGGACAGTAGGATAGCACCCGCAAGGATCCTTCCCTTTCGGGGCAAGGCGTTGCAACAGTTCCCCGACGATCGTGGCCGGGACCATGCCCGACACATCCCCGCCAAGCGTGACGATTTCCCGGACAAGCGTGGAACTGATGAAGGCGTACTGAGGACGGGTGGTCATGAACACGGTCTCTATTTCCCGGGCGAGCTGGCTATTGGCTTGAGCCATGCGCAGTTCGTACTCGAAATCGGAGACGGTTCGGATCCCCCGGATCAGGATGGAAGCTCCGAGACGTCGGGCGCACTCTACGACCAACCCCTCGAATTGCATAACCTTGATGTTGGCACGTTCGGCAAAACAACGCTCGAGTTGAGCGAGACGCTCCGAAGGGCTGAAGATGGAGGTCTTGGCCGAGTTATCGGCCACGGCAATAGTGATCGTGCTGAAGAGTCGGGAGGCACGTTCGACGACATCCACGTGCCCCAGCGTCACGGGGTCGAACGAACCGGCATAGATGGCGGATCGTTCCATCACCCTTGCAACGCTCGCATGGTCAAGGTTCCCATAGCTAGGCTTTCATCCACCGGGCACTCGGGCAGAGGATGGTGGAAGCCCGCCATTGTTGTCAACAGAAAACGCGCACTATCGGTAAGCCTTCAGTAAATGGGGGGATTTCAGGTGTCAGGCGACGAGGCTCACGATTTGATTGGACCGCCCCAGTTCCTCGGCCAAGAGGGCCCGTTCGTTCGAAGGCAGGGTTCTGTGTCCCGGTACCGGCGCCAGCATCGGACCGGCCTGATCCTCGGCGATCCGCAACGACAATTGGTCGGCCAAATACAAAGCAGACAAGGGCAGGTCATTGAAATCGACTGCCTCTCGATGATGATCCCCGAGCAGATGTTCGAATAAGGGGGGCAGCTTCCAATGCATGGCCACCAATGCCCCTACCTCCGTGTGCCGTACCCCAAGCACTTCTTCCTCGACGTCACAGACTGCAACTCTTGCTCTGACGCCCAGTTGCTGTACCACCTCCCGATACCCGATCGGGGAAACCTGGACCAGAACGAGGATTCCCAGGTCATGCAGCAGAGACGCGGTATAGATCCGGCTGAGGTCGTGTCGGTCGAGACCCGCTCCTCTGCGCCGCTGCATCAACCGGATGGTCATTCCTGCGACGGCCATCGAATGCTCCCAGAAACCGGGTGGCCAGTTCGCATACCCCCGACCTCGCAGCGTGCGGACAACCCCAAGGGCGATGACCAGCTTCTTACATTCTACCAACCCCAACCGGATCAAGGCTTCCCGCACCGTACCCACCGCCCTGCCAAGAAATGGTGTATAATATATTGAATTTGCACATTTTAGCAGATTAGCAGTCAAAGCTGGATCGGTTTCGACCAAGGCCACTACTTGGCTCAGGTTCCGCTCTTCGTCGATCGCCTCGATACAGGCGGCCGCGGTCTCGGGCAAGAACTGCACTACCTCGAGCTTTGCCGCTGCCGCGAGGATCGTGCCTCGGCGATGGAGCATGGACCATGAACCTCCGGTACACGGTGGATCTGAGGGAACGAGGGGGTTTGCCGATCTGTACTACATCTATCGATCGGACGGACCTCATAGGGGTCCGCGACTACCCCCTCCACCAATCTGATCGGCTGTTCGAGGTCGAAGCTTGAGAAGTATCCTGCTCGAGGAGAAAAAAGGGGACGAAAGCTCACCACCAGTTATTGTCGAAGGAGCAGGTCGTGTAGGTCGGGCAAAGCCGGGCATATCCCCGCGCGATCGTGGCTGCATTGGCAACCTCAGGGAACTTCTTGGCGAATTGGCGGTCAACGCCACCGTCCTCTCCGAAGCCCCAGTCGTTGTCGCTCCCACCTTTACCGAGATGCTCGATGACCTTCGAGAGATCGTTCTTGGCGCTGAAACCCTCGACGGTAATGCTGTTGGGCGGCAAGGCTCCTTCGTAGTCCTTCTCTGCCAGGACCGGTTTGACCCCCGCGGCCTTGGCCTTGGCGATGCGCTCCTGACGCCGACGTTCTTCCTCGACGCTGCGGTAGACGAGGTGTGGAGCAACTCCTTTGCCCTGCGGGGTGTCTCCGGCAGGTCCATGGAAATACTGCCGGGTTATCTTGACCATGCCCGGTACCTCGATGTGCAGGATCTCCTGTAACATCTCGGGAGTGTAGGGGGTTTGCCCGGTCCCCTTGCCGAAGGTGGTGTTACCGACCAAGAGGGCCCTCTGGTAGTCGTGCATGGTCGCGGCGAACATCTCCGAGGCGCTGGCACTGAAACCGTTGACCATGACCACCACCGGAACCTCGGTGATCGGTTCGGCTTGGTCGAAAGGCATGTGCGACAATTCGTTGCGGTAGGAAACGTGGCCGGCGAAGGGGCCTTTGACGAGCTGGCCGGCGATGCCGACCTCCTCGGACCCACGACCGCCACCATTGTAGGTGAGGTCGACGATCAAGGCCTTGCAGGACCGGGTCTCGTTCATGGCCTGAAAGGCGCGACGGAACCTGTTGGAGGTCTTGAGGGCGAATTTCTTGAGTTGCAGATAACAGATCTCCTCCATGCCCGGGATACGGTGGGTGGAGATGTAATCGACCTCGACCGCTTCACGGGTTAGGGCCACTTCCAGAGTCCTGTTGTCCCGACGTACCGTGAGGACGACCTTCGAACCTTCGTTTCCGTTCTCGAGCAAGCGTTTGATCTCGGCGACGCCCATGCCGCGCAGCTCTTTGCCGTCAGCTCGGAACACGATATCGCCGATGCGGAGCAATTCCGCGGCCGAGGTGCCGGACTGCGTGGCCTGCACGATGATACCCCGCTCATGGGTCTCGGCCTTGGTGATCCCGATGCTGACCGCCTTGCCTTCCATGCCATCCTTGTATTTCTTGTATTCTTGACGATCGAAATACTCGGAATGCGGATCCATGGCCAACAACCACCCATCGAGGGCTCCGGAGAGCAGGGCCTCGAGGTCGACCGTCGCTCCGGCGGCCTCGAGGCGGCCTCGCATGTCCTCGAAGCGGACGCACTGCTTGGCCTCTTCAGAGGTGTCGGTACTTCCGACGAGGGTTTCGAGCTCTTTCTTGGACAACACCTCGGCCGCTCCGACTGCCTGCAGGGCGCGGCGTTTGGCCGCCGTGTAGAGGCGCTTGACCTGGGCAGTATTGGCATAGTCGACCCGGTGTTGCTCAAGGGCAAAGCCGGCGATGGTCCAGAAATCGGTGCAGGTCAAACCCTCTTCGGTCGCTCCGGCAGTGGGGCGGACCAGGGCGAACGCGAGAACGAGCATCGCTGTTCGGGGGAACCGACGGTCACTCTTGGATTGCATGATCGTTCCTCTGCTGCATGTCGTGAAGAGGGCTGTATTCGATGAAGGGATTGTCCTCATCGAGGACCTCGAACTCGAACGTATGGCCGGCGTAGGTGAAGGTCTGGTCGTGGCGCGCTCCAAACTCGACCCGATAGACCACGCCGTCGAGGTCGCCGACCAACTCGCGCAAACGGCCGGTGCGGAGGAAGAGATTGCCCATGGAGGGGAAATGGACCAATCCGTCCAATTCCTCGTCGGCCAAGCGCAGTAATTGCCGCCCCTGGGGGTCTTCCAAGGTGATGGCGACGAGCTCCATCTTCGGGTTGAACCGTGTGAAACTGAGCTTGCCGCCGGTTACGGTCTTGAAGTCGTCCTGGACGGTGGTGTCGAGGTTAAGCAACCCCCAACCGAGGACCCCGGCGTCGAACAACTTCCCGCTCTTGATCACTTTGTAATCATACCCGTGGTGCCTGGTCAGCCACAGGAAGTCGGGGTGATCGTCCCGGCTCGCTCCCAACCATTCACCGCCCTCGATCTCGAGTTCGTCATTCATTTCCAGGAGGAAGGTATAGGTCTTCTGTTTGAAGAGGGCACCGTCGTTGACCGAGAGACGTCGAGGATCCTCAGGGGTCAGATAGGGCGTGGTCGTGGGAGCGACCTGATAGTCGTTGGTGTACCGCAAGGTCATGGTCACCTGGGCATACCTGGTGCTGGTGATGTTGTAGGGATACGGAGCATCGGCCCTGACGCCGAGGAGCTGGTTGGCGCGTTCCTTGGTAATTTCGCGTTGTTCCAGGATCTCGTAGGCGAAGAAGGGTTGGTTCCAGATCTCGTGATCGGCCTGGCGATCCCCTGCGAAGGGCAGCCCGTGGTAACCGATGAGGTTGGTGGCGACCAGGTAGAGCGTGCCCGGATTGACGTCGCGATAGACCACGGCCTCGGTCTGATAGGCGGGGTTGCGTCGCTCGTCATAGGCTTCGCGTTCCTCGTCGCTGTCGGCACGGCCACCGACCAACGCCGGTTTGCCGACCTCGTCGTTGCGATTGCCGGCAAAGGTCGCTCCCGCGCTGTAATAGACCTCGGCGAGCAAGGCCTTCTGGTCGCCGACCTCGAAGGGGACCCCGTTGACCTCGACCCGTTGCCGGGGTTCTTCTTCGGCGAGGGAAGCCGCCACCCATCCGTTGCAGTGCCCATACCAGCCAATCACCGGACGGGTCAGCTTCGTGGTGAGGGCATAACGCTCTACCGAAGCTCCGAGCGCGGAGGCCAACTCGGCCAACCGGACTTCGTCGATGACCATGGCCCGCGTGGTCAGCTCCACGAGGACGGCCTCGACCTCCCCGGGATACAGCTCGAAGGTACGGACCTTGTCTCCCTGGTAGTAGTACACCTTTAGGTAACGCTGGGCCGGTGCGCCGAGCGAGCCTACCGTAGCGGGATCGTAGAGCAGCGGGATCCGTCGGCGAGCTTCAGCGCGATGTTCGAGGAAATACTCGGCCTCCGTCCGCCCGTCGATCGCGGCCGCGGGGTCTTCGTTGGCCAAGCCATAGAGGTTGACGGTCAGTCCGTTACCATGGTGGTTGTATTCCCACAACGCGGCCGGGTACGGGGTAGCGAGATATTCGCTCTCCAGTCCGAGCAGTTCGACCAAGGCAGCCCTGCGTTCGAGGTCTTGGTTGTGAGCGAGGTCGTATTTCTCGGCGGGAGAACGGCGTTCGAGGGCCACTTCGGCCTCGGGATCGAAGGCTTTGGGGCGATAACCCGGATCCTGCCACCGCCAAGCGATCCCGTTGTGCTGATAGTCCCAGTAATTGCCCGGATACGGAATGTGCTCGGCCTGACGAGCCAAAGCCCCGGACGCATAATCGTCCTGCAGCCGGGTGAAGTTGCGGGTGAGGATGAGCCCATCGCCGATCAGAGCCGGATGGTTGCCCGCTTCAGCGGCGATGAGGAAGGACGTTTCCTTGCTGATGATCTGGTCTTGGGTTGGCAACTCGGCGGGATTGCAGGAAGCCAGCCCAACGCCGCAGAGGAGCACGACAGCCAGCAGTGGCCTCGAACCCTTGCGCTCAGCTTGAACCATCTCTTCCACCGCCTTGTCGACACCTCGACCCTCCTCGGGCATATCCCACTTTCGTGCCAGGATTTTTCATTGTTATTGTTGATCATTTCACGAGTTCTGAGGTGCAGGGACGACGGTTCAGGGATAGAACGACACCGGACTTCATTCCACGGGTTTGGGACTCACGATCTGGAGAATATGGCCGGGATGCGAGGTCGAGAACAGGGGTACGAGCGTGGTGCGGTAACCGGGGGCTTCGATCGTGGCATGGTGCCAACCTCCCGGCAGCAAACGAAAATATGCACCATCGTGCGGGGCTGTCTGGAGCGGGGACCGAGTCCCCGGCAACCTCACCGTGGCCTCGAGGGGGGTGCCCTCGGCACCAAGTACCTGCAGCGCAACCCCTACCCTGGCCTGCTCGAGGAAATCCAGAAGCGCCTCGCAATTGAGTTCCCAGTGACGCGGCAGTTCGGCTGGAACCGGCCATTTGGTCCGAGACACTTCGATGGTCAGGTTGAGCGAGCCGTACCAGCCATAGAAATAGTCCTGGAGACCGCCCCTGATCTGATACCACTCGTACCCGCTGGTCACCCCGCCGGGAAAGCGCGGATTGTGGGCCATGTCTTCATTGCGGCCGGCGTAACGCAGCGACAGTCTGCGGAGGACCTCGGCATCTTCCGGGCGTAAGCTCGTGGTATTGGGCCGATGGTCCCAGGGATAGTTCACCACAATCTCCCCACCGTGGAAGACCGCGGAGAGCAGAAAACGCCGTTTCTCGGCTAGCCTCGCAATATTTCGGCTCTCCAGAGCGCGGAAGGCTTCCCTTGGACGCGTCCGCCGTGGATCGAGAAAATCTCTATTGAGATCTATACCCTTACCATTGCTGCGCCAGCGCCTTGCCGTACCATCGGGATTCGCGGAGGGCACGATCACGATGGAGAGCTGATCGAGCACCTTCCGCGATCGGGCCTCGGTGGCATAGGTCGCGAGAAGATAGCGGGCCAAACCCAACAACAGTTCGTTCCCGACGACTTCGTTGCCGTGCAAGCCGCCGATGAGCAATACCTCCGGTCGAGGTTCGGACGAAGGTCGTCCAAGTCGAAGAGCCAGCATGTCCCGCCCTTCCTCGGTCTTCCCGAGAGAACTCAATATGGTCATTGCCGGGTGTGCTTCGGCCAGGGACTCGAGGGCTGCTTTCAGTTCAGGATAGTCATGGTATTTCGGTTGGACGTAGGGAAATCGAACGAGATCCCCGGCCAGAACAGGGTCGAAGGCGGTGGGGTGCGGTTCCTCAAGTTCGATCACCCGGAGGCCGGCGCCTCGCAACTCTTCAAGATCGAGGGGGTTGACGTACAAACGGGCACGATCGGTCCAGAGATCGTCGAGTTCGAAGTCGCGCTCAAGCAACCACACCCGCTGCCCGGGCTGGTCGAAGACGACTTCTACCGGTTGGTTGCGGTACTCCCCCTGATCGGCTTGACCCACGCTCGTTGCCAACAGAAGTACGAACAGTGACCAACGATGCATACATGCTCCCCGGGCGCGAGGTCTGCCACCTTGTAGCACACGTACCGTTCGAGAACAACCGAGAACCACGAGAAGCACGGCGGGGTTCAACAGGGTTGGCGACCCTTCAGGCTTGGGGGGATTGCTGATTGTCCCTGAAACCACGTAGGGGTGGCGCCGACGGGGGACCCCCGCCACGCGCAAGCATGAGCATGGTGGGGGTGAGAGGCGACAGGACCCCTTGCCCCCCAAGACTGAACACTGACATTAGGAATGTTTCTTGCCTTGCCCCTCCCCGGAACCTGGTCTATGATCCTGGCAAGAACCCTAGGCGGTCGGTTCCCCGGCCGAGGAGGTACCTGTGATCATCGTCATGCAACCCAAGGCCCCCAAGGCTCAGATCGACGCCCTGCTCGAACGCATCGTTAAGTCCGGATGCAAACCCTACCTCACGCAGGGAGTAGAGCGCACGGTCATCAACGTGCTCGGCGATCTCCGCACCCTCGAACCCGAGCGCGACTGGGCCGCCTTTCCCGGGATCGAACAGATCCTCCGCATTCAGAAACCCTACAAACTCGCCAGTAAAGAACACGCGGCGCAACGCACGGCGATCGAACTCGACGGTGTCTGCTTCGGCGACCGTGACTTCGTGTTCATCGCGGGTCCCTGTTCCGTCGAAGGCCGAACCCAGGTCTTCGAGGCCGCCTCCATGCTGGTGCAGCAAGGTTTCAAGGTCATGCGCGCCTCGGCCTTCAAACCCCGCACCTCTCCTTACGAATTCCAGGGTCTCGGCAAAGAGGGCTTGAAGCTGCTGCGCGAGGTCAAGAAGCAAACCGGTCTGCTGGTGGAAACGGAGATCACCGATGTCCGAGCCGTGGAATGGGCTCCCGAGTATGTCGACATCGTCCGCGTCGGCTCGCGCAACATGCACAACTCGGAACTGCTCAAGGAGATGGGCAAACTCGACCTTCCGGTCATCCTGAAAAGGGGCCTCTCGGCGACGATCAAGGAATTCATCATGGCCGCGGAATACATCCTCAAGAGCGGCAACTCGAAGGTGATCTTCTGCGAACGGGGCATCCGGACCTATGAGACCACCTATCGCAATACCCTCGACATCTCAGCCGTGATCTTCCTCAAGCACGAGACCCACCTGCCGGTCATCGTGGATCCCAGTCACGCCGCGGGCAATCGCCTCCTCATCCCCGGGCTCTGCAGGGCAGCCCTGGCGGCCGGAGCGGACGGACTGTTGGTCGAGGCCCACCCGAAGCCCGAACAGGCTTTTAGTGACGGCGCCCAATCCTTGGGCCCTGAACAGCTCGCCGAGGTGCGCGCCGACCTCGCCACACTTGCCCCGCATTTCGGCCGCCGGTTGGTATGAGCCGGTCCTTCGACTGCGTCATCCCCCCCCGGTCCGGAACCACCAGAGTTTTCGTTGAACGCAATTGCGCTGCCTCGCTTGTCGAGGTCCTCGACCGTCATGCCGACCATCGGTTGGTCGTGATCAGCGATACCACGGTTGCCGGCCTGCACCACGAACGGCTCTTCGGATCTTTGGCCGGAATCGGAGTCCCGCTCCTCTTGACCTTCCCGCCCGGAGAGGCTTCCAAAACCAGAACAACTCTCTCCCGCCTCCAGGATGAGATGCTGCACGCTGGCTGCGGCCGGGATACCCTCGTCGTCGGTCACGGCGGAGGGGTCGTCACCGATCTCGCGGGGTTCCTCGCCTCGACGTATTACCGAGGCCTTCCCCTCATCCTGGTCCCAACCAGCCTGTTGGGCATGGTCGACGCTTCGCTCGGCGGCAAGAACGGCGTGGACGTGCCCGAGGGCAAGAACCTCCTCGGGACCTTCCACCACCCCGAGGCCGTACTCGTCGGCACCGACCATCTCGATACTCTGCAAGACGAGCTCTTCCGCGAGGGTATGGCCGAGGTGGTGAAGATCGCCGCAGCGCTCGACCGGGCCTTGTTCGAGTTCCTCGAAGCCCATGTTTCCTCTCTCTCGAGGAGGGAAGCCGAGAGCATCACCGAGGTGGTCGAGCGAAGCCTCCGCCTCAAGGCCGAAGTAGTCGCAAACGATCCCTTCGAACGCGGTTACCGCGAAGTGCTCAATCTCGGACACACGGTCGGCCATGCTCTCGAAGCGCGAGAAGCCTATCGGCAAGGCCATGGTGCCGCAGTCTCCCGGGGTCTGGTTTGCGAGGCGGTCCTGGCACGAAACGCAGGCCATCTGGGGCAATCCGAGGTCCGGCGGCTGCGCTCTCTGCTGCAGGGGTTCGGCCTCCCCACCGCTCTACCCACCGGGACTGCCGAGGACCTCCTCGGACCAATGCGTGCGGACAAGAAAGCCCGCGGACGCACCCCGAGGTTTGTCCTCCTCACCGGAATAGGCAGCGTCCTCCACGTTGAGGGCCACTGGGCGCACCCGATCGGGGAAACCGACCTGCTCAACGCTCTCGAGGAGTGTGTTCCATGATCGAAATCCTGCCGCCAACCTCCCCCCTGGACTGCACCCTTTCCCTGCCCGGCAGCAAATACGTCGCCAACCGGGTTCTCCCCATCGCCGCCCTGGCCGGAGGCGACAGCAGACTCCTCGGCCTCCCCGACAACGACGACATCACCCACACCCTGGCCGCCCTCCAGGCTCTCGGGGTGCGCACCACCCCCGGGAACCTCGCCCCCGAACTGGTGGTACACGGCACCGGCGGTCGGCTGACCGCACCTTCCCACCCGATCGATGTCGGGGCTTCAGGGACCTTGATGCGTTTCGTCACCGCCCTGTGCTCCCTAGCCGAAGGCTCCAGCGTCATCACCGGTTGCGAGCGCTTGCGCCAACGCCCGGTCGGATCGCTCTGCGCGGCTTTGCGCGGTCTGGGGGTCGAGGTCGAGGACAGCGCAGGCACTCCGCCGGTAACCGTGAGAGGAGGCAAGCTACCCGGCGGATCGACCGGGGTCGAAGGCGAGGTCAGCAGCCAGTTCCTCAGCGCCCTGCTCCTGATCTCGCCCTTGGCACAGTCCTCCTGCGCCATCGAGCTCTACGGAGCTTTGCGCTCGGCGAGTTATGTCGACCTGACCGTGGCCACGATGGCCGAATTCGGCGTTACCGTCGAACGCTCCGGGCAGAGTCATTTCCTGGTGGCCGCGCCTCAGGTGTATACCCCGCGGACCTATCGCATCCCGACTGACTGGAGCAGCGCCGGGTACTTCTTCGCCGCCGCGGCCATCTCGGGCGGCACCGTCACCGTGACCGAACTCGATCTCGCCTCCACGCACGGCGAGCGCGGGCTGCTGGGCGTTCTGGCCTCGATGGGCTGCGCCCTGACCCAAGACAATTGCCGACAACGCGTCACCGTAACCGGCACCTCTCAACTCCAGCCCGTGCGAGTATCCATGACCGACATGCCCGACTCGCTGCAGACCGCGGCGGTGGTCGCTTCGTTCGCCCGCGGCCCCAGCCGTTTCTGTGGGGTCGCGCATTTGCGGCACAAAGAATCCGACCGACTCGGCGATACCGCGACAGAATTGCGCCGGCTCGGCGTCGAGGTCGAGGTCGAGGACGACGCCTTGGTCGTGCACGGGAACCCCGACCGGTTGCACGGGGCCACGCTCGAAACCCACGGGGATCACCGCATGGCGATGAGTCTCGCCCTCTTCGGCCTACGCGTGCCGGGCCTGTGCTTGTCGGGGGAAGACTGCGTGGCAAAAAGTTTTCCAAGTTATTTTGAGACCTTGGCCTCCATCGGAGTCGGCCTGCGCCATGCTTGAACCGTTGATTCTGGTCGGGCACCGCGGCACGGGTAAAAGTACTCTCGGGAGAGCCCTGGCCGAACGGCTCGACCTACCCTTCCTCGACCTCGACCTGCGTTTCGAAGAACGCCACGGTCCCATCTCCTCCTTCGTCGCAAACCGAGGGTGGCCTGCCTTCCGAACGCTCGAGAGCTCCCTCCTGACCGAACTGCGCCGCCTCCCCTGCGTCATCGCCTGTGGTGGGGGAGTGATCGAAGCTACTGCCAACCGCGAATGCTTGAATACACTCGGCACCGTGATTCATCTCGTGGCAAATGAAGAAATCCTGATTCGGAGAATGCTCACCGACCCCGGACGGCCTCCGCTCGAACTCGGCGCAGGGGTCGCCGCGGAAACGCGTTCCGCCCTCGGCCGGCGCCTACCCCTGTTCCGCGCGGTCGCTACGCACGAAATCGACACCGGTACCGGGGATTTCGAGGTCTGTCTCGCACGGCTCGTCGCCCTGGCCTTGCGGCCGCGCTTGTGTCTCAGTATTGGAAGTGTCCCGAACGACCTGGTCCTCGAACTGCTCGCAAGCCCTCCCCGGGAGGCGGGCTGCCTCG
>Ga0156395_1017_pt1 | contig 20915 bp, 13 predicted proteins | sample RifOxyA3_FD_108039 | JGI IMG/M metagenome (GOLD analysis project Ga0156395, IMG submission 108039) | Deltaproteobacteria bacterium RIFOXYA12_FULL_61_11 | reverse complement strand
CAGGAAAAATTTTCACTACTTCGGGTTGCAGTCGTACCATGAGTAATATTCCTCAATGACTTCAACGCAGAATTCCCTTGGTTTTAGGGTGTATTTCTTGCAGGTCCACTCGCCGCGGTACTCTCTCTGCAAACCTACGGTTGGAGAAACCGATGCAGTATGCACTCATCTTCCTCTTCACGCTCGGGTTGGCCTGTTCGACCAATCCACCCGAGGAGCCCCAGGGAGAGAAATACCAACTCGGACCCAGTACGTCCCCAGCAACCAAAACGACCATTTTTGCACGTAAGACCAGGAAATTCCAAGAACTCCATCGGGCGATGACCCTCAATCCCAGTTCAACCGTCCTGCCCGCGAAGCAATACCTGCTCAGCCATACCGGGGAACTCGGCATCGCCGCCAACGACCTCCAGGGCGTCGACACGTCCTCCTCTCCGCGCCATACCCGTTATGAACAATACTTCGGAGGCTACCCCATCTATTCCTCGACCTACAATATCCATCTTGACGAACACAACTCGCTGATAAGTATTGACGGCATCCTCTTCGAGGGGATCACCCCCGCCAACAACGACGGTCTCGGCTTCAATGATGTCGAGGAATTGATCGCCCAGGACCTTGCCCTAGCCAAGGACGACCTGCTCTTCGATTGCAACAAGTACGTCTTCCCCTATCAACAGCAACTGCTCTACGCCATGCATTGCCGCGTGGTCCATCACTCCGAGGATCGCGTCAGCCGCACCGTGTGGGGCTACTGGGTGAACCTCGCCACCACCGCCGATCGCTTTCCCCGGTTCCTCTCGATCAAGGACGAGGCTCGCTCCCAAAAGGGCGAGTTCAAGCTCCAATTGACGAACCCGGGCGTCACCGTGCAGGGCATGGTCTTCACCTTCAACCCCATGGACGGGCCTATCGGCGTGGTCGATTTTCAACACCTCTTGCCCGAGAACGGGACCTCGGTGAGCAGCCTCAACGGCATCTACGTTCGCGTCCTCAACGATGACATCCGCGTCGCAGAACCAAAACTGACGAGCGGCAGCTTCGTCGACCAATCCTATGGTGAAGCCTCGCCCGAAGTCGACATGTTGATGATCTACCATTACCTCGACCAGGGTAAGACCTTCTTCCACGAACAGGGCTTCGACGATGGCGACACCCAGGTCATTGCCTATGCCAATGTCAGCAACCTCGGAGAAGAAGCGGTGTTCGACAACGCTGCCTACATGGGGAAATTCCCCTTGCCCAACGGTCTCGGTCCCCGCTACGCTTTCATGTTCTCCAACGGAAAACATTTTCAGGATCCAGCTCTGAGCGCCGACGTCATTCTCCACGAACTGACCCACTACGTCGTCGACCGGGTCACCCAGATACCGCAGATCATCGACGACCCGACCCAAGGTCCCCTCGAGAACAAGGAGGGCAGCGGTCTCCACGAGGGCTTTGCCGACTTCTTCGCCGCAACCTACACCGATGATCCTTTCATCGGAGAATATTACTGCGGCAAGGGCAACTGTCTCTACGAAGACGGGGACGCCGACGACGCCAACAACAAGAAGATCTCCTATTTGCGCAACTTGGCCGGCACCGACCGGGTTTACTCGACCACCCTCACCGAGGGCCTCCAAGAAGTCCACATCATGGGCGAGATGTGGGGCCAAGCGCTCTGGCAACTCCGCGGCCAGTTCGTCGGCGACTTCCCCGACAATACCGTGATACCCGGGGGCGGCTCCGGTCTCGCTACCCGGCTGGTCCTGGGTTCCCTCCAGTACTTGAACAAATCAACCCTCTCCATGCTCGAGGGGTATCAAGCGATCTTACTGGCAGACGAGGAACAACACGGAGGGAAGTACCACGTTCCGATCATTGCCCACCTCACCCAGCGAGGCTTCCAAGTCCCCGGGGGGGTCCCCAGCGACAACTCCATCCCGGTCGCCGTGGCGGAGCCTCAGAACGGCGTCCGTATCGAACTCAGCGGTGCTGCCAATGGACTCGACCTCACGGGCAGCAACAGCTACGACTTCGTGGAAGGAGTACGCCAACAGGTCATCGGATATTACTGGAAACTGACCTCGAAACCCGAAACGAGCACCTACAGGATCGCCGACCCCTACCAGGCGAGTCTGCGCTTCACCCCCGACGCTCCGGGTTCTTACGTTTTCGACCTGCTCGTGGCCGACAACTTCGTTCTTTCTCGTCCCTCCAGGGTCGTGGTCGAAGCTACCAGCAACGGTTCTCTGCCCAATAGCGAGCAGAACTTGCCCCCGGCCAGTTCGTATCTGCCGCCCAACCCTGCCTTCCTCGACATGCAGCCCCCGCCCTATAACCCGACCGGGTCCGGAGCCTACAACGTCTCCCCGCAGCACGGTGAGTACCAAGGTGACGATATCCTGGTCACCTCCGCCGGCGGTTGTCTCTTGACCGGAAACCCCACCGCGTCACAACCTCGCCGTGATCCGTCCTGGCCGCTCATCACCTTGCTCGTCCTCGTGGGTTGGAGGCTGCACCGCCGACTCAGGGCTCGCTGACCCAGCTCCACTTCAATCCTCCGATCCCGCTTCGAGAGCCTCTAGGAATTCCGCGATCGAGGCGTACATGGCCTCGCACCCTTCGCCGCCCAGCAGACAGGTCCTGCGTTCGTCCGCGATGAGGCGAAGCTCTTTTCTCGTGGAAGGGAGAGCATGAAAGAGGCTCTCCGTCTCCGCTTGACCTGGCCGAAAACCGTGCCGCCCCTGCAAGAACAGGGTCGGACAGCGGACCTCGGGCAACCTCCGCCGAACCTGTCGGCGCAACGAGGCTACCTCGGCCAAAGACTTGGTCGGCATTTCCGCGTAGTGGAAGCTCCGATCGACGTGTCTCGTGGCCAGATAGGGTTGGAAATATTGGAGGATCCAGGCCAGCGGCTCTAACTGCGTGCGTAATTCCACAGAGGTGGAAACCGAGATCAACCCGGCCATCTCCGAGCGTTCGGCAGCAAGGAGCAACCCGAGCATCGATCCTCCGGCTTGGCCCACTACCGCGACCCGCTCGCTGATGTATCTCAGTAGGGCATAACCACGTTTGACGGTATTGTACCAGTTCCGCCAACTCTTGGTGCGGAGGTGCTGGGCAGAAGTACCGTGTCCCGCGAGACGAAGGCAATAGACGTGATGTCCGCGTTCTGCGAGAAAGGCCCCCAGGGCGGCCATCTGTCCGGGACAGGCAGTGATGCCGTGGATCAGCAAAACGCCGAGCCCACGTCCCAACCTGCGCCCCTCGAACAATCGCGGCCGGCCGAGATGCTCCCGTCCGATGAAGACCTTGTCCAAACGCTGGCCCTCGCTATAGGTGGCATAGGCCTGTTCGAAGGCCTCACGTTCGAACTCGGTTAGCGCCTCGTGAAGCTGTTGTCGGTAGGACTCGGGTTCGCGACGGAGTACTCGTTTGATCACCTCGACGACCTGGGTCAGGGGTTGGATCTCGTTACTCGCGACTTTGATCGGGTTCACGAGGCGTATCTGCTGGAAATCCGGCTCCGAGGTGATGGCCGGAGAGAACCGCAGGACCTCGCCTTCTTGGGTCAGGAGCCCCTTGAGTGCGCAAAAGGCCAGGTACTGGTCCAAGAGGGGGACCTTCCGTTCGTAGAGGAACTCGATCCTGCCCTTGAGACTTGCCAGAGCACGGTGGATAAACACCCCCTTCATCCGTGCCAGTTCGTCCAGGACCAGGAATATCCGGTGCCGCAATTCGGGCAAGAGCATCTCCTCTCGACCGATCGTCCGAACGGCCTGCAGGATCAATTCCGAGGCGATGTGGTTGAGGTTGACCGTGGTCGAGAAATAGATCCGCCGCATATACTGCTGCATGATCTTGCTCGCACGTCGCCGCGTAGTGTCCCGATCGCGTTCGGGTTGGTCGAGCCCCGAGAAGACGTTACGCAAGCGATAGAGCCAAGGATGATTCACGAAATCCTTGACGCAGAGAGGTTGTTCGAAACGCACGTCGATATCCACCCCATAGGTCAAAAGTGCACCGTCGAACACCAATTCCTCGCGTAATTTATTATCGATCTTCGGCATCAAGGAATTGATGATGCGTTCGACCTTGGCATGGTCGGGGTAATTGCGCGGGAAGTAGCTGATGTTCACGGGCAAGATACGTACGTCCTCGAACACCTGCCGGTAGAGCGTATCGGTGGAGAGGTGATTGAGCCCGGCAACCTCCTCGAGCCGACCGTATTCGCCCCGTTCGAACAACTCGCGCAATTCCTCTTTGTACCGCTGGGCCTCCATGGCGATGATCGCGGTCCCGGTGCGCGGGGGACGGTAGGGATTCTCGCTCTCGTAGGAATACACCACGAAGGTGTTCTTCTCGTAGATCTTCTTGTCCTTGATCATCGACCCCTCGGGGAAGATGACCCAGGTGCCGCCCACGGCAAGGTCCGAGGCCATAACCGTGTTCCGATTGGGGAAATTGACCGGGAGCGCCCCGCAGGAGGTGATGAACCGGCCGAGGATCCCCGGGGCGAACAAGCCGCTGTCCGCTAGATAGCGAGGGATGATGTTCTTCTCCGCGTAGAGCACCTTGCCCACCAAGGCCACCTCGAAACGGGTGAAGTGGTTCAGGGCAACGATCGTCGAGCCGAACCGTCTGTCCTTGATGGCATGGGTGCGGATGGTCACCCGCCCTAGCCGCAACAAAACTTCGACAATGACGTTCAGGAACGGGTAGTACCGTTTCTCGAGTGCAGGGAGCATCGTCAGATCCACGGTTTGTCCTTGTCTTGCTGTGAGACCCCTCGTAGTATTCTACGTCCAGGAACGGCTTCGAGGCAACGTGCGACAACGCCATGCAAGGCTACGAACTCTCGGTCAGCGATTATTTCCGAGTCCTCAAGAAGCACAAGTACGTGGTACTCCTGGTCACCCTGCTCGCCGGCGGGCTGACCTATGGTTTTACCCGCCTTCATCGCGAAATCCCCCTCTTCCGCGCCTCTGCCTCCCTGAAGATCAACACCCAGGAGGTCTCGACCGGCTACTTGATGGGCAACCAATACCAGAACGCCGATCCCATCGAGACCCACCTGATCATGCTCAAGAGTTTCCGTCTAGCGGTGATCGTCTCCCAGAGCCTCGACCTCCTTCCCGGGGATGTCTCCGATGACCGGATCAAGGCCGACCCAGAACTGCTGAGCGCGGTCTTGGGGGTCCAGAACATGATCACCGTGGACCAGGAACCCAGTTCGCGAGTCCTCAGCATCACGGTGGACGATCCTGATCCCGAAACCACGCAACGGGTTGCGAATGCCTATGCCCAAGCCTACAAGACCTGGCATTACAACGAAAAGATCATCAAGACCAAAAACCTTCGCGAATTCGTGGAGGAGCAACTCCGCCAAGCCAACATAAAACTGCGCGAATCCGAGGACGAACTGCGCCGCTATAGCGAAAAAACCGATATCGTCGATTTTTCTTTGCAAGAAGAGAGCTTGCTGCGGCAACTCGCCGACATTGATACCAAGGTCGACAAAGCGGACCAGGACATCAAGGAAACGCTCTATATCATCAGTTACATTCAGAAGAACCAAACCTTACCAACGAGAACCTCGACCGAACTCATCCTCGCCTCGTCGAGTCCGAACTTTGCCAAGCTCAACTCCTCCCTCGTGGACATGAACATGCAGAAGGCCAACATGCTCTTGTCCTACAAAGAGGACTATCCTCCCATCGCCAAGCTCGATCAGACCATCTCCTCCACCATCCGACAGATGGTCCAAGAACTCAAGGCCCAGGTGGGCCGGATGAAGGAGGAGCAGGTCGCCATCCTGCACAAGAAAGACGAACTGAACGCGCGCTACAAGAAGCTGCCCGAATCCAAGCTCGAAATGGCTCGGCTCCAACACCAGGTGGACGCCAACTCGAGCCTCTACAATCAGCTCCAGGTACACCTCCAGGAAGCCCAGATCAAAGAGGCAGAGAAGCACGACGAAATCACCATCATCAACCCGGCCTTGACCCCGTCCGCCCCCATCAACAGCTCCTCACCCATGCGCAAGGTCTTGCTCGGGCTCCTGCTCGGGTTCCTGCTCGGGGTGGTTCTCGCCATCGTCTACGAGAATTTGGACACCTCCTTCGAAACCATTGAAGAGGTCAGCAACTACGTCGAATCTCCGATCCTGGGAGTCATTCCCTTCATGGACTTCGAGGAACTCAAGCAGAAGCATCTCTTCGACCTGCCGGACATCAAGGACAAGACCCTGCGCGATTTCAGCCCGTTGATCCTCCATTATGCTCCGAAGTCGCCCATCGCGGAGGCCTACCGCATCTTCCGCACCACCCTGGATTTCATCCTCGAGAAGCAAAACATCAAGGTCATCCTGATCACCGCGTCCTCCTTGGAAGAGGGGAAGAGCATCACGGCCAGCAACCTCGCCCATGCCTTCGCCCAGCTCGGCAAGCGGACTCTCCTCGTCGACACCGACCTCCGCCGCCCGAACGTGCATCCCTCCATGGGCCTCAATCGCAGTCCAGGGTTCAGCGACATCGTGCTCCAGAACTGCGAACTCGCCGACGCTACCAACAACGTCCTCAACCTGATGATGGGAAAATTGGACATCCGCAACATCCTGCGCATCCCGGGCATCGACAACCTCGACATCATCACCTGCGGAACCTCGCCCCAGAACCCCTCCGAGCTGCTCAACTCGCCGGAAGTCAAGGCCTTCACCGAGCGTGTCCGGTCCCTGTACGACCTCGTCATCTTCGACACCACCCCGATCCTGCCCGTCACCGACGCCTCGATCCTCTCCACGATGGTCGACGGCGTCATCCTGGTCTACCGTTCCGGCGAGATCCCGCGCAAAGCGCTCAAGCGGGCCAAGGTCATCCTCGACACGGTACACGCCAACCTGCTCGGGGTCTTGATCAATGGCATCAAGGCCGAGGTGTCCTCGGACATCGATTACCTGAAGTACTCGAGCTACTACTACGCCGGCGAGACGAAGAAAAAAGACCAGGCCGAGGCCGGCCGAAGCGAGGGGTGAGTCCGAACTCAGCCGCCCTGCGCCCTCCAGCGTTCGACCTCGTCGTTGGGCACCGGATCGACGATGGTGAAGGTGCGATGCTCCTTGAGGTCGAGTTCTCGCGGCACTTTCTTGAAATGCTTCTGACTGTCGAAGACGATCCGGATGCGCGGCCGCAAGGGGTAATTCTTGTTCACGCCGATGACCAGGGCTACCTCTCCGTTGTTGAGCAACACGTACGAGTTCGGCGCAAAGATGGAGAAGGTCATGAACAAGGCCTTGATGAGGTACTGAGGGACCACGTCGCTGCTCTTGAGGATGGCACTGACCACGGCGAAGGAGTCGAGCGAAGTCCGCCAGGACCTCCGATGGGTGATAGCCTCGTAACTGTTGGCCATTTCGATGATCATGGCAAACTCGAACTGATCGCGCTGTTTCAGCTCCACCGGGAACTCGAGGTTCTTGCGCACGAGGTAGAACACGATGTTGGCGATCCAGGGCGGCAGGGCCACGGTCGAAAGATGCTCGAAACCCTCGCGGATATGCCGTCGCCAGTCTTGACGGTCACTTTCGGAAAAGGCTCCGGAATGGGTCAGGAGCCGCTCCGGCATATGGTACATGATCAAATCGTGGAGCAGACTGGCCATCCCCAATTTGACCAATTTCTCATGGGGTTGGCGCAAGGTGCAACCCACCTCGATGCAGATCAGGAACACGCTGATGGAATGCCTCAAGAGATCGTGCTCGTAGTCCTCGAAAATTGCCCGTACCACCTCGTTCTCGCGATCTTGACCGAGTTGGCTCTCCTCGATCGCCAGGATGTGGTCCACGGCCCCTGCCACGATCTCGTGGCAGGTCTTGAAGTCGAAGACATAGTCCTTCTCGGCGATGGAGCGGAAAATATCCTTGAGGTAGTGATAGAGCTCCTGGATCTGCAGGGTGAACGTCGCCGCCCCGCTCTGGGGAGAAGCCGCATGCAACGGCACCTCGGCAGCAGGAGTATCGGACTTCGTCGGCCACCCCGGTTCGAGCGGAGAGGACCGAGGTTGTTGGACCTCGGCACCGCCTCCAGGGGTTGCGAGAAGATAGTCTTCCTCCTCGGGACGCGGGGGGGGGAAGGGGCATCGATACGCGTCCTCGCAACGGTAGTTCCCCCCGAGGGGCCTGGAGTAGTGGGCAGCACGGTCGCAGCTACCCGTACGGGAGGAGTTTCTGGTTGAGGAGGAGGTGTCGCCGCCGACCGCGGCGCGGGGGTCCTGCCCCTCGGCACGGCCGGGGCCTCGGGCAAGGTCGTTCTCGGGATCGCCGGCTGCTCGCCGGAACTGGCCCTCGGTCTGGGTGGCCTTGGAGCGGGAGGAGGCACAGCTACGGGGGGCGGGGGTGCCGGCAACTCGGCCGCCGCGCTGCTCGGCAAATCGTCAAGGGCGATGAAGTCCTCTGCACCGTCCCCTTGCCCTACTTCACTGCCGACAAGCTGTCCGAACGATATCAGCGATTTGCCGCGGTTCTTCGTTTCCACCATGGTTGTTTCAGTAGTTGTCGAGCACGGCCTTGACGAGCATGCTGCTGATCGTCTTGGTCTGCTGGCTGTAAGCGGCGAGCATACACAGATCACACAAATTATTGATCTTCCTTGGTATACCTTGCGTATGTTCGTAAATGGTATCGAGGGCTTGTTTGGAGAAAACGGGATCCCTGGCCCCAGCAATCTTCAGACGATACAGGACGTATTCGATGGTTTCCTTGAGATCGAGGGCGGTCAGGTGGAACCGGATCGAGATGCGTTGTTCGAGTTGGGGGATGTTGGAGATCAGCACGCTGAGCTCGGGTTGGCCGACGAAGATCAGGGTCATGATGAAATCATTGTTGAACTGCAGGTTGAGTAGGAGCCGAATTTCCTCGAAGACCTGTTTATCGGTGATGGCCTGAGCTTCGTCGATGATGATCACCGTACGCTTGCCCTTCTGCACATTCTGGATGAGGAAGTTCTGCAGCAGCCTGATCAACTCGGCCTTGCTGTCCGTGCTGTATTCGATACCGCACTGGAGGAGCAATTCCTTGATGAAATCGGTGTGCGAATAGAACGCGCTGGGGACGTAAAGGACTTTATCGTTGGACAACTTGGGATGCGTTCGTAGAATATTGCATATCAATGTCTTACCGGACCCTACTTCGCCGGAGAGGAAACCAGCGGCCCGGTTCTTGGCAAGAATCACATAGAGCAGCCGGTTGATCGCCTCTTCATGGCGGAAAGAGCGATAGTAGAAACGCGGGTCGGGATTGGCGCTGAAAGGTGATTGGCTCAGGTTCCAGAACGCTTCGTACATCGTAGTCCTGATACTGCTAGGTGCAGGACCTACATAATGCTTAACCGGAGAAAATACAACTCAGGACTGGATCCGGCCCTGCTCTTCCGTTATTATCGCCTCGGTACAAACCTAGGAGAATGATCCATTCGATGCGAATTGTAGCACTTGGAGCCCATCCCGACGACATCGAGTACGGCTGCGGAGGCACCTTGGCCTTGCTCTCGGCAGCCGGCCATGAGGTTTTTCTCTTGATCTGCACCGCGGGCGAACAAGGGCATATCGGCGAACAGACCGCGAACCCCCGCACGGCCGAACAAGAACATTCCGCAAGGTTGCTCGGGGCTCGCGACATTCTCTGGCTCGATTATCCCGACACCTCGGTGCCGGTCGACCGCGAGATCATTTCCTCGGTCGAGACGCACCTCGATCGGATCCGCCCCGAGTACGTTTTCGTCCACCACGGGCAGGATACCCACCAGGACCATCGCAACCTCTCGCAGGTCGCGGTCTCGGCGACCCGGAAACAGCGTAATGTCCTCTTCTACGAGGGTCCCACGACCCACACCTTCACCCCCACCGTTTTCGTGGATATCACCACCACCATCGAACGAAAACTCGAGGCCCTTACCGCACATCGCTCCCAACTCACGCAGACCAACATCGCTGCAACCTCCATCCTCGAGTTGGCCAGGGCGACCTCGATGTTCCGAGGCACCCAGGCCCGCACCATGTATGCGGAAAGTTTCGTACCGCTCAGACTGTTCCTGGACTTTGATTGACCGTTCCCTGCGCTGACCGGTCACTCGATGGCCCAGCGCAGGAGCGTGCTGCCCCAGGCAAAACCGGCGCCGAAGGTGGTCAATTGGACCAGCGAGCCTCGATGCAGTCGTCCTTCCCGATACGCCTCATGGAGGCAGGAAGGGATGGTGGCATTGGTCGTGTTGCCGTACCGGTCGATGTTGACGAACGCCTTGGTCAGAGGCAGACCCATCTCCCGAGCACACGCTTCGATGATACGGAGATTGGCCTGGTGCGGCACGAACAAGTCGAGCTCCGCCACCGTCAAGCCGTTACGCTCGAGTACTTCCAGACTGACCTTGGCCATTTCCGGATAGGCGTGCCGAAACACCTGCTTGCCAAACTGCCGAATGTAGTGTTCTCCCTCCTGCACGGTTTCGGGAGAGGCGGGTTTCCGGCTGCCGCCTGCGGGAAGGAAGAGGTATTCCCCTCCACGACCATCGGAACGAAGGAGGGTGTCGAGCACTCCGAGCTCGGGGTTCTCGAGGGCCTCGACCACCACCGCCCCCGCGCCATCGCCGAACAACACACAGGTGGAACGGTCTTGGTAATCGAGAATCGAGGACATGGTGTCCACGCCCACGAGCAAGATTCGATGTTGGGCCCCGCTGCGGATCAACGAGACAGCCACGTGCAGGGCATAGAGAAAACCGGAACAGGCGGCATTGAGGTCGAAGCAGAAAGCACCGAAGGCTTCCAGGCGTTTTTGGAGCAAACACGCGGTGGCAGGGAAGAGCATGTCCGGGGTTACCGTGGCGACGATGATGCAGTCCAACTCGGCCGGAACAATGCCTCGCATGGCCAGAGCCCCACGAGCGGCTTCGAAGGCGAGATCCGACGAGGCCTGTTCAGGTGAGGCCCGGCGTCGTTCGCGAATACCTGTCCGCTCGAGGATCCACGCCTCGCTGGTGTCGAGGTAGCCGGAGAAGTAGTCATTCGCCACCACCTCGGTGGGGAAATAACTCCCCACAGCGGTGATACCGACCGCAACCTTGCTGAAGTCCACCGGGTTGTTGAACACCGCGGCCTCCTTAACATTGGCCCTTTCGCGCCAACTACCCCTTGAGCAACCGCTCGTTGCAGGAAGGGGAACGATGTCATGCCCTGAACCCCCTGTCAAGCAATCTCATGCGCCAACTCCTCATCAACAGCGCACCCGACCTTGACACTTTGCATCATTCTTGCTAGGAACTCCTCGAACGAGAGTACTGCGACCGACACGAGGAAGTACGATGAAAACCATGCTCCTGCCTATCCTCATCGTTTTCTTTGCCCTGGGTTGTGGCCAGACACCTCCGGCCGAAGAAACCCAAGACGAACAACCCGCCATCCGCTATTTGATCACCGGCGGACACGTGGACCTCGCGGTTGAGACAACCCGCTCCGTGACCATAGGCGTGGGCAGCGGCTTTGCGCTCTCCCTTCCGATCTATGCCGATTCCGAGGCTTCCTGGGTGGCGGTCTTCGATGACACCATCCTAGAACAATTACCCGAAGACGCCAGCGCCGGTACTTCCACCCGGACCGTGCTGCGCTTCGAAGGTCTCGCCGCAGGCCGGACGGAACTCGTTCTCCGCTTCTGCGAGCCTACCCGTTGCGCAGAGACCCTCGAGGAACTCCGTACCCTGGACATCACCGTCGAAGCGGCCGTCCCGGGCGAAGATGAGGAAGACGAGAGCGGTGATGAAACCGATCCAAGTGGAGACCTCACCGATCCCTGTGACCCCACCGAGGAAGAGAGCGAGTGCGGAGGAGAAGCGCCCTCGTCCTGTCCTTCTGCGCGGCGCTCCGCCGATTACGGCTCTGCCGTGGTGATCTACGAAGGCAACGCCTTCACCCTCGAGGTCGAAGCCGGGTGCGTCGGCGACTGTTGGTACCTCGAGTACGACCACGCCGTTCTGTCCCTCGAGCGCACGCCCAGCACCTGCAATGGCGCCGGCTGCACCGAACGACTCGTCTTCCGGGCCAAGGCCATCGGCAGCACTTTCCTGACCATGCGCCTGTGCAACGCAACCTGCTGCACCGTGGAACGCAAATACTTCGTCTACGTTTATGAACGCCGCATCGTCGAACCCGACCCCTGCGCTCCCCGCTGCTGCCAAGTGCGTTGCTGTGCCCAATCCTGCGAACCGGCTCCAGCTCCACAGCCCCCGAAGGCCGAGCCTCCGAAGAACACACCGGAACCGCCGAAGGTCGAACCGCCAAAGGCTACACCTACCCCCGAACCGCCCAAAGTAGAACCGGCGCCGGTTCCTCCGGTGCAGACCCAAGAGCAAACCCAGGATACTGGTCGTCCGGTGAAGGGGTCGACGCAGACCCAAGAACAGACCCAGGAAGCTCCGGCTTCCGACCCATCGTCCGATCGTTCCGCAGGTCAAGAGGACTCGGATCGCGACGGTCTGCGTACCACGCCGACCCCGGATCAACTCGTCGGAGAACAGGAAGAGGATGACGGCGGTCTGTGCGGCACCATGACCGGCAAGAACGACTCCCTCTCCGGTCTGGCTCTCTTCGCCCTGCTCGGCTTACTCCTCGGACTGCGCCGCCGTCACGGTTGAAGGCTCGGCGCTCGCGGGTACCTCCCCCTTCAGAACAACGTCCACCGCTTCTCCGACCACGAGCTTGGCCCGATAGGTCCCCCCTCCCGGCAACGAGGTCTCCGCGGTGGCAGTCCGCGAGATGATCAAGGTTCCCTGGCCTGGGCCACGCTCGAGCAGCGCCGTATAGAGGCCCCGAGGAAGCGCGAAGCGTCCGTTGTCCGGTGAGGCGCACCGCATGTACGAGTGAAAGGAAGGGGGGTCAGAGCTGCTATCTTCTGGAGCCGGAGTTTCGAGCAGGAGTTCCAATTCCACCAGGTCGTACTGTGCCGACGGAGGCGGTGGATTCCACGTCAGGACGAGGTGGGAATCGCTGGACGGATCATCGTCGATCACCTCGGCGCTCACGTCGTGCGTTGTTGGATCGGTACTCGCCTCGACCGGAGGAGGAGCGGGATCGGCGCTCTGATCCACACTATCGGAGCTGCCATCCTGCGCGTCAACGAGCCACCCCGCGGCAACATCGAGCTCGATAGGTCCTGCAGCTCTCTGTTGAGGAGTAGGGTTAAGCAGTTCGAACGCAGCCGGGAAGGTGAAGACCGGATCCAGCGTGAAGGTTTCTCGGAAGCTGTCCTCCCCCACAGTCGGCGTGGTAACGAGCTGGAAGTCCTCACCGCAGGGGAACCCCTTGGCCGCTATGATCGTGGCCACTCCTTTCTCGCGGTTGTGGGTACTGTAGGCAATAGTGCCGGTATCGTTTTTGTACACGACCGGTAATTCGACGAGGAAGGGTTGGTCCCCCAAGGTTGCTCGCAATTCGATGGGTCCGATGAGTACATTTTTGGGCGCCACCTTGCCCCGCTGCTCCAACCAAGTCCCATACGCACTCGGCGTATTCTCATGGGCGGAGAAGGCTTCCTCGTCCTGATAGAGTTGGCATCCCGCCGTCTGGGGATCGAAATAGTGTTCGACGAAACCAGGGGTGCTGGCTACCACCTGGGCTTCGGCCTCATAGACGGTAACCGGATTGTGCTCAAAATAGAGCCGCGAAACGATCAACGACGTAACGACGTCAAAGGAGGTGTCGGCTTCGACCTGGACCATCTGCTCGAGGGCTGTGGGCAAACGTTGGAAATAGAGGTCGTCGAGTTCGAGGTCGTACTGCACCGGCTTGCCCGTGGCCGGGTCGTCCTCGCCGGTGAGGCACCCCAACCCGAGTAGCACTATCGCAAGGGCGAAGCAACGCGACATCGGGAGCCGCCTCCTCAGATGGTCAGGAAGAGGGTCAGGAGCACGGTGTGGTACAACTCGGCCACACTGCCGTCCGAGATCGACTTCATCAATCTCGAGCCCTGCCCGGAGAAACTGGTCGATAGCATACGCCCCTTGTAGCCGAATTGCAGGGATACGTTATCGTGGAAAGCAACGGAAAGGAAACCGAAGTAGTCGAGCCCCAGGGTGCTCGGGTCCGAGCCGGTGAGCAGGGGTTCTTCTTCGAAGGTCGGCAGGAACCAATAATTGCCGCCGAGTTCGGCTTTCAGCATGGGCATACCCAGGGGTATCTTTGCCAAGAGCCCCACCACGGGGGAATGCACGGAGGTCGGCAGGACATAGACCGAGTGGGCTTTGTCCGCTTCGTACCAGAAGACCTTCCCGAGATGGATGCTGTTATAGGAGTAGCCCAGCCTCAGCCCTGCTTCGAGGTTGTCGCCGGCGATCACCGCGAGGGGATATTTGGCGACTCCGGAAGCCTCGAGATCATTGATGTTGATAAACAGGTCGTTGATGTTACCGCGCCCTTCGATCTTCACGTTGGCCTTGAAGAAACCGAAGCCATAGGCCAAGTCGAACTGGAAGTAGGAATTGAGTTCGAGTCCGAGACGGATGCCCGTGCGGGTGAAGAAATTGAGCGGAATGATGTAAGGGAAGAAACCGCTGCCATCATCGACCCCGTTCCGCAGGGTATAGGAATAGAAGGTCAGGCCTAGATCCGGCCCGATCGCGAACATGCGGTCCTTGGCCACTGGCGTGGAACTGCTCTCTTCTTCCCGCGCTTCCTCCTTGTCGACCAGGGCATCCTCGACCGATACCTCGGCCAGGGGATCGGCCAAGGGATCTCGTTCTTGCTTCTGCTCTTGCTTCTTCGGAGGCAGCAGGAGGTCATCGTCACCTGTCTGAGTAGGCGTTTCTTCACCCTCGTCGGGCGTAGTTCCGTCCATCCCCCCCGTGGCTTCGATAGGGTTGGGGATACGCACCAAGTCGTCCTTCTCGACGGCAAGAGCGTCATTGTTGACCGCATAGACCAGATCGCCCTTAATGCTCTTCACCGCCAAGGTGGTGATGATTCTGGACTCGAAATTGGTCACATGGCGGTGGATGGGGTGCTGGGTGGTACCCATGATCTCAATAACCTGCAACTCATCACCGGGATTGAGCACGTAAGACCTGCCGAGTTTCACCGCGATGTTCGTCGGATCCATGGCGTCATCGATGAGCCCGTGGTAGGGAAGCTGGTTGACGAACTGCTTGAGGACATCGCCGATCTGGGTTCGTAACTCGTTCTCATCGAAACCTTTTTCGACCTTCAATCGTTGGGTCTGCAACTCTTCGAGGGTACGACCGAAGATGAAGCGGAACAGCACGGTGAGGCTTTCTCCGACCTCGATGACATTGCCGATGATGAAGAGGTCGATCATGTACTGGTCACTCACCCGCTTGAGCGCAACCAGGTCGATAGTCTTGTCGGAGCCGACGAAGAGCTTGTTCTCGTTGATAATCGTGCGCATCTTAAACGAAGGTGTGACCGTAAAGCGACGGATATCCCGCTTGATGGTTTCTTCAGCGAGGTTCTGGACCGTCGGACCGAGGTTCGAGGAGGTATTGTCGACGAAGGGTATGACGGCGAGGGTCGAAACATTATATTTCTTACTCTTGAGATCGAAACTCTCTGCGGTCACCCCCCAGACCGAGAACACCAGTGCGCAGGTGACACAAAGCGCTGAACAATAAGAATTACAATATGGTGCGGTAGAAGACCCCATGATCGCCCGCCAACGTCTCGTTCTATCAATGATAGCCGAGACCCAGGGCAAAGCAAGCAAGGATTTCTCCTGGGGGGACGATCCGCCCGAACCATCAACCGTCGAGTTCGACCTTGGCACCGTCGGGTCGAGCCGTTTCACGGCCTTCGGCCCGCATCCTGTCGAGCAGTTTGGAGATGTTGGTTCCAACCGCACGCTGGGCGAGCGTCGGCATCTGGAAGGTCTCTCGGAGCTCGTTGGACGTGCCCAGGCGTTGGCGCAAAACCTCGCCATGGTCGAACCTATAGGTCCGCTCCGAGGGCGGTCCATAGACCGATCCGAGCAGCTCGCGTTGCTCGTCCATCACCCGTGCCACCGCAGCCGAGCCACCGACTAGGCGGGCAACGGCTGGATTACGGCGATAGAAGTCCAGCCCCAGAGGATGATCCCTCCCTGTGGCCCGGAAGGCCTCACCGATCTGGTAGTCTTCGAGCAACTCTTCAAGTCCTAGTCCGCCAGGTCGTTGCAGCAGCGGTGCCCTGCTCCCGGCAAAACTACGAAGGGTACGACCCCTGACCGCCTCAATACCCGCGGCGAACCGCGCCAGGGTGAGGTCTCGTTCCAACACGGTGGGGGTGGGGATCCTGGTCGAGGCGAAGCCCCCCTCGGCATAGTCCTTCGCAGGGACTTCCTGTCTCGGACCGAGAATTTCCTCTGCCGACGCAGCGGCCAGGGAGTCGAAGCGGTCGGCATACTCCTTCGAGCCCAGACGTTCGGCAACACCCTGTTCATCGAGGTCCTCACCGAGTACCAACCCATTGCCGAGCATGGAACCGGTACTCGAACGCGGTCGCCCGGCACTACGTTCGAGTACTTCGGCAGAGGCATTGGGATTGGAGTCGCTGCCGATGAGGGTTCGGGTCTTGCTGCGCACGAGATCACTCTGAGCCGAGAACTGGTGAGCCGTGGGATCCTTGGCCCGGAATTCCAACACCCCGCCATCGCGCGAGGCGAGCAGATAGGTGGAGAACGAGGCATCGGTATTGAGAGTCTCGATCACGGTATCGAGGGAGAGAAGGGCTTGTTCGTCCAAGGTGACTTGGAAGTCGGTAATCGCTCCCCCTCCTTGATCTTGGATGAAGAAGTGTAGGGTTTCGGGATCCGCGCTATAGGTGGTACTCGAACCGTAGGGCAGGTTTTCGCTGCCGAAACCGCTGCGGGCATTGGCCAGGGGTTGATCCGTGGCATAAAGACTGAATTCGTGCTCGTCGGGATCCAACGCGGAGAGCGCAATCCTGCCCCCTTCGGCCTCGGCCAAGAGATAGCTGCTGAAGGTGGCATCGGTATTCAGCGCATTGACGGCCTGGGCCAGCGAACCGTTGTTGCCCGCATTGAGGACAACGGAGAAATCGGCGAGTTCGTTCCCCGACCAGCGGTCGTTGATCCTGAAGTTCAGGGTCTGGTCCTGGTTGGCGATGGTGCTGTCGTAGGGGTTGGTCGCGACCATCCGTTCCAGGGCGATCTCATCGGTCGTCGAGGAGACCAGGGTTGTGACGCCGACGGCAGAGGCACTGACCGCGGCCACCACGGTCGAATCCAGCTCGAACTCATGGGTATCCGGGTCGAGGGCTTCGAACTTGAGGGTGCCCCCAGCACTCGAGGCTTGGAGATAACTGCTGAAAGAGGCATCACCGTTGAGAGTCGCGAGCAAGGTGGGCAGATCGGCGTTGTTGGTCGCGTCCAGGACCACCTGGAAGTTCGCCACCGGGACATGCCCGTCCTTCTCGTAGATATCGAAGGTGAGCACCTCGTCCTTCTGGCCCAAGTCGTCATAGACCTCGGTCGCGACCATCCCTTCCTCCCCCACCCCCACGACGCTGGCATCGAAGGCGCCGAAAGCCGTGAAGACCTCGTTGCGCACCGTGGACCGTCCTTCGTACGCAATGGGGGAGGCCGAGCGATCCTTGATCCGCGCCGCGATATCCTGGTTCTCGAGGAAATAGATGGCCAGCGAAGCGTTTCGCTGGAAAAAGGCTTGGTCGAGTGGACCGTTCTCGTGGAACAGCCCCGCGGCCTGGGCAGCCACGTCTTTTCCTACTATCTCGGGCAACGCACCGTTCGAGGACAACAGTCGTTGCAGGTTCCCATCCTTGGCCACGAGCTCGAGCAGCCCCCTTGGATCGAGGGCGAGCAGGTTGGTCACCTCGGTATTCTTCTCGAGGAACCCCCGATCCAGCTTACTCCCCGCACCGAGCCGATCAGTCACGTAGTCGGTAATCATGCCCTGGAGTTCGGCCCGGGACGTGAACGGTTCGGCGTACCTGGCCGTGTCGAGGAAATACTCTTGGCGAAGTTCATCATTTTTATCAATTAGTTGCAAAAGGTCGGCATTGGCGACGATGAAGGCATCGATATCTAGCGCGACCGGAGCCGCGGGAGACTGCGACCCCCGGGTGATCCCCGGTACCGCGTCGAGCACCTGCAACCCCGTGAGGGTGCGTCTCGGGACTTCGTCGCGAGCGCGGAGCAAGGAAGCCTGTACTATCCTCCCAACCTCCTGGCCTGCGAGCTCTCTCTGGACCCGCTCGGTCTCTACCTGAACATTGCGTTCCAGCGCGAGTTGGATCGACCTCGAGGTCCCTTCCTGATGGCGGATCACGGTCGCAAAACGGCCTTTGGCGGCTCGCACCTCGGACAAGATCTCGCGGGCCCGGTCCAGAGCATTGTCGGTGGCGATCTGGGCATCGGTCTTGTAGAGCGGGTCTTCGTCCGGAGCAGCCCGGTTGGTCTTGTCGAGCTCCCTCACATCGACCGCGGCGATGGCCACCGGATTGCTCTCACCCTGCTCATAGGCATTGAGTTTTGCCACGCGCAGCGAGGAGATGGTTATCCGGGTCCGGTTGAGCTCACCGGCCCCGATGCCAGTCTGGAAACGATAGTCGAAGCTCCCGTCGAGCAGTTTGATGCCATCGTAACTGGAACCGCGCGCCAGCACGTCGAGGGCTTCGCGTTCGGCGGCGAACCGGCGTTGGAATTGTTCGCGTTCTTCACCCGTAGCCGCAATATTCGCTGCATCGTCGGCCAAGGTCTTCATCCTGGCCAGGGTATCGTTGATGGCAACCAGATCGCGTTCGGCGGCGTCGAGCATGCGCACGCCCTGGTGCAGAAAACCGATAACACGCTCGAGGCTGCGCAAGTCAGTGGTGAGTCCCCTGTCATTGCCGGTCCCCGCCGTGCTGACGCGCTCGGCTTGTTTCCGTCGAATAAGTTCGGTGGGATCGAAGCGGAAGAAGTTCTCCAGGGCGAAGCCGGAGATATTGTCGGGTGACTTGAACTCGGGCATGGGCCTCAGACCTCGAAGTCCAGGCTGCCGCCGATCTCCTTGTTACCCGACCGCTCGACGGTGCGTCGCCCTTGTTCCAGACTGCGCAGGTTCTGTTGGTCTCGCAGTTGCTGTAAATCGTCGAGGAAGCGCTCCAACTCGGCGGGATTGTCGGGTCCCAACGACCGTTGCATCTCATCGTCGTAAATAGAGACGTACCCTTTGTCGCTGAAGTACTCCACGCTGTCCGTTTGTTGCTTGAGCAAGACGCTGAATTGATCCGAGGAGAGCCGTGAGGTCGAGATTTGGGGAGCGTCCTCGGCGGCCACAGGTTCGAGGTCGCCGCCGAGTTCGCTGCGCAACTCGCGCATGCCCTCTTCTCTGACGGCATCTTCTTGTCTCAACTCGTTCTTCTGCTCGGCGACGCGTTCCAGGGTACTCGATAGTCGCTCGGACTGCGCCTCAGCTCTCACCTCCCGGGCCTGGTCCAGGAACTCCTGCTTGCGGGAGAACTCTTCGTTGCGGACCATGGTCTTCTCGAAGGTGCTCGGCTCAATGCCTTCTTCGCGCCGGTCGAGGACCTGCCCGCGTTTTTCGTAATAGTCCGGGGCAGTTTCATTGCCCTCTTTAATTTTTTCCTCGACCTTGTTGCGATCTCGCTCCTGGCGGGCGACAGTCAGACTCTTCGTTCCACCTTCGAGTTGTTCGAGGTAGGCTTCCCGGCGAGAGGTTTCCTCGCGGCGCTCTTCCGGAGTATAAGCACTCCCTCCGTGCGTCTCTTTGTCGAGTTGGACCTTCTCGCGGACCGTATTCTCGAACTGGGTCGATTGCTCCGGCGCATCCATCGGCTTGGCAGCCGCTTTTCCACGACCGCTCTCTACCGGTGCAACCGTAGGCCCTATGCCGACTTCCCTGATTTCCATGTCCCCTCCTGGATGATAACCCCTTGCTGGGACTAACCATGGGCAAAGGAAGACATGCCTGTCAGGACTCTATCGGCAGTTGGAGGGTAAAACTTGAGACTTTTTTTGCCGAACGTGCGATTTTTTTAGAAGGGGGATCTTGCCCCTCTCTGGGTACTCTCCCCTCTCTTCGGAAAAAACTCCGAAGAGCTTGAGTCTTTTTTCCGGTTTCCGGACCCGGGGGCATGAGGTAAAAGGTGGCCGTGGACGAATTCCTTTGCGAGGACGAGCGGGAGGCCTTCTTGCGCCGCGAACGGGCCGAGGCCCGCAAACTGCGCCGTTCCGTATGGTGGCGACGGCGCTTGGCGGAAGGCCGTTGCCACTACTGCGGGCAACAGGTCGGCGCTCGGGCCCTGACCATGGACCACCTGGTGCCTCTTTCCCGGGGAGGGCGCAGCACGCGCGGAAACCTAGTCCCCTGTTGCGGCCCCTGCAATACCCAAAAACGCTCCCTCACACCCGTCGAGCTGATCCTCCGAGCGCAGGAACAAGCCGGCGGCGGGTCTTCGGAAGACTGAGGTTCAAGCCCCTGGGATTTCAGATTCGAGTTCCGAGACGAGGGCGCGGGGGCCACTGAGGAGTGTAGTCCTGGCCTGGGTGAAAAAAACCTGTAGGCAGCGGGGTCCGAGCCGTTCCACCTCTCCCGGGTCGAAATCGAGGTAGCAGGCTTCACCCAGCTCTGCCGGTTCAGCCTCCGATGCGAGGGGATCGAACTCGCGGAGCGGCGCGATGAAACTGAGCATGGTGAGCGGTCCACCCCCACCCTCCGGCGCAATACCGATACTGCCCCTGGTGTGCGTTCTACCTGAGAGCGCGACCTGAGAAGGGTCGAAGAACGGTATACCCCGCTTCCCAAGCGTGCTGAACAGGCCACCGTGAGGAGCGTAGAGGGCGTCGTCGAGCCGATCGGAGGCGTGGCCCGGCGCTCGCAGGGTTTCATCCACGACGAGACCGGGAAGGGAAAGATACG
>Ga0156395_1015_pt1 | contig 21419 bp, 25 predicted proteins | sample RifOxyA3_FD_108039 | JGI IMG/M metagenome (GOLD analysis project Ga0156395, IMG submission 108039) | Deltaproteobacteria bacterium RIFOXYA12_FULL_61_11 | reverse complement strand
TTCTCGAACGGTCATACCAACCTCCTGGGTTATCCCCTCAATTTTCTAAAATTTGCCAGCTCCACAGCCTTGGGGTCGCTGCTGACGAAGCTGAACCGCCCTTCTTTCTCGAGGAAGGGTTGAACCTCGACGCGGTCGTCCGCGGTCAAGCCACCGGCGCTTTTCAGGGCCTCATCGCTGCGAAGAATTCTGTCATCCTTGTCAGGATCGTAGTCCGCTCTGGCCGCGTTCTTGATAACCCCGACAATCTTGACCTTGTAGCCCTTGAGATATTTGTGTTCTGCGCTCGTGCAGGTCGTTATCGCTCCGATGATCTTCATGGTGGCCTCCGTGGTGTGTGCTCTCTCGTGCTACCTACATAGAGCCATAGGGTTGCGGGGATATCAAGGTTGTTTGTTCTTTATTTTCAATATATTATAACAAACAGGCCGGAGACTGCAGACTGTAGACCGGAGGGTACATGCAGTGAGCAAGGAGTCGTGAGCGCGTGAAAATCGCACCTGATCTATTCCAGACACATCCTCAAGCCTGCGAACTCCGGCCTCCAGCCTCACGAAGTTCCTCGATCGCCTCTTTCAGGGCGACCAGGGCACTCTCGACCTTCACCACCGCGGCAGTCTGGACTTCAGCCATCGAGAGGATACGCTCATAGAGGGTTTTCAATTCGCGGTCTTTTCGTTCGCTGACCCGCCAGAAGGCCCAGCCGAGCACGGCGACGAAGCCATAAGGTCCGGTAGCTTGGAGCCAAGCTGCAATGGAACTGAAATCGTTGGGCATTCTCATACCTCCGATTGTGCTCTACCTTTTGAGAGATCGATCACCTGCCCGGCGCCGGTGGCCAGGCTGCGGGCCTCGTTGAAGGCCCGTTCTGGGCTCAGCCCGGCCTCGAGCCGCAGCCAGGCATAGAGGACGAGAAACGCCCCATCGGCGTGGCCGACATAGTGATGCGCCCAGATTCCCGGTCGGGGATGAGGATCTTTCACCCTGCCCATGGCGAGGGATGAACCGGTCACTCCGGGCCAGGATTTGTGGATCAAAAAGCCGCTCTCGGGGCCGGTCAGGAAGGAGACGAGACGAGCCACGGCCTCGAGCTGGCAGGGCAGCGGCAGAACGTAGCGGCCGCCATGAGCCCAGGGCGCAGGTATGATTTCGGTCCAGGGGCTTCCGGGCCGTAGAAAATGGGGATAATACGGCGTGACGAGTTCGAGGCCCACGGAGGCGGCATTGAGCCCGGCCGCATGGGCGAGGCGATCCCGAAAAAGATCGGCATGCTGGGTCACGGAGCCGTCCGGAGCAACGATCAGATGGACCCCCAGCCGCCGGGCAGTCAAAGCTCGGAGCGTGGTGGAGAGCTCGCGGGTCACGGTCTCGTGCAGGACAAGCGCCGCGACCTTGTGTCGAGGTTGGGAGGGGAAGCGGAGGATTGCGTCATCCTCATAGGTTTTGACAAAAAGTCCTGAAACCTCGAACTTGTGTCCGTTGATGATCACCCAGCCTCCTCGCCGGTGCTCATCGGCAGCACCAGGCCCTCGGGAAACCAGTCAGCGAGCACGGCAGGATCGAGCGGCGGGAGTGTGGTCACGCCGTCTTGCACCTTGCCCAGGGCGACCAGGCGATCATAAAGGGCGATCACCAGTAACCGATGGAGGTGGCCATAGCTGCCGGGATGAGGATGTGCATACTCCTGGGGGTGGAACAAAAATTCTTGACCGTTGCAGGCCGGGCACGGCGGTAAGGCGATGGTCAGCGGCTCGACGGTCGCTTCGCGCAGGATCCCGACGACGAGCAGGTCGAGCGGCACGTCCTGGGTGCCGCCACAGCGGGCACAATGCAGGGTGAGAGTATTGTCATAGAAGGCAGTAATCGGCATGGTTCCCCTCTTACGCAATGGCATGGTACTCGCCGTTCCAGAACACCGAGGTAGTTGCTGCAACCTGCGCAGTGGCTTGATAGAAAAAGCCGTCCCTGCTGACATCCAGAGGTGCTGGGGTTTGGTTCCAGTTTGATGACGATATGCGGGTCAGGGTGATCGAGGATGGCAGAGCGGGGAAGCGATTCCTGAACGTCACACACCCACCCAGGGTCATGCTTCTGGTGGCGTTGTCGGTATTGGTGCCAACAAAGCCGATTCTTCCGACTTCCTGGACTTCTCCGGTGAGCTCAAAGGCTGAATTCACGCTCGAACTCAGGGGCAGTTTCCAGCGCCGCGACCAGTCGGTGAAGGTCGAGACGAGGTTGTGATCGTGCAGGATTTCGAACTCGTTGCGGGAGAAGCGAAAGCCTCCGGCGTAGAAGGTGGAATAATCGCGTTGCCAGGCCGTGCCGTTCCAAAAAGCGTTGAGGGTGAACCAGACCGAGCTGTCATCAATGAGGACTCTGAGACGGGTGCCTGTCCAACCGATGCCCAAGGAATCCCAGACAAGGGCCTTGCCAGTGCCGAGCACGGGCTGGACGATGGCCTTGTGCTGGCCGGGGGTGGTCTGGTTGGCGCGATAGTGACCTTGCTCGAGGATAGCCATGAGCTCGATCAATGCTAGCTCAGTCTCAACGGCATTGAAGCGGTCGCCGCTATCGGCAAAGGAAACCGCGGCGGCAGGATGGGCGTTGTCGGCAGCAGTGGCATGGCCATTGAGGGCGGAAAGCAAGGTTGCAAGCTGGGCACTGACCGTTCCCGCCGTCAAGGCCGTCGGGTTACCCGACACCGCCGAGGCGCCGACCCGAACGGCCCCGGCGCTTCCTGCGGTCTGGGAGAGCAGGTCGAGAACCAGTTCTTGAAACTGACCCTGCACGGTGGTCGTGCCGAGATAATTGTGTGCGTCGGTGCGGATGGCACTGGCATGATGAGCATTGCTGGAGGCGCCGAGGTGGCCGTTGATCCAGCCGAGGAGTTGGGAAAGCTGACCATCTACCGAACCTGCCGGTAGCGCCTGGGGCGTGCCGGACACGGCATCGGCTCCTACCTTGGAGGCACCGGGGCTGCCAGCGGCGGTGGACGAAAGGCCGTCTACCAACTCGTCGAGGGCGGTCTGCACGGTGTCCGCGGCGATGAAGCCGTGGGGGGTGTAGTCGAGGTCCGCGGCAGGGTGATGTCTGGCCGTGCCGCCAAAATGGTTCGTAAGCTCGGTATCGACCGCATCGAGCGCGTCTTGGACCGTGCCCAGGGTTGGCAAAAGGTTCCACAGCTCGCTGACGATGCCGATTGAGGCGGCGGTGGTGAATAAAAAGACCTGCCGGCGAGAGAGGTCGAGGTCGGCCGAAAGGAGCTGGGTCTGGCCATACCGGCGCAGCACGTCGCAGAGCAGAAGTTCGCCGTCCTGCAGCGCGACCTTGGGTGCGGCGCCGAGGGCGCCTTCCGGAGCTTGACGGACTTTGAGCTGGAACGCTTCGTCCCGGCGGAAGAAGACTTGTTGGGAATTGCCATCGGTACGGGGATCGGACAAGCTGCGGTCAAAGCACAAAAACAGCCCGAGCCAGCGTTCGTTACCCGCAGTCAGGACCTCGGTGGGCATACCGACGAGGTCGACGGCACAGTTCACGGTCTGTCCAGTGCCGAAAGAAATGCGTTGGCCGAGCCGGTCATAGGCCCGAGCCGGAGCGGTCAGGTCGAGGGTCAGGTCCGGAACCGGTGCGTGGGGCGTCGGCTCGGCGCCGCTGATGATGCCCAGGAGACCAAGGTCGGCGGCGAGGTTGCGATCGGCCTTTTCCAACAATTCGAAGCCGAGGTCGAGCTCGGCCTCGGTGAGTTTTTGGTGAAAATAATAATCCACTCTGTCGGCCATGACCGAGCCTCGACGAGTCCTTCTGTAATGGCAAAGGGGAAAAGGTTGGTGAAAAGGGACGTCGAAAGAAAGGTCAGAGCAACAGCATGGACCCCAGCGCTCCTTCGCCGAGTTCCCAGACCACAAAGCTCGGAGGCGGCAAGGGTTCGCGCAGGAGGGCATGTGTATGGACGGGTCTGAGATAGTCGATGATGGCCGCGAGCTGGCGGCGTTGAGTGGCGGACAGGGGGCTATCGACCTGTACCTCGAAGGCATAGAGGGCAAAGCGGTCGGAAGGGCCGAGCACGAAGGTGTCGTCCAGTTCGGCTTCACCCAGGACGAGCGTGTGGGAACATGACGAAATGGTCACCTCGAGGCCGAGGAAGAAGCGGACGGCGTTGCGAAGACCAAGGGCCGTGCCCTTTTGGCAATACATCTCGACCAACACCGAGGCCAGTCTGCGTTTTTCAAGAAGGTCGAGCTCGAAGGGAAAAGGAACAGCAAGATCGGTCAGGATGGCGTCGAGAAAGGGCTCGGGTGAGCGTTCGAGATCGTAGAGGTCTGGAAAGCGGTCGAGCTCGACGAGGAGCAAGTGTACAACTTCCTGGAGGCACGCGGCAAACTTTTTCAGATCGCCGGTAGCGTCGTCTCGGCGGAGGTGTTTGGGAAACATCGACCAGAGGTCGAAGTTCCGTTCTCTTGGCCGGGGCGGGCGGAAGCCGGAAAAGATGGCCGTGGCAGAGAGCGGCAGGACAGTATTGCCGTGCAGATCAGTAACGCCGGACACCGTGAGCCGATAACGCACGTCGGGAGTCATGTCGGTAGCGAGCTCGAGGCGGACGAGAGTTTTCTGGGCCTCGGCGGCAAGGGGAAGCAGGGGAACCGCGGGAAGGTCGAGGGCGGTGAAGGTGCAGGCGAAATTTTCTGTGACGGCGACCTCTTCGTCGAAGCCAATCAGGACTGTAGTAGGACTGTTGGCTTGTGCGGCCAGCACCCTGGGTCCGGTGCGGTCTTCGGCGAAGAAGGAAAAAATCTGGTCGAGCGCGTGGACCCCGCCGAGAGTTTTGGAGATTACCCGGACCTCGACCTTGGCCTCGCTCGTCCAAGGCACGATAGGATCGAGAACGAGGCGCAGGGTGTCCGAGGTGAGCACGACTTCGGCCCGAGGGCCGTCATAGCCGGGTTGCAGCTCGGGATCCACCCCACCGTCGAAGGCGAGCACGCCGTCCACGAAGACCTGGGTGGCAGCGCGGTCTACGCCGTCCGGACCGGTGTCGAGCACTTCGAGGGCGATCGGCCAGTCGAGCGGTACGCCTGTTTCGTCCGGCCCTGGGTCGCGGTTGAGGAGTATGAGACGCTCGTCCGCAACGATGGTTATAATGTTGTCGGCGTAGAGGGCAGGTAGCTCGAGCGTGGGCATTTACCCCTCCAGGAGCTCGAGGCGTACGCCGACCCTATGCAGGCCGGTGAGCTTGGAGACGTTGGCGGCGAGGTCGGTCAGCAGACGCTTCCGCCCGGCGCGGCAGGTGGCGCGGGCCGCTTTCCCCCCGTCCACGATGATCGACACTTCCCAAACAAGTATCCCCGGGAGGCTTGAGGGCACGTGCAGTCGGAGGTGGGCGCGGACGAGGGTTGTGTCGGTGAGCTCGGTGTCCTGCACGACCTCCGCGTGGTCACCCGGAGCGAGTTCGAAGAACCTGCCAGGATCGTCCTCACCGAGCACGAACACATGATCGCCGGAGCCCGGGGTCGCGTTCGCGGAAACAATCCGTCCCTGGCCCAGGCCGAGGCGGCTCGTGAAGGCGTCGAGCTCCATCAGATCTGCCTCAGCAGCTCGATATGATCGAAGAAGCAGCGGCGCGTGGCGTCCTTGACCATGATGCCGAAGCCGCCGCGCCCTGAGGTGAGCGGCTGTGAGCCGCTGTTGATGCCGAGATGGTCGTCGAGGAACTGGGGCATCCCCGCGATCGATTGCCAGGAGGGCGCGGTGCCGAGCGGGTGGAGGTCGAGATTGTTCCACCACGCCTCGAGCACCACGTCGCCATTGAGATTGACGATCACGTCGAGTCGCAGGTGCAGCCAGGTGCCGAGCAGAAAGCTTTCGCTCGATGCCAGGAGGGTGCCGGGGCTTTGGGTCGTCAGGCCGCTCTGCACCAGCCCCTTGCGCAAGATGATCCGATGGGGGTCTTCGTCGGAGAGGCCGAGCAGGTAGGCATAATCGTTGACCGAAGTACCCTGGCAACAGAGGTACAGGAACGGCGAGAAGCCGGTTGGACCGCCGCTCGGACCGCGTTGGATACAGCCCCGGATCGAGCCTCCCTTGGCCATGGGGGCGAAGTCGACGAGGTTGGCGAAGAGCGCGACCGCGCCCTGCACAGCAGCAAGGGAGTTGAAGGCGAAGAGGAAATTGCCGCCGCCCGGTGGTCGCGCGATGCCAGCGGTGACGCCGCGGTCCACGGTGGCGAGGTCGAGTCCGTTGTTGAGATAGGTCCAGTCAGTGCTTGCCATATACTCCTCAGATCGTTGTGGCTGCGGTCCAGCCGTTCTCGAAATCTTCGAAGTTCTGCGTGGCGCCGTCGAACGCCGCGATGACGCCAACGGCCATCTCCCACTCCCAGAGGAAGGACTCGTTGCCGTGCCACTGTTCGTTGAAGTCCTCCACCGGCTCGCCGTCGAAGATGCCGGTCACGCCCGCGACCTCCTCCCAGGCTCGCGCGTAGGGCACGTTGTCCCAGCCCTCCTCCAGGTCCTCGACCGCGCCGCCGCCGAAAGGCGCGGCGATGACGTGTCCGCTTGGCAGCTCGATCAAGTAGAGGTCGTTGTCCCAGCCATCTTCAAAGTCCTCAAAGCCCTCGGCAAGCGGGTCGAAGAAGGCGAGCGCCACGTCACCCTGGCCGAGCGACAGGACAAGCTCGGACCAGCGTTCAAAATCCTCCCAGGCGCGGTGCGGGTCGGGGCCGAAGCCGGCAAGCCGTTCCGCGGCGACCGAGGTGATAAGGGTCCAGTGTGCAGCTTGCCCCGGCGCTGCACCCGCGTCCTCGAAGCTCGGGTTAAGAAGAGTCATGAGCGGTTAGCGATTAGCGGTTAGCCAAGAATGAAGAGTGTGGTTTCTGGGCATTATTCCTCCTCGCTAAAAGCTAAAAGCTAAAAGCTACAAGCTACTTCCCGTCTCGCCATTGAGAAGCGTAATGGTTCCCAGCGCCGGGAATTCCTTGAGACCGAGCTTCACGTCCGCGGACAGGCCAGAGAGCTTGAGGCCATCGGGAGCATTGAGGACCTTGCGCACCCCCTGGGTGTCACGGATGACGTTGAAGACATCGGACCAGGCCACCTCGCCGGCCGGGTTGCCCCAAGCATCCTTGAGGTTGAAGCCGAAATCGACCAGCGGGTTGGGCGTACCGTCCGGTTCGCTCACCCGGAACATGGTTGCAAGGTTCGTCTTGATCCGTTCCCGCACGGCCGCCGCTGCCTGCCCCTGGCTGAGAAAGATGTGGGCTTCTATGTTGATCGTCTTGTAGACCGGGTTCTGCACCGAGAGCTGAAACGTGAGCGGAGCGGGATAGATGCGGGTCACCTGGTCGAGCACGAGGTTTTTGAGTGCGGGAGTGGGCATACCGCCGCCCTGCGGAATGACCAACAGTATCCCGCTGTTTTCCGCAATGGTCGGGTCCTCGTTGGCGCTGAGCATGAGCGCTCGGGCCACCCCTGGGACGCGCCGGGCATTGATTTCAAAGTCCTCGCGGGTGACGCTGCGGGTGAGCGTACGCAGGCTCTCGGGCGCCAGCAGCTTGGCCGAAGCGACGCTCTGGCGATCGGTGCCGCCCGAGGCGGGTTCTGGATTGCCGACGGTGAGCTGGACCGGGCGACCATGGGCGTCACTGAAGGTGCCCTCGAGCACGACCAGGCGGCCGGCATCGACATTGCCCCCACAACCACCGCCGGTCTTGTAGATAACCGTCACCGTGCCCGTGGGCGGTGCGCCGCTGGTACCGTTGCCAAAACGCATGGTGGCCCGGTCGTTCTGGTCCACCAACACCATAAAATGCCGGTCGTTGGGGCTGGAACCGAGAAAGCTGTCCTGCTCATAATAGTCGCCATTCCCCGCTGAAACCCTGGCCGAACCGTCGAGAAAGGGAACCTGGTCGAGAATAAGCTCGGATAGTCCACGGCTGTCATAGAGTTGCACATGGGTCGCGGAGTGTTCAGCCACCCCCGTCCCTTCCCGAACTCCGGCCGGAAGGATGAGGTCGGACAATAGTTGGAAGCGCACCGGTTCGGTGACCTCACGGGTGCGGATGATGGTGCCGGCCGGAACGAGTACGTCGGCCGAGGCCGGACGTGCCAGGGTGAAGGTGATGTTGGCGGTGGCAGCCCCGGCGCCGTGGAGCTTGTAACCGAGCATGCGGCACAGTGCGAGGACGTTCTTGCGCTGGGTGGCGGTGACAAGCCGGGATTCGCTGGCCTGTTGATCGAGATAATAGGTCAAAACATCGCCAACGAAGGCATACAGCTCGAGCAGAACGTTGCCGAAACTGGCCGTGCTGAAGTCGGACCAGTCGGGAAAGACGCTTTTTACCAGCGCGATCAAGCGCAGGCGCAACGAATCGAAATCCTTGTCGGTCAGGTTCAGGTTGGGGGGTAGCAAGGCCATGAAGAGGTACCTCCTAGAGAGGCAAAGGGGGGAAGGCCGGTTGAAAGGGACGATGAAATTTTCAGAGTTGTAGGTTTACCACCGTGGCCTCGTCCGCCGCTCTAAACCTCACCTTGAGCTGCAGGGTCTCGCCGTCGCGGGTTGTAATGACCTCAAGCAGCTCCACCTCGGGCACCCAGCGCTGCAGACAGTCGCGGACATGAATTTTGGCGAGGTCGGCAAGCGCGGCCTCATTGCGCAGGTGACGGAGGAGCTGCAGGCCGGAGCCGAACTCGGTCCGCCAGGGTAATTCCCCCGAGGACTTTGGCGTCGCGCCCTCGGTCAAGAGCGCCTGGCGAACCTTGGAAGCGATCAAGTCCTCCCCCACCCCGGAGGCGAAGTCCCGCTTCTTGTCGCGTTGGAAAGGAAGGATGATCGATCGATTGTCCAAAGTCACCTCACGGCACCGGGATCAAGGAACGCACGGTCCGAAGTTGTTGTACGATCGCGTCGAGCGGCTCGATCACCTGATCGAGCGGGCGACCGGCCAGGTTGGTGAGCTCGGGAACCTCGGGTCCGCCGATCATTTGCATAAAAAGATTGAGCATGCCGATGAGCTTGCCCAGCGCGGCCAGGCTCTTGCCCACGTTCGCCGCTTCTTGGGCCACGTTGGCCTGCACGCATTGGGCGATGGCCATAAGTCCGGCATCCTCGAGCTCCGTGGCCCGGTCGATCGCGCCGGTGAGCTGGACCAGTTGTTGTTGCAGGTGCAGCAGCTCGCTGCGTGCACGGATCAAGGTATCGAGCACCAAGTCGATCAGGCCGAGGATGGTCAGGGGCAGCGAGAGCTGGGGAATGAGTTTCAAAAGTTTAGCGATTTTTTCGCTGAGGTCGGGCAGACAGGCGATGAGTGCCGAGGGGTCCGGCGGCGGGCCGAGGGTGTCGGGAATGGCCTTGATACAGTTGAACACCGCGACCACGGTGTCGACCAGGTCAAAGAGCGGCATCAGCGGCGTCAGCGCAGGCTGAATGACCTCCATGAGATTGAGGTGCTCGAGCTGTACTCCGCCGGGCAAGGTGAGGTTGAAGGCCTCGGGAAGTGTGGGGATTTCCAAGCAGATCGGCAGAGTCATGCCTTCTCCTTGCTGGAAAGTCGATGGTTTGTTATACTATCGTTAGAACAATGTTTATATGGACAACCAATCATGGTCAAAACCCTCACCACCATCGGGAATAGCCTGGGGCTCATCATCGAGCGTCCCATCCTCGACCTGTTGAACATCGACAAAAACACCAAACTCGAGATCAGCACAGATGGGGAGGCACTGATCGTTCGGCCTGTCCGAGAAGTGCATTGGGCACGGGTACAGCAAGCTGCCGGTCGTCTCATGGACCAACACGACAACACCTTTCGTAAACTGGCTGAATGAACCCCGAGTTTCTCACAGTCGACGATGTCCTCGAGCTTCACGCAATGCAGCTTTCCCGCTTTGGTGGCGCTGCGGGGTTGCGTGATCGTGGATTGCTCGAGTCTGCCGTAGCTCAGCCACAAGCGACCTTTAGCGGAAACCTGGTCCATGACGATCTGTTTGAACAAGCAGCCGCCTACCTCTTCCATCTGGTGTGCAATCATCCCTTTGTCGATGGCAACAAACGGACAGGTTTGCTCGCAGCCCTCGTTTTCCTCGAGCTCAACGGCATTGTCATGGAACATAATTCCCAACAACTCTATGACTTGACCATTTCAGTTGCTGAAGGACGAACCAGCAAAGCTGAGGTTGTCGGGATGTTGCGCCGTATCGCTGCTCATACCTAACCTCTTTCATATCGGTTCAGCCACCGGGCGAACGACCCGTCCAGCGATCGTCACCTGGGCGGCCTCCAGGCTTATCGCTCCCACGGCTTTGATGGTGATGGCGGTGGTACCCTGCAACGTGATGGTATTCTCTTCAGCGTCGAAGAGCAGGAAATCGCCAGTCTTGCGGTTGGTCAGCTTGAGCTTGCGATTGCCCTGGCTTTCGTCAAATTCTATCCGAAAGGTTTCGGTGGCGAAAACCCGGTTGTCCGGAGGGTCTTGTTGGGCCTCTTCGGGGACTTCGCTTTGGCCGTCCGGCTTACCCCAGTGAGTACAGAGGTAATAGGGCTCGTCCACGTCGCCCTGGTTGAACAAGATCGCGACCTCGGCCCCGAGCTCGGGCACGGCGAAGAAGCCATAATTCTTGGACCCACCGCCCACGGTGCCGAGAGGCCAGGCCCAGGGTCCGTACGGCTCGACCAGACCGGGAATGCAGACCCGCACGCGGCCGAGGGTTTCCGGATCGTTCCTGTGGGTGACGTGGCCCACGTACAAACCGAAGAAAGGCGAGGTGTGACGGGCGATTTCCAAAGAATCGTCGAGCATGCTAGTTCCTGTACTCGAGCTTGGTGGTTCCGGTTTCCGGATCGACTATCTCGACCTCCCGGACTTGGCTGGCAACCGGCACGCTGCGGTTACGCTGTCCCCCCTGGGGCGCGACGTTGCTGGTCGGCTGCGTTCCAAGACCGTCCCTGGTGAGAGCCAGGTCACACACGTACCCCGCACCAGAAATCTGGTGTTTGACCTCGGTGACATAATAGAGGCCAGAGAGCAGCGGCGAGATGCCGCGCACCTCGACCAGGCTTTTGGCCCTGAGCGTCGGATCGCCGACGACCTGCATCGAGAGCTTGATCGTCGTGCGTTCGACGGTGCGAAACCTCGTGTCGGCTTCTTGTTGGATGGATTGTTCTCGGGAACCGGCGCTGGGGCGCACGATCGCCGTGGCATTGCGTTGCTGCAGCGAGGTTTTCCCGGTTTCGGGATCGACCACCTCGAGGGTTTCGCCAAGCGTGGTGCGCGCCGTTGTGGCCGAGGAGGCCGAGGCGACGATGGTGGTACGGGTCAAAGGGTTTCGGCCTTTGACCACAACCTTGCCAGCACGCTGCAGAAGGTCGGACTCCACGCTCACCGAAAGGACCTTGGCCTGACCGGCGTACCAGACGAACACATGCTGAGGGGCCTGGTACTGTCGCCGTGGGTGGAAATGCAGGCCGCTGTCGTCGATGTAGAAGAGAAACCCCTCTTTGACGGCCAGACGCCGAAGGAAGTGGGCATCGCTTTCGGCGGTCTGCTGCAGGTCCAACACCTCGGCCGTGTCCTCGAGCTCGAGAAAGGGGCCGCTGTAGCCGTATTCGGCGGCAATGCTGCGGACCACCTCGGAGCGGGTGGTGTGTTCCCACTGCCGGGTCTTGGCTTCGCGACGAAGCAGCACCGCAAGGGCCAGACCCTCGAGGTTGAGGGTGGTGAAACCCCGAAATTTCTTGATAACAACCCGCCGGGGCGGGGCCATGGCGCCGGGATAGCCCCACGAGACCTCGAGCAGGGCGCCACCCATGAGCTCCGCTCGCGAGAAGAGCGACAGGTCCTGGTTGTCGAGCTGCACGATCATCCGGTCGGCTTTCTGTTCGCTGTCCTCGTAGGTGAAGGAGAGGATGCGGTTCTGAAGATCGAGAGGTTCGCCAGCGCTGGAGCGTTCGCTTGGCAGCACGCTAATCCGCACCCCCGGAGCCCTGCGATCGATGATCGTCATCCAACCTCCCGTCTTCTTGCTTCGCCCAGGATCACGTCGGTCAGCACGCGCAGGGAAGGAATGAACATCTGGCGTCCTATGGTGAGGTCGAGGGTCGGATCGATGATCGGATCTTTTTGAAAGTCAGCCAGCACCCACCAGAAGCCGCAGGCCCGCGGCAGGGGCGCAAAATAGCGGCCGGCCAGGCTCCACAGGGTATCGCCCAAGACCACGGTGTGGATGCGGGTGTCGTGGTGTTCGTGAAAACCATAGGGTTCGCGCTCGGTGAGATACAGTCGCCCCTCGGTATCGCGAACCCCTGAGCAGAACAGATAACGGGAAGCGGCATGCATGTCATTGCCTCGGTAGCTCAACCAGCTCTTCAAACGTGCAGGTCGCGGTGTAGACCAGCACCGAGCCGTCGTGTGCGAACTGGCGGTACTGGAACTCGACCTCGATCAGCACGCAGTCGAATGACAGCACGCCCGGCCAGACGAAGAGCACCCGGGGGGGTGAAAAGTCCCGAGCGTTTGCCGAGGATACGGTCAGGGTTCGCAAAAAGGTTTGAAACCCCATGATGTCGGGATGGTTCGGGCACTGTGCGGCAAAAAACTTGTCGAGATAGAATTCGATTCCCGAAAGCTGGCGGTTGGCGGTGCTCTGGTACTGCAACACCTGGTGCGAGAGGCCGGGCACGACCAGCCGGTTCCAAACGACCTGGATTTTCTCGTTGAGCTGGGTCGGGTTGAACAGGCACTCGATCGACTCGGAGGTCGTGACGTTCACGAGCACGCAGCGCGGGGGACGGGGGGAGTAGTTGTTAGTCATTAGTTTTTAGTTTTTAGTGCTATGTTTATTGCCGTGCAACATCATGCTCCCACCCTTGTTTCTCCAGCTAACAACTGAAAACTAATCACTAAAAACTAATACACCGGCACAGGCAGAAAGGCCCTGGCGGCATTGGCCTGGTCTGCGTGGTGTACGGCACGGGCTATGGTTTCGCCATCGACCTGGACATTGACCATGAGCGATTGCGATTCCTTCTTCTGCGGTTGAGCAAGGGATTGGAAAATTCTTTCAAAATCCCGGCTGCGGGTGGTCGTCTCGGCAACTGCTGGAACCAGGCTGTTGTCTCTGGGGTGAGGTTGCGGCGCCACCTGCGTGACAGCAGGTTGCTCGAGAGGGAGGTGTTTGAAGCGGATCAGAGTCTCGGGCAACAAGGTTTCCGGAATTTTTTGCAAGAGATTCTGGAGCCACTGGAGGACGTTGCCCAACGCTGCCCGCAGGGTCAGACCGAGCGAGCGGAAGCGTTCCACGAGGGGGTCGAGCAGGGTGCTCAGCCCCGAGGCAAGGGATCGGACAAGGTCGTACAAAGCCCCGAGCTGTTTCGTGAAAAAGGCCACCAGCGGGTTCAGCAGGCCAAGCGTCGAGGAAACGAGCTCGGGCAGGTTTTCAAACCAAAGAAAGATTTTTGCCGCACTCTCGCCGATCCAGGTACCCAAGGCGCCAAAAGCCGTGGCGACCGCATCGACCAGAGACAGCAAGATGTTCAAGGTATCGACCACGGCGGTCAAGGTATCGAGCAAGACCAACAAAGCCCCCCCGGCGAGCAGGCCGAACGCTTGTCCCAAAACCTGCCAACCGGCCAAGGTCGTGCTGGTGGCCTCATCGGAAGTGATGGTGGCCGTGGTGAGTTGGTTCCATGCGTTGAACAGGCCAGTCAAGGCTCTGCCGAGGCTTGTCAGGACTGGGCCAAGAAAGGAACGAAGGGCTCCGAAGCCGCTTTGTACTCCGACGGCCACCCGCAGGGCCACGGTCAACAGGGTGGTACACCAACGCACGACCGTGCCGAGCAGGGTGCCGAGGAGTTGGCCGAAACCGAGAAAAGCGCTCGAGGGCAGCGCTGCGCCGCTCTTTGCAAAACCTCCCGCCAGCGAGGAGAAACCGGCAACAAGGTCCAGAAGGGCCTGGCCAAGGGCCGTGAAGATCGGCCGGGCTTTATCGAGGGAGGAAACAAACCCTGCGGTCAGGCCTTGCCAGCTCGAACCGAAGCGGGCGCCGAGTTGGTAGATCCGGATGAGAAAGGCTTTTATTCCAAGGTTTTTGTTCAACTCCTCACGCACCGCTCCGGAAAAACCTCCCTGCTCGATGAGCTGTTTCAAGCCGCCGAAGAAGAGCGACAGCCGAGTGCCGAGCGTTTTCACCACGTCGCCCAGGTTTCCCACATTGTGTTGTATGGCCAGGGTTACGCCGGAAATGACCGTGCCCAGGGCCATGAGGATCAGCACGGCCGGGAGGATGGTGGCGACGAGGCCGCCGAGGCTGAGGCCCAGGGCCTTGAGGCCAAGCGAGAGGAGAAGCAGCGAGGCTTTTCCTGCAATGGCTCCGCCGACCACCATGAGAAAACTCCCCGCGGTGACCACCAGACCGGCAAGCAGCCGTTTGAGCGGCGCCGGAATGGAGAGCACCGTGTGCAGCAGGGCATTGAGGGACTCGACCACGGTTCGGACGATGGGTTTGAAGACCTGGGCGAAGGGTTCGCCGAGCACCACCGCATAGGTCTGCAAGGTTCCCTGGAGCAAGGTCTTCTGACCGGCAAAGGTGTCGAGCAGTTTTTCCCGAAACCCCTGGGCCGTACCTGCCGCCTCGCCCAGCTCCTGGCGCATGGCGGCAATAGCCTCGGCTCCCCGCAAGGTGACCTCGGAACCGTCGCGCAAGGTGGTGAACGAGGCGTTGAGCACGGCGTTGAAGGCGAGCAGACCTCGCGCGCCGAAGGCCGTGACCACCCGGCGGTTGCGTTCGGCTTCCGACATGTTGCGGGTGGCCGTGGCGACGTCGCCGATGATGTCGATGATCGAACGCATCCGGCCGCTCGAGCGGTCAAAAATATCGATGCCGACGCCGAGCAGGGCGTTCTGGGCCCGACTTTCCGCTCCGACCCGGCGTACCGCCTCGCGAAACGCGGTGGCCGAGGACGAGGCGTCGATGTTGCGATTGCGCAAAAGGCCCATGGCGATCAATACGTCGTCAAGACTCTGGCCGAAAACCGAGCCGGTGGCCGCGGCCTTGGCCAGCCCGGCCTCGAAGTCGCGGGTCATGAAATTGGTAAGCTGGGTGATGCGCAAGAGCTTGTCGGTGACCCCGGCAGACTGGTCCGCGGCGAGGCCGTAGGCGTTGAGCGTGCCGACCACAGCCTCGGCGGCCTGTGCCACGCCGAGCTGGCCGAGCGAACCGGCGGCCAGGTCGAGCACCGGGATCAGGGTCTTTGTCGACTGGAGGGCGGTTTGTCCCGCGGTGGCCAGGGAAAGCAGGCCCTCGACCGCCTCGTCCGGAGAAAACTGGGTGGCGATACCCGCGTCGATGGCGGCATTGCGCAGCAAGTTCAATTCCTTGGTTCCGGCGCGGGTGACCGAGCCGATCGCACTGATCCCCTGCTCGAAGCGCCCCGCGGCATTGGCCATACTCAAGGCGCCGCCGACCAGGATTGCTCCCGAGGTGAAGGTGGCCAGACCAAGCCCGAGCTGACGAAAGGAGCTCGTCATGCTCTCGGTGCCGCCGGTAACCCGCGCGTCGAGACTCTGAAAGCGCTGCTCGAGCTGCGTCAGCTTGGACGAGGCCAGATCGCGGGCGGTGAACAGAAAACCGAGACCGAGGTTCAGCATGGCTCAGCGCGTCCTCCCGGCCTTGGCAAGTTCCCTGGCTTCCCGCGAGCGCTGGGTGCCGATGCGCTCGATCAGCCACGAAAAGTCCTGCAGGGGAAGCTCCAGTGCCTCAGCATAGGTGATCGCCAGACCCGAGCCGCCATGCTGGTGCCAGCAGAGCTGGAACATCGCTTCCCTCCAGTGCTCGAGGTCTACCGGGGGGAAGAGCTCTTCCTCGTCGGCAGGAAGAAGTTTTTGTCGAAAGGGAGCTCGATCCTGGTGAGGCCGTAGCACTCGGGGCACTCGACCTCGAGCTCGGTTTCCACCCCGCAGTCCACCCGGTCGAACTCGCTCAAGAGATAGGTCACGTCGGCCATGCCGAGATTCTCGAAAAATTGTGGTTTGTCGCGCGGCTCAACCCCATCGATGCTGTCGATGCGGAAGCCGAGCAGGGTGGTGATCGGCCGTTCGCCGGAGTTCTTGCGCAGGGTGGTCAAACGCCGTTCGTCGCCCCCGGTGAGCAGCCGGAAGGTGACGCTGCGGCCGGCCTCGGGCAGCACCGTCTCGAAGCGATTACCGGCAAGAAAGGATTGGCGGCTCGTGTCGGACAAGGGTTTGATCGGCAGGTCCCGAAGATCGAGTTCCCACTCGATCCGGGCGCGGCAGCCCCGGTGCTCGCAAGGGACCGAAAAAGCATACTCGGGACCATAAGAGAGTATGCGAAGCTGGAGCAGGGCGAAGAAGCGATCGCCCTGGAGCACTTTGCTCCAGTCGAGGAGTTTATCGAAATCATAGGGACCGGGGTCGAGCGTTGCTTCCCAACACGCGCCGAGAAGCTGGTCGATCTGGCCGCCGGTCTTGGCCAGCTTGTGGTCGGCCAGAATGCGTTCTTCCTTGGCTTTGAGGCCGCGAAGCGTACCGCTCAACCCCGAGGGGCAGGTGATGGTGGACATGGAGGGCCTCGCGAGAGGGATTTCCTAATAGAGGCAAAGGGGGAGAGGCGGGAGGAAAGGGACAGGGAATTCTTGGAAGGTGGGGAAAAGGTACATCACTTGGGACCTCGCTTGCTCCTCCGCCCTTGAGAGATGGGTTTTCCAGGAGGGGAAAGCATGAGGGGGGCATAGCGGGGACAGGGGAAGAGCGAGTGACTACCCGTTCACGTACCTCAGCCTTGAGCACGCTGTGCCCAGCGATACAAAGCGTCGACAGACCGCAAGCGGTATCACACTGCCAATCGCCCTTTGAGGTAGGCGCGCAGTGCGACCTTCGTCTCCGCAATCAAGGCCTTCTCCGCCCTTCGCGGGCCGCACGTCGCGGCCAGAAGGAGGCCACTGACGAGGTAGACCGCAGTATTTGCCACAAGCGTGGCGCGTGATGCTTGCATTGTGGGAAATGATCTCGACAGTAATTCGCTGACAAGTTCAGTGAAGGCGCGACCCCACTCGGCCCCCGGTACGAGAGAGTAGACCGTCGAGCTGCTTGGCCGACCATGCAGCCCTGTATCCAGGTTCCTCCCGCCAAACCCGTGCGAACGCGTCAACGACGTCGTCGGCGGCGGTAAGGAGATCGACATCGCCTGTTGCGACCGCAGCTTCGACCATCTCGCTTAGTCGGCGACCACGTCTTTCGAGTAACCCTTCGAGCAATGCCTCGCGGCCCCGAAAGTACTGATAGACCGAGCCAAAGGCGGTCCCCGCTTCCATATCGACAGCGTTGGTTGTCAATCCATCGTATCCTTCGCGATCGAGAACCCGCGCAGTCGCATCCAGGATCGACTCGCGACGGAGCATCGCCCGGCGTTGGACCGGCTTGCGGGTGGCGGGTTGCCACTGGTTCATGGCATCGTGAGCTTGACGCAAACTGAGCATTTGCTCAACATCACGACATGAGCATTGACTCAACATTGGCAACGTCCTCCGATTCGACACGGACAGCTGCGATGCCACAGGGCCCAGGGATAGCGACAGCGGTTTACCCCTCTCCCTTCGGAAGGCTGCTGTTCCTCTTCGTTGCCATCACGCCTTTCGTGGCATTCTTCCTCACCGCTACCCTGTGGCGCTGGGCACCTCTGCTCCCCTTGGTGGTTGCTGAGGTCTATCTCTACCGAAACGTTCGCGATCTGTGGCTGCATTCACTGTTCTGGCCGCTGTTCTATTTGGCCATTGCAGCATGCCTCCCTTGGCCACTGACTTTCGTCCTGCCGCTCGCTGGCTATCTCGCACTGTACGGAGTGTGGCCGCGTTCTCGACCAAGCACTCGGTGGCTCATGCGCGGCCGGCTCACCAAAGCCACGCTGGGTTGGATGGTCCCAACGATTGTTCTGAGCTCGTGTGCGCTACTGGGCTGGGTCGTGCTGCTCCGTCCGGACCTTTCGGATCTCGTGCATATGATCCCTCCTGGTGGTCTGCTCGTGTTGCTCGCAGCCGGTCTTACGTTCTCGGTCTTCAATGCGATCTGGGAGGAGTTCATACTCAAGGGCATTCTCTGGGCCGGCCTCGAAAGCGTCTTATCACGGACGTGGGTCGTCAACATCGTTCAGGCGATTCTTTTTGGCGTGATTCATTATGGGGGCTTTCCGCGCGGCTTGACTGGGGCGGCCATGGCCGCGCTGTACGGCTTCGCAATTGGCCTCATCCGTTCTCGTTCTGGAGGAATGCTGGCACCGGTGGTTACCCACTTCTTCGCGGACGCAACCATCTTCGTCATCCTCTACCTTCTCTCCGTTGGTGCAATCCCAGTGAAGTAACTCGCACCACAGTGGTTCCGGTAGTCTGCTGAGTTGCCTACTGCACGAGTTCAAAGAAATCGTAGCTGAGCGTGACCGACTCGATGACATTCTCATCGCTCTCATTATCCCACTCTCCGGCGACGAACTTGACCGGCCAGGCTCGGGAGAGCGACCAGCGGCGCAGCGTGGTGCCGTCGCGGTCTTGTTGGACGATGTCGAGGTTGCGCTTGAAATTCTCGCCGGTGAGGCCGAGGCCACTGGCAGTCACGGCCACATCTTGAAACCAATCAAACAGATCGCGGTCCTGGGTGGCGCCGCGTTCGAGGGTGAGATCGGCAAAGGTCAGCCTGCCGGGGCTCTTGTTGGGGATAATTGAACCTCCCTCGTAATACTGGACGTTGGCCACCTCGACCGAAAGCTCCGAGCATTTCTGGAAGCCGGAATGGCCGACGCCATCGACTTCGACAATGTATTTGAATTTCTTGTGAAAACTCCGGGGATTGCCAATAATTGCCATGTGCTCACTCCGTTACTAGCTGTTAGCGGTTAGCCTTTGGCTGTTAGCCGGACAGGTTGCCACCTTGTTCATGACATTGTTTTCATTGTTCTCCTCCCAGCTAACAGCTAACAGCTAATAGCTTCTCTTCCCCCTGGCTAAAAGCTAACCGCTAACAGCTAAAAGCTACTATCAAACCGCTATCTCCGCTTCCAATGCCCGAGTATCCTGACTGATTCTTAGAATGATAAATTCGGCCGGTTTATTCGTAGCCAGGCCGACCCGGGCGATCAGCTTGCCGGAAAAGATAACCGAGGGGGTGTTGAGAGCATCCGAGACGTCGACGAAAAAGGCTTTCTTCGGCTCGGTACTGCGAAAGGCGCCATTGGAAAGCTGGGTCAGCAGGAAGGTGATGATGGTCCGGCGGACCTGGGAGCGCAGCCCCTCGGTATTGTTCTTGTGCCGGGCGAACTGGAGGCCCTGCTTGAGGCTGCGTTCGATGAAGCTCACTCCCCGGCGTTCGGCGACGTAGGGGAAATTGCCGTCCCCCTTGAGGGTGCGGGAGCCGTCGATGAAACGCGGCAGGCCCGGACCGGTGGTGAGCGGGTTGATGCGTTTGGGATAGATCAAATCGCGCACCGCCTCTTCCAGAACTTCGGCGTTTTGAAACCCGAGCACGCCGAAGAGTTTTCCCTTGTCGATGCCCGCGGGCGAGTCATAGACACCGCCGGGTCTGGCCGCGTCGGTGCGGGCAAAGACGCCGCACACGATCCCGGAGGGCGGCACGGCGAGCTGCTCTGCCGGACCGAAACACGTCTTGTCCGGGTTCCGGACCATCGGCCAGGGCCAGTAGATGGCCGCGCATTCGGTCAGGCCGGAGAGGCCGTTTCCTTCGACGTGGTTGCAACAATCCCTGGCCGAACAATTCCAGGGCGGGTCGAGCACGGCAAAGGCCAGGCCGTCGCGCACGACCTCACAGCAGCGGAGCATTTCGTGGGCGATGGCCGGGGCGCTGCTCCAGCCGGGCACGAGAAGCAGGGAAATCTCCTCCACCGCATCGAGGGCGTGCAGACCGGTCTTGGCGGAGGAAGAACCGATGAAGTCCGGAACCTCGAGTCCGGCAAGCCCGTCGTCCCCCCCGGAAAGACCGACTGTTTGAGGCTCGGGCAGTGGCGCCTCGGGCACGCGCAGGTCGATGGCCCGTAGAACGAGCGAACCCGTCCGGGGGTCGTTGAGCACGGTTTCGACATGGCTGGGATAGCCGGTATCCATGGCCAGGTTGGCAAAACGTTCGACGACGATGCCGTCGTCGAGGACCAGCAGATCAAAAGCCCACGGGTCACCGGAGGCGGCGGCCCGAACCTCGACCTCGAGCCGGTTGGCATACGATCCGGGATCTTTGCCTTCGAGGCGCAGCACCTGGGCCACGCCAAGCTCGCTACCGTTTGCAGGTTCGCTCGAGAAACCCAATACGGCCGCCGCGCTGCCGCTCACCTGCAAGGTGGACGAGGCGCCGGTCGAAAGGGTGCGCAGGTCGACGGAACCTTGAAGATTGTACTCGGCCCGGACTCCGACGAGCTCGACCGCGACGAGGTCGAGCACCTCGGCCTGGGTGACGGCGGCGAGGTTTTGCACATTGCCCGAACCGAGAGAAAGACCGGGGACGAGACCGAGAAGACCGAGAGCATCCCCTCCGACGAGCTCGAGGCGGCTGCGCAGACCGAGAAGATCGCAGGAGATCGCAATAGCATCACCCGTCACCTCGGCCTTGCCGCCGCTGAGCTGGGCGTTGATCGCCGCGGCGACTTCGTCGGCGGTCATGGGGTCCTCGCTCGGGGGGTGGAAGAGCACGGACTGGATCAGGTCGGAGCCGAGGCGCAGGCGCAGCTCGGCCCCTTCACCAAGGGCAAATGGCTCGGCCGAGGTGAGCACCCTGGCCGCGGTGCCCTGAAAGGTTGCGGTTTGTTCTACGCCGCCGTCCACCAGCACGGTGAGGGTGGCGCCGTCGGGAAGATTCCAGGCCGCGGGTTCGGTGCCGGCCACGCGAGCCGGGGTGGGTGCTCCGGCGGCGGTGAGAAAGGCCAGAGCCCGGGTGGCGGTGAGACTGGCGCGGTTGTGCGGGTCGAGATGGTGGACCGTGCGCACGGCGTACAACCGGCTGCCGCCGTTCTCGAAAAAACCCATGGCGGCGAGGGCCAAGTCGGAGTTGGGGACGAAGGTGCCAAAAACCTGAACGAAACTTTCGAAGGAGGTACAGAGCACCGCTTCGTCGATCGGACCGCGTTCGGTCAGACCGACCGCACCGGCCACCGCGGTGGGTAGCGAGGGAATTCCGCGGACCGAGGGTTCTTCCTCGACGAGGACGATCTTGGACGACAATAATTCTTTCATGTCGCACCTCCTGTGTGGCTGCGGCCGATGACCAGCCAACCTTCACGCAGGGCTTGTTGGACCTCTGGCACCTGCAGCACGGCCTCGGGCAATGCCGCACTGGTCGTGCCGGCAGCAAGGGCCAGTACGGCCGGTCCCTTGCGCGGCGGCGAGGTCGGCAGCTCGACACAGGAACAGCGGCCGAGGGCTTT
>Ga0156395_1013_pt1 | contig 21659 bp, 17 predicted proteins | sample RifOxyA3_FD_108039 | JGI IMG/M metagenome (GOLD analysis project Ga0156395, IMG submission 108039) | Deltaproteobacteria bacterium RIFOXYA12_FULL_61_11 | reverse complement strand
AACGCGGTCGGGCGGTCACGAGCCGGGCCCACAGCCAGCATTACGACGCGCCCTGATGGGTGGTCGACCATAAGAACCTCAACGCCGGGGTTCGGCTGCAGCAGGGCGCCCAACCAGGGCAGTAGGTCCTGGTTGCCCTTTCCCTTGGCCGCGTAGGGGTCGAAGCGGGTGCCCACCACGTCGTGCGTGGTATCGTCGATGCCGAACACCAGGTAGCCCCGCGGCTGATTGCTTAGGCTGGCCTCGTTCGCCAGGGCCGACAGGTACTCGCCGATCTCCTGCGGATTTGCGTTGTCGCGCTTGAATTCGACCCACTCGGTCTCGGTGGACAGAGCACGCAAGCGATCGACGAGAGCGATGTGATCGTCAACACTCATGCTTCGGCCTCGTTGTCATCGATCTCAATCCCAGTCTCGTCGCTCAACACCGCGCCGCCCTCGGGGGTGTCGAGCGGCGCTCAAGCACAAGTAGTAGCCGGACAGATTCGTATTCCACGACGGCGTGGTCGATTGCCAAAGGAGGATCAAGCCCCGCCCGCCCGAGGTTGGCCAGTTGGTTCACGGTGGTCTCGACCGATTTCTCATCCATGCCAGTGGGTGTGCCGGTATTATCGACTCCGAAAACCAGATAGCCGCCACCAGGCTGGTTGGAGAGTGCCGACAGGTGTTCCGTCAGGCGTTTTTTGTCTGGCGACGGCACGGCCTTCCAATCCAGCTCGTTCAGTTCGTGCTTCGGCTGCTCCAGGCTTGCCCTCAGCAACTCCAAGGCTTTGGTTATCCAGGTTTTCATGAGGACGTTTTCCACTCAAATAAGAACTCATATAACAGCAGGCACTTACAGCGATCGTCCGGTTGAGGCTCAAACAAGACTTCCGGCTCCGTCATCGACATTTGGCGGCACCCGGTGCTCATGTTTCTACCTCCTCCTCGTCAACGGCTTCGGACTCGTCGCCCAGGTCGGCGCCGCCCTCGACACTATCGAGCGGCTTTTCGTCGGGCAACCGTGCCGCCGCCTCGCGCACATCGAGCTTGCCGGTCACCACATCGGCGACAAGGCGGGTGCGGTACTCGCGGAGGAGCGCGATCTCGCGTTCGAGACGGGAGATGGCGATCTGCAGCCCCGTCGTTTCGCGTTCAAGGTGTCCGGCGATCGCTGTCGCCTCACTGGCGGGAGGGATCGCGAACCTGAAATCGCGGAGGGATGACAAAGGAAGATTGTTAGCCATTCCTTCCGCGCCGCTGATCGCCTGCTCAACCTGATGCCGATAGTAGGGACAGTTCATCGCGAACACCATGAAGTCCACATCTACGACATCACGAAAGACCGCGCGAAATGTTTTATCTGAGAGGATAAGCTGATAGCGAAGTGACCTCACGCGCCCAACCGATCCCACGAGTGAAGGCGACCCGCAGGCGCGCGAAACGAGGACATCGCCGACTTTCACGACAATGGCTGGATCGATCTGAAAACTGCGCGCGAGCTGCTTGTGCTCCGCTTCGCGAAAAACGCCTCTGTTCACACAGCCTGACTTCAGCACGCCCCATGAGTCACCTTCGGCGAGAAAACCCACTGCAAGGGGGCTGACACCCTGATCGATATGGTGAACCAAGGTCCGAAGCTTCCGCACCTCCCAATGCTGCGGAATATCCCCAAGCCAGGGGATGCCGGAGGGTTTGAGGGGGACGGAGGGGTCGAGGCCGCGGGTGACCGCGCGGTGGATGATGGCCTGCTTCTGCTCGCCCAGCAGCGCGATCACCTTCCGCTTCGCCCGGATTGCCCGCTCCAGCTTACCGGTTGCCCAGTCCAGAAACCGCACAATCGCCGCCTGCTCGTCTGGGGGAGGTGCGAGCATCGGAATCTGCCGCATACCAGCGATGGTCAAATCCCACTGGCCGACTCGAACTCCGTCGGAAGCCTGCCCAAAGTGTGCGACATACGGTTTGCTACGCAGAAGGGCTTGGCCAAACGCGCGGTTTGCGATGCCGAAGTCGAATACGAAGTACGCTGGGCTGACGATTCCGTCGCGTGGAGCGATACCCATCGAACCCTGCCATGCCTTCATCTTGTTGATGACAAGATTGCCTGCACGAGCGACTTTGTAGTTGCTCAAGTCCTCGGGAATTACATTGTGGTTCTCGTCGGCATCTGTAAGAGAGCGGACAAAAACACCCCTCTCACGAGCCACGGAGAGCAGCGGCAGTTCAGGACGGTTACGCTCATTCCGTGGCCGGATTAGCGTACGGAGATTGCGAACTTCCCAATGCGACGGTACGCTCGCCAACCAGCACGAGCCCGACTCCTTGTACTCCGCATACGGCTTGAGATCGGCGATCATGACTGGCCCTCAACTTTGTTCGGCGGCCAACCCTGCCAGTCAGCGGCTATCTTCGACCAGTCAATATTCCTTTCAATGTTTTCTTCGTTGTCACCCCTGCCAACCCAGACTCCCCAGAAGTCCGGATCGTCGGAGCGGGGCTGTTGCGACTTCGGCAGGTCATTCATTTTTACCAGAACCGGCAGCTCCGACGCCCAGCCGAGCAGAATGGCGCTTTGCGAGGGCAACGAGGGCAGCTCGCGGAGCAGTCCGCGGAGGTTGTCTGGGACGAGTTGGTTGACGAGTTCCTGATCGCGATCATTGCTGATGCGGTGGAGCAGGAAGGTGTTGCACTGCGACAGCACCGTGGGCGAGAGCTCAGATGGGCGTTGCGATGATAGGACTAAGCCGAGTCCGAACTTGCGACCTTCGCGGGCGATGCGCTCGAAGACCTGGCAGCAGATGCTGGCGGTTTCCTGATTCTCGACGTCCTCCTTGTAGCGCTTGATGAAGGTATGCGCCTCTTCCATCACCAGGACAGTGGGCAGCGCGACACCATTATTCAGTTTCACGTACCGTTGCGATGCCTCGAATACCATGCGCGCGATGACGGCGGTAACAACATGAACGACCTCGGTTGGTACAAGGGACAGATCGATCACCGATACGCACCCACCATCAGCGTTGTTATTGCCGATGTAGTCGCTGAGCCACGTCTCAAGCGTGACTGCTCCTACATTTCCAATGACCGCCGTCATCTTCGGGTCAGACAGGAACGTTCGGATACGGGCCACCAAAAAGTCGAGGAACTGGCTGACGTTTTCTTGCTCTGCGAGGAAATCTAGATGATCCGCGAGGTCGGTGCCGCTGAACGCCAACGGAATATCGTCGTCCGGACCCTCCTGGTAGATGACTCCGCCGAGACCGTTGAGAGAAGCGCGTAGCGCATCAACTATCTGGCGGACTTGGCCCTCCGTGAAAGCGCGGTAGTACTCCACAGTCTTGTGCGTACTTTTATCGACGAAGGTATTGAAGGTTGCCTTCAAAGCATCTTCGATGGCCTCCCGAATGGCGTCGAGTCCGTCAGACGGGAACTCCTGGTGCTTCTGCTCCAGATCGTCGTTCATCGCTTTTAGGCGAAAGCCGAATTTGCTCTCGTCGGTCTGGATTGCCCCAGACCGCAGATCGCGCTGAATAGTGATGAATCGGGACGAGAGATATCGGCGCAGACCTAGCTTTCGCTCCTCTTCAGTCGGTTCGACGGTGCCGATCCGGCCAGCTTTCACTTCTCGGAGCGCGCGCCGGAGCAGGGGCCGCTGCGTCCTCGCGCTGGCCTGTGTGAACGAACACCACTCCGCGCTGTTCCAGAACCAAAGTGGCACCTTCAGCGCTGTTCCGCCCCCACTCGGATTCACCTTGAAGATGCGTGCTTTGAGCGCGTCGTCGCCACTAAAGGCGCGCAAGTATTCTCCGTTTGGGTCGAGCACGATGAATCGCGCATTGGGTCGCCCCGTTGCGCCTGCTTCCGAGCGTGCATGCGTCGCCTGTTCAAGGCTCCAACGGATCAAGCCGGCGACCGAGCAGGACTTGCCGCTTCCGGTGTTTCCCAACACGGCGAGGTGACGCCCGAATAAGCGATTGGGATCGATAGAGACCTCCGCATCGCCGGCGAGCGGGCTCGTGCCTATTTTCACCCGTCGTTGTTCCCCCGATTCGACGATCGACCGAAGCTGGCTATCCGTGGGCAAGAGAACCGCAGCGCCAATCGAGGGCAAGCCGTCCGCGCCGCGGCGGAAGTCGTATGCCCCGTCTCGTGAGCGTTTGCGGAGCGTGCCGAGCGGATTGAGCCTCAACTTGCGCAGCGGATACGGCAGATCTACCAGCCCGAAGTCCTGCATCCCACGCCGCTTCGGAAAGGCGGAGCGTTCGACGGTGAGCCACTCGACCTGGCCAACCAGAAACGCTTCATCCACAGGGATCAGCAGGTAGCCGTTGACCCTGGGAAACTGCCGTGGGCCTCCGGTATTCAAAGCAACCGAATCAGGGGCCTCGATGTCCAAAACCACCTTGATCTCGTCCGGCGAAACAAAGTCCACCGTGCCAATCAGCAGACTGCCTGCTTGCTCGAACGGTGTCCGACTCATGACGCCGAGCCCCCATCGTTCGTAGGCGGGGTCTCCGCTTCGATGGCGTCCTGCGGACCTGTGCCCCAGCGCGCCTTGAGCAGCTCCGCCATGCGGAAGGTCGTGCGGTCGATCGCGGGCTTCGGCAGGTAGTGATTGACCAGGGCCAGCAAGTCGCCGAGATGGTTGCCGATGAGCAGGGTGATCTGAGCATGCCGACCCAGCCGCTTGTAGGTGTCCATGATGCGACCCAACGGATCGTCGTAAGCGATTATGACTAGGTGCGCCGATGGAATCGTCAGCATGTCCTCAAGCACGCGGTTGATGTGCTCGTCGCCGAAACTGTAGCCGTAACAGACCACGGTGCTGTTCGGACGGCAGATGGCGGCAGCAAAGTCCCGGAACAATTCGACGTAGGGGTACACCAACGTCTCGCGATCCTTGGCGGCATTGGGATATATCATCAGGCCGGAGGCATCGCTGCCTGTCAGGCCAGACGCCGACAGGAAAGGTGCAACCTCCTGAGCGCCAAAGGGCAGGCCGATACGGCGAATCGAGCCATCATTGGCAAGCCAATCGACCGATCCGTGCAGTTTGGTGAAACGTGCGACGCCTTCGAGGTAGCGAGGCTCCCCGCGGATACCAGGTGGGTTGTAGTGTAGGTCCACATCGAGACGCGACGCGCGGAATACCGGCGCCAGCGTGCCGACAAAGCGGTCGATGAGACGTAGCCCAGCCGCGTCCGCACCGGCTTCGATGAAGCGGTCGTAGTTGGTGGTGAAGAGCTGCAGGCGCTCGCGCGTACCGGCACGACTTGCAAAGCTCATCAAGAAGCTGATGAGGTAGTTGAAGGCTTCCTCACGCTTTGTCCCATTGGCTTTCGCGAGGCTCTCTTCGCACTGCAGGATGGATTTGGCGAATAACTCAATGATGTCCTTCAGGTCACTTCGCAGTGTGGCAACTTGATTTTGCTCTTCAGAGCCAGCCTCCTTCGCCACAGCAAGTATCTCGAGTCCGCGCAGCAACTCGTTCGCGACTCGGATCTGGTCCTCGAAGTTCACCGCATGGCGCCCGGCCGCTTCGGATGTACGTTTTGCTTCTTGTGTAATCTCGTCACCCAGACACTTGAAAGTGACTGCGTTCATTCCGGGCAGGTTCGCGCCCGTTCCCAGTCGGTGCACGGCATGCGTAAGCCCCGAGCCGACCAGCAGCGACAGATGCTCAGACTGAACGAGCGCCGTCAACCATGGCTCGATGCGCGGGCGTAGCTTCTCTGTGCAGAATGATTCTCCGGGTTTCGCCCAAGAGCATTGCGAGTCTGCGGGCAAAGTGAACTGATCGGCTACCGTCGAATCTGCAGTCCGATTCAGAAAGACAGGAGCATGGTCGTCGCGTGTCTTAAGAACCTGCCCACCGCTTTTCAGGTGCGCCTTCAAGTCCACGGCCATTATGGCTTCTCTCCTCCGATAATTCCATCCAGCAGCCCCTCGGCTTCCTTCTCGATGGCGAGGATGTCGGCGCTGATCTCCTCCAGTGTGCGCAGCGGCTGCGGCTTGTAGAAGTGGCGCGTGAAGCTGACCTCGTAGCCGATCTTGGTGGCGTCCTCCTTGATCCACGCGTCGGGCGTGTAGGGCAGAACCTCGCGGCGGAAAAAGGCAGCGATTCCATCATTCTCTGGGCCACCGTCTTCGAGCAGCGGCACCTGCTCGGTGTCGCGCAGGTCGGAGTCGGGCTCATACTCCACGATACGCGAAGTACCCTCACCCCCGGCCCCTCTCCCAGAGGTAGCGGGGAGCAGGAATAGGCCGTGCAGGGGGTCGGCCTTGGCCTTGCCGGGCTTGTGCACCTTGGCGATAACCGGCGGTGCGGTCTCGACGCGCCAGCTTATAGCTTTGAGAATCTGCTTCAGGTCGGCGGCGGGGAGCTTGAGCTCGGCCTGCTTGAGCGCGGCATCCACGAGGTCGCGGAAGACGTTGTGGTCCTCGAAAAGCCTGTCGCCCAGCGCTGCCCGCAGCTTGGTGGCGACTTCGACCAGGCGGCCGTCGCGCTCCCAGGTCTTGGGGTCCAGCAACTTCTTGCGCTTCTTTTCGGGTAGGCCTTTCTTGGTGCCACCGCCCTCTTCATCGTCGCCCTCGTCCTCGTCGTTGCCCCAGTCGGCTAGGCGTTTCTCCAGCGCGGCGGAGACCTTGGCGAAGTGAGTGAAGAGGTCGTCACCGAACTCCTCATAGAGCGTCGTGCGGAGATCCTCGTCACCCGAGGTGTAGCGCAGGGTCTCGATGGCCTTGAGAGTGAGTTGGCTGTTCAGGCGAAGCGGTCGCTCGACCGTGACCTTCCAGTAGCCGAAGGCGGCGTTGGGGAAGATTTTCGACTCGGGGGTTTCCTGGAACTCGAGGAAGGTGCGGCTGATGCGCTCGATGTCCTCGGGCGAGAGCTCGCAGTTCTTCTTGCCGAGGTTCTTGCGCAACGGCTTGAACCACTGACTGGCATCGATGAGCTGCACCTGGCCCTTACGGTGCGCGGGCTTCCTATTGGAGAGCACCCAGACGTAGGTGGCGATGCCGGTGTTGTAGAAGAGGTTGAGCGGTAGTGCGACGATGGCCTCCAACCAATCGTTCTCGATCAGCCAGCGCCGGATATTGCTCTCGCCCTGGCCCGCGTCGCCGGTAAAGAGCGAGGATCCGTTGTGGACCTCGGCGATACGGCTGCCGAGTTTGGAATGGTGGTTCATCTTGGAAACCATATTGGCCAGGAATAGCATCTGCCCATCGCTGGAGCGCGTTACCAGCGACAGTTCTTCGCCCTGGTGCATCACCTTGAAGCGTGGGTCGCGCATGCCATCCTTGCCGCCCATCGCTTCGAGGTCTTTCTTCCAACTCTTGCCGTAGGGCGGATTGGCGAGCATGAAATCGAATTCCTGGGCAGGAAAGGCATCATGCGAGAGAGTGGACCATTCTGCGCCACCGACGATGTGATCGGCGTTTCCGCCTTCCCCCTTGAGCAGCATGTCCGCCTTGCAAACGGCATAAGTTTCAGGCTGACTTTCCTGCCCATAAAGCAAGCTTTCGATCTCCTGGTTACGCTTGGAAGCGATCTTGGTGAGCGTTTCCTCTGCTACGGTAAGCATGCCGCCGGTGCCACAGGCGCAGTCATACAGCAGATAGGTGCCCGACCTCAGCTGATCTGCTATGGGCAGAAACACAAAGTTGGCCATCAGGCGCACTGCGTCGCGCGGCGTCCAGTGCTCGCCCGCCTCTTCGTTGTTGTCCTCGTTGAACTTGCGGACAAGTTCTTCGAAGACCGTGCCCATGGCATGGTTGTCGATGCCCGACGGCGAGAGGTCTATTTCGGGGTCGAGGAACTTGTTGATGAGCGTGCCGATGGCATCGGCCTTGGAGAGCGTGGAAAGCTGATTGCGGAATTTGAAGTTGTCGAGGATGTCCTGGACGTTGGGTGAGAAGCCGTTGAGGTAGTCTTCGAAATCGGCAAGCAACTGCTGCTGGCTGCCACGGGACCTGAGGTCGCGCAGGGTGAACTTCGAGGTGTTGTAGAAAGCCTGGCCAGCAGCATCACAGAGCGCGGCGCGCTGTTCGGTGATCCGCGCCTCGTCGAGCATCTTCCTGGTATCGAGCACCTTCTGCTTGGTCGGCTCGAGCACCGCATCCATGCGCCGGATGACGCACATCGGCAGAATCACATCTGGATACTTGCCGCGCTTGAAAAGATCGCGCAGGACGTCGTCAGCAATACCCCAGATGAAGGAGACGATCTTATTGTGAGCAGTTTGGTCCATCAGTCAGTTGGTTCCTTCACATTCGTGGGGGGGGGGAACAGGAGCACATACCAATGCCGAACTCAGTTTCCACGCTCGATTCCCCCAACCATGTTCGCTAAGTTGGCAAGGTACCATCGAGCCGTTGTATCGGCAAGCATAGTACGCCCTGTTCGGGCTAGGATGCGTCTCGTTTACACCAGCACCATCCATTGAACCATGCGCACACCACCTCGCTCCGGTAGAGCACCTGACCTGGAAAGGGGCTGGAGAGTAGCCTCTCGGCACTCTGTTGGCAACCAATCCCAAGCCATCCTCAGGAGAATGACTGCAGGTAGTGGTTTTGACATTTTCTCCCGTTGCACCTAGCGTGGCCGAGAACATCTGTGTCCGAACGAGCAGTGGGAACATGAACGATCTTGGCGTGTTGCGACTCTCTCCCGATAATTTTACTCCTCCGTCCCGGACCCCGTGGGGAGGAAGGAGGATCCTCGACGAACTCAAGGCCGGATTGCCCCTCCGCGAAGAGCGCAGGGCCTATACCGTGGTCGGTGAGAGTTGGGAAGCCTCCACCGACCCGGCCTTCGAGAGCGAAGTGCTCCTCGATTGCCAGCGTATACCGTTGGGGCACCTGCTCGAGGCCCGAGGACCGAGCATACTCGGCGAAGCGGTTTGGAACGGTCATGGGGCCAGCCTACCGGTCCTGGTGAAGTATATCGATGCGGCAGAAGACCTCTCGGTGCAGGTCCATCCCGAAGAACGGTTCGTGGGCTTGGCGCCTGGGGAGTCAGGCAAGTCCGAGGGGTGGTACATCCTCGCCGCTGAGCCCGGCGCTGGGGTGTACCTCGGCTTGCGCGATGAGGTCGGCCGCGGCGGATTGGAACAGGCCCTTAGCGGGGAAGAAGACCTTCGGCCCTTGTTGCGTTTCCTTCCGGTCCTGCCCGGCGATTGGATCGAGGTACCGCCGGGGACCATTCACGCTCTCGGCCGCGGGATCACTATGCTCGAGGTCCAGAGTCTCCGTCCCAGGGCCACGGGGGTGACGTATCGATTGTGGGACTGGGGCCGCCGCTACGACCACGAGGGTCGCCCGTGTCCCGGGGGGCACGCTCGGCAACTGCACCTCGCCGAGGCCCTGGCCTGTGCCTGTTGCGAGCTCGACGGCAGGACTCTCGTCCATACGGCCGTCGAACGGAGGGCTCAGTCAGAGGTGGACCTCGTGGCGCGCTTACCTTTCAGGACCTCGCTCGTGAAGATATCCCCGGGGAGACCCTGGAGCTTGCCAGGGGAGGGTCGGTACGAGCTGTTGGTGATCTATAACGGTCGAGGGACCGTGCGGGATGCGAGAGGGGAAACCTGGTGCTTCAGACGTGGGGAGTGTCTTTTGGTCCCGGCTTCGCTCGGAACCTGCGAGTTGGATGGCGACGCGGAGCTGATCAAGTGCGGTTGACCGGTCAAGATACTACACGCGGTTGCGACATCCCGGTCGTCCCCGGCTCGGTAACCAGTTGCTCTGGGAGGCCTCTGGTCGTTCTCTGCGGTCCTACCGCTGCGGGAAAGACCTCTTTGGCCGTGGAGTTGGGTCTGCGTTTCGGCATGATCGCGATCAACGCGGATTCCCGGCAGGTTTGCCAGGGTCTGGACATCGGCACGGGCAAGCCCACTTTGGCGGAGCGCCGGGGAGTACCCCATTATCTGTTCGACGTCATTGGTCCTGACCAGGACTACAATGCCAAGCGTTTTCAAATCGAGGCCGACAAGGTGATTGCCGAGGCCGAGGTGCCGGTTTGCGTGGTCGGGGGGACGTTCCTCTATCTCAAAGCCTTGTTGCATGGCCTGTTCGAGCTGCCGCAAGGAGTGGTTCCTGCAATCAGGGAGAGAGTACAGGCCTTGTGTGCCGCCGCTGGGCCGGAGTATGCTCATGCCTGGTTGCAGCGGATAGACCCGACCTCGGCCGCGGTGCTCCATCCCAACGATCAGGTCCGGCTGCTCCGCGCCCTCGAGGTCTACTATGCCACGGGCAGACCTATCTCCTTGTACAAAGAGGGACATGGCTTCCGCGAGGTACGCTACCGATATCTGCTCCTGGTGGTGACTCCGCCGCGGGAAGTCCTTTACGAGCGCATTGCCCAACGGGTCGAGGCCATGTTCGCCGCCGGTCTGGTCGACGAGGTCTCGGCCTTGCTCGAGAGGGGACTCGATCCCTCAAAACCCTCGCTCCAGACCATCGGGTATCGCGAGGTGGTTGGGCACCTGCGCTCCGGTCTCCCCCTCGACCAAGTCAAAGAAGCCATCGTGGTGCGCACGAGGCGGTACGCAAAGGCCCAATTGACGTGGTTACGGGCTCAACCCGAAGCGTTGTGGTTGGACCCTCTGCGAGATCGGGAACGCTGCTTCCGGGTGGTCGAAGAATTTCTCCTCGCGTCGCCGGAAGGGTGAACGACACTGGTCAATGCAAGAGGTGGTGGGAGATCTCGAGGATCTTCTTACAACCCTGGCAAACCACGGTCTGCACCACGGTCGAACCGGTGAAATCGGTTTGATGGCTGGCCACCAATTCCCAGCCGCAATGGGCACAAGTCTCGAATTTCTTGATGATGTGACACTTTGAGAAATCGAGGTAGCGACTGAGGTAGCTCTGGATCATCCCTTTTCGGTTCCCCGGCTGGTGATCCCGATTAGTATACCACAGCCCTGGTAGAGGATGAGGTATCCAGGGGTCAGGGAAGAGGAACGAGGTCGCGGGGGTGTCAGGACCGGGAAGAATGATGTCAATGGTTTGACGAAGCAGGTTCGGGGGCTTGCTGAGTGTTTCATTATTTGCTATTTATTCCATGGTGTTGTTAGTGTTTGGGGGACAGGTGGGCTGGAGCGTTTCTTGCTAATTGGCGCACGGCCATGGTCAAGGAGAACGTACCGATGCCCGACAAGAATCAGGTCCAGGACGCCCCAGCGACAACTCCTCAACCAACGCCGCTCGCTGCGCCGGCGAATGGATCCAATTCGTTGACGGCCTTGCTCTTCGATCGAAAATTCTACGCTCTGCTCGCCATCGTGGCTTCGGGGATATCGCTGGTATCGTGGCTGGCCTTCCGCACCACTGAAGAGGACTACCAGCCGCTCTTCACCAACCTCGATCCCTCCGATGCCAACCACATCGTCTCGCAACTCGAGAAAGAGAAGATCCCCCACGTGTTGTCCCAGAACGGCCAGAGTCTCCTCGTCCCACCCGACAAGGTTCTCAGGTTGCGGATGCAGTTCGCCAGTGAGGGTGTGCCCCAGGGTACGGGGGTCGGTTTCGAGATTTTCGACAACAAGAGCATCGGCATGACCGAGTTCACGCAAAAGCTCAACTACCAGCGAGCCTTGCAGGGTGAATTGGCCCGTACCATCAATAGCATCGATTCGGTCCAGAAGTCGCGGGTCCACATCGTCCTGCCGGAGAAGTCACTTTTCATGGAGGAGGAAACCAAGCCCACGGCCTCGATCATCCTCAGCCTCAAGCCGGGTCGGGCTCTCTCCGAGGCCCAGGTTATGGGTATCACGCATCTTGTGGCCAGCAGTATCGAGGGACTCGAACCCGAGGGTATCTCCATCATCGACCAGAAGGGCGCGATGCTCAACCGGTCCGGCGGTGGGGATTTCAACAAGCTCAATGCCTCGATGCTCGAGTACCAGAAGAACCTCGAGAAGAGTTACGAGACCAAGATCACCCAATTGTTGAGCCAGGTTGTCGGGTCCGGCAAGGTGACCGCCAAGGTCGCTGCCGATGTGGATTACGAGCAAATCGAGAAGACCGAGGAACGCTATGATCCGGATAGCGCAGTGGTCAAGGCCGAGCAACGCACGACCGAGAAGTTCGAGGGCAATCGGTACCAGCCGACCGGGGTGCCGGGCTCGGCAAATTTGCCTGGGCAGGAGAACCGCCAGACCGCCGGCAACAACTCCGACCGTTTGAACGAGAAGATCGACTACGAGATCAACAAAGAAACCAAACGCACGACCAAACCCTACGGCAAGGTCAAGAAGCTGACCGTGGCCGTGATGGTCGACGTGAATCGGACGGTGAAGGGTCCAGAATCAACTCTGGAGAAGCGGACCGATGAAGAACTCAAGGAACTCGAGCAACTCGTCCAAACCGCGATCGGCTACGACAAAACCCGCGGGGATGAGGTCGTGGTCCGCGAGAAGCCGTTCAAGGTCACCGACTACTCCGACGCCGACGAATACCTCGAGAAGATGCGCCAGCAGGCCATGATCTTCTATTTTGCCAAGATCGGCGGCCTGCTCCTGATCGCGATCCTGTCGTTGCTGTTTATCGTCGTGCCGATCATCCGCTGGTTGACCCAGAATATCTCCCTGAAACGGGAGGAGGTGTCCATGGCGGAAGAAGTGCTCGACGAGGCCAAGTCGTCCCAGAAGTCGATCGAGGACAAGAAACGGGTGATCAAAGAATTGGCCATGCAGGACCCGGAAAAAATGGTCCAACAGCTCCGCGGTTGGTTGACTACGTAAGCTCAGGTGTGCCGCACCGCGTTGCCGGCTTGAGGTGTGCAAACGGCCGGTGCTATACTCGTCGCGGTGACGAGGGAGAACAACAGAAGAGCGAGGAACGGTCATGGCGCCCAAACAACAACTCACCGGCCCGGACAAGGCGGCCATCCTGGTCATGATCCTCGGTGAGGAGGTCGCCGGCAGCCTGTTCCAGTTCCTCGACGACCGCGAGATCAAGAAGATCAACCAGGCCATCGCCAAGATGGGCTCTATCCCGAACGACCAGATCAACAACATCGTCAGCGAGTTCCATTCCCTGATCGACACCTCCAGCGGCCTCTTGGCCGACACCGAATACCTCAAGCGGGTCATTCAGCGGACCATGTCCGACGATCGCGCAGACCTGCTCATGTCCATGCTCGAGGGCGACGACGATGCTCCCCTCAAGTCGATCCAGTACCTCGATTCGGACATCATCGCCGCCCTGATCAAGAAGGAGCATCCTCAGACCATCGCGGTGATCCTGACCATCCTGGATCCCGAGCGGGCCGGCCGTATTCTCGGACATCTGCCGGAAAACATGCAGACCGAGGTCATCCTGCGCATGGCTACCATGGAGAAGATCTCTGCTGATGTGGTGCGGGAGATCGACCGCTCGTTGCAGAAAGAGATAGCCAAGATGAAGCTCACTGCCGTGGGGTCCAACCTCGAGATCGGCGGCATCGACCCGGTGGTCTCCATGCTCAACCGTATGGGTGAGCAAGCCGAGCGACAGGTGCTGGGGAATATCGAAAAGACAAACCCGGAACTCGCGGTGCAGATCCGTCGCAAGATGATCACCTTCGAGGACCTCATCAGCATCGACGATGCCGGCATCCAAGAGATCCTCAAAGAGGTCAAGCAGGAGGAACTGGTCATCGCTCTCAAGTCGGCCAGCGAGGAGCTCAAGGAAAAGATGTTCCGCAATATGTCCGAGCGCGCCGCGGATATGTTGCGCGAAGAAATGGAGATTGCGGGGCCGACCAAGGTCAGCGAGGTCATCAAGACCCAGCAGACCATCTGCGAGATCGCGAAGAAGCTCGAGGAAGAAGGCAGGATCGTCATCATCCGAGGCGACGAGGAGTACGTCTGAGCAAGGCAGCTCCGGGCGGAGTTGCGTCAAGAACTGTATAAGGTGTGAGGGCTGACCGTGGAACATCCACTCAAGAACCCGACGAACCTTCGCGATACCAAGTACGCGAACCATCGCAAGGATATGAAGTTCTACGATATCCTCCTCAAGAAGAGCGACAACCGGTTCTACGACTATGATCTCTATGACGAGCGCACCCGAGCCTTGAAGCAGACCGAACTCGGTTTCATCGAGGGTTTCCGGGTCACCGACGAAGACCAGACCAACAAGATCTCGGCCGAGGAAGAGAAGCGGATTTTCGACGAGAAGCTCAAGGTCGAGTTCGCCCAGGGCTATGAACAGGGTTTCCAAGAAGGGGTGAGCCTGACCTCGGAGAAATTGGCTGCTCCCCTGGCAGCGCTCAACCAGATCCTCGTCGAGGTAGTACAGCTCCGAGCCCAGAGCCTGAAGGATGCCGAAGAACAGGTGGTGACCCTCTCCATCGCCATTGCCGAAAAGATCATTGGCCACGAGATCGAGACCCGCAGTCTCGAGATCATCAAACACACGATCAACTCCGCGATGGCCGGTCTCGTTATCGACACCTCGGTCACGGTACTCCTCAACCCGATCGACCACCTGCTGCTGAATGAGGCAGGAGAGGCCTACCTGCGGCAACTCACCGAAAAGGAAAAATTGGTATTCAAAGAGGACGATCAGATCCCCCAGGGGGGCTGTCTCCTGCGGACCAGTAACGTCGAGGTAAGCCACCATCTCGGCGAGCAGTTCGCCGCCCTGGTCGAGGAGTTGCGTCTCAACCTTCAGAATGCCGGTCCGGAGGAGTTCTGAAGCCGACCTTCACCCCGTACTTCTCCATGAGGTTCGCATGGATCTCACCGTACGAGGGTTGACGTGACCATTTCGCTCGACCGTTTCAACCGGGTCATCAAGAACCAACGTACCATGCAGGTCAGCGGCAAGGTCACCAAGGTGATAGGTCTGCTGATCGAAGGGCATTGTCCCGGCGTATCCATCGGCAGCCTGTGCCGGATAGGTGTTGGACTGACCCGGGACTATGTATTGGCAGAGGTCGTGGGCTTCCGCGATGACAAGGTCTTGCTCATGCCCCTCGGAGGGCTCAGCGGCATCACCCCGGGGGGGACCATCACCCTGGTCGACGATCAACCCAAGGTACAGGTCGGCGAGGCCATGCTCGGCCGAGTACTCGACGGGATGTTGCGCCCGCTCGACGGCAAAGGACCACTCGATCTCCATCACGAGGTGCCGCTGTACGCGAAACCGCTCAACCCCATGCAACGGTCGAGGATCGAGGAACCTCTTGACCTCGGTATCCGCGCCCTGAACGGGATGCTCACCTGTGGCAAGGGCCAACGGCTCGGTATCATGGCCGGTTCTGGGGTCGGCAAGAGCGTATTGCTCGGCATGATCGCCCGCTACACTTCCGCGGCGGTCAATGTCATCGCCTTGATCGGCGAACGCGGTAGGGAATTACGCGAATTCATCGAACGGGATCTCGGAGAGGAAGGGCTCAAACGCTCGGTCGTGGTGGTGGTCACCTCGGACCAATCCGCTCTGTTGCGCTCGCGCGGAGCCTTGGTTGCCACCGCGGTGGCCGAGTACTTCCGCGCCCAGGGGCAGGATGTGCTCCTGATGATGGATTCCCTGACCCGCTTTTGCATGGCGCATCGCGAAATCGGGCTCTCCGCGGGAGAACCGCCGACCACCAAGGGCTATCCTCCCTCGGTCTTCAACATCTTACCCCGGTTGTTGGAGCGCGCCGGAACGAGTCGAGGACAGGGCAGCATTACCGGATTGTACACCGTGCTGGTCGAGGGCGATGACATGAATGAACCCGTGGCCGATGCTGCGCGCTCCATACTCGACGGTCACATTGTGCTCAGCCGGCGCTTGGCCCACCTCGGACACTATCCGGCGATCGACGTCCTGCAGAGCGCGAGCCGGGTGATGATGGATATCGTACCTCCAGAACATCTCGAGCTGACCCTTAAGCTGCGCGAGATCCTGGCCGTCTATTCCGAGGCCGAAGAGATGATCAACATCGGCGCTTACGTCAAGGGCAAGAACAAGCGTATCGACTACGCCATCCAGCGTATCGATGCGCTCAATGCCTTCCTGCGCCAGCGTATGGGCGAGTCCGCGAACATGGTCCAGACCTTCGAGGCCATGAGGACCGTGCCTTGAACCAGCTTAGGGCGAAGAACAGTATATGAAACGCTTTGAATTCAGGTACGAACCCTTACTGCGTAAGCGCAAGCATCTCGAGGACTTGCTCAAACAACAGGTCGCCGAAGTATTCAGCCGGATGGCGCCGAAACAGGCCCGTCTCGAGCAACTCGACCGACAATGGCATGCCGTCCAGCGCAATCTTCTCGACCCGACCGGGTTGCCGCCGGCTCAACTGGCCTTGCACGATCACCAACTTCGCAGCATCGCCGATGAACAACAACTCCTGAACACCGAACTGCGCAAGCTGGAGCAGGAGTTGGCCCTGGTTCGCCAGAAATTGACCTTGGCCCACCAGGACTTCAAGATCATGGAACGTTTCAAGGAACGAAAGCTCGAGACCCATCTTGCTGCGGCAGCGGCCGAAGAAACCCGGGAATTCGACGAGATCGCGGTGGTGCGAAAGGCCCGTAGCCGTTCCGAGGAGGAAGCGCAGTGAAAGTCCTCTCTCTCGCCTTCCTCCTGCTGGGTCCACTGTTTGCCCTCGCCCAGGGTACTGCAGGAGGCGATCCCGCGGCCAAGACCGAAGCGATCGAGAACAGCCCGGAGAACATTCTCAAACAGGACGAGCAGCTCCGCATGCAGCAAGAGGCCAAGCTCAAGAACGACCTCGATCTCCTCCAAGACCTGAAGAACCAACGCGAGGAGCTCTGGAAGAAACAACAAGAACTCGACCAGCAGGAAGAGGTCTTGCGCGGCCTGCTCAAGGATCTGCAACGCCGCTCTGAATCGCTCGACGAGCTGCGCAACACTATCTTTTCGTTACTCAAGGACAAGGACCAACGCGAAGCCCAGAACCTCTCGAAGCTGGTCAAGATGTACGGAGCCATGCCAAGCCTCAATGCCGCTTCATTGTTGGCCAAGCTGGACACCTACACCGCGATCAGCATCCTCTCCGGCCTCAAGATCCGCAAGGCGTCTGAGGTTTTCACCTTGTTACCCAAGGAAAAAGCCTTCGTGCTCAGCGAGAACTTTCGCAACCTGTGGCGTGAGAATCTGATCGAGAGCGAGAAGATCGACAAGATGATCAGTGTCTTCGAAGGAGTCGAGTCACGACGCGCTGCGGAGTTGATCAGCGGGTACGACAACGCCAGGATGGTGGAGATCCTGACGAAGATGAGCGACAAGGCCCTTGCCAATATCTTGCCCCGGCTCTCGGACGAGAAGAAGAACTTCCTGCTCGAGGAGTTCGGCAACCTGGTGCGACGCACCTCGACCTTCTCGAACAAAGACGAACCTGCGGTCAAGACGGCGGTCAAGATCTTCTCTCAGATGGATCCGAGGGATGCGGCCGCACAATTGGCGAATTTCGATGATATGCAAGTGATCCTGACCTTCTCGGTGATCGACAAGGAACGGTACAAGGGGGTCTTCGATCATTTGCCGTTCGAACGCAAGCTGGGACTGATCGAGAGCTATCAGCGGGAATTCTTGGAGCAACGCATAGAACGGACGGTCTACAACAAGATGATCGAGTACTTCTCCTTCATACAACCCAGGGCCGCGGCGGCCTTGGTCAATAAACTCAATCTCGAGACAGCAGCGTCGATCCTGATGAAACTCAAACAACGTGTCTCGGGCAAGATCCTGGCCCTGGTCGACCGTCCCATCGCCCAGAGCCTCTCCAAAAAAGTCCTCAAGAGTTACGGCCAGTGAGGTCGGCTCACGGGACCTGCTCGTAGAACTCGGCTTCGTGATCCGCAAGATGCCCTTGGCGGAGTTGTTCGCGCAAGAGGTCAAGGCGGACCTCGCGCGGCACTCCGTTCTTCCCGTAGTCGACGGAGAAGGACCCTGCACCCTGCCAAGGAGCGGTCGCGGTCCCCGCGAGGTGCATCAGGGCCGCGAGCAGCCCGATCCCCAATCCCAGGAGTAACCAGCGATCACCTTGTTTCATCTTGTTCTTCCCTCCGGTTCGTACTCCGCGCAGCACCGATGGCAGCGCAGGCAATCGAGTTGCCGGGGGTCGACGATATGGTAGGGACAGTGCTGCAGGCGACGGCGGGGGTATCGTGTCGTGAAGAGGGTGAGACGTCCGAGAAGGGCCAGGAACGCGCCGGTCGGACAGAGGAAGCGGCACCAGACCCTGGGGTAGAAGAGCGTCCCGACCAGTGCGAGGATCGCGAGCGTCCAGGCTGCGGGAGCGAGGTCGAGGCGTGCCATCCCGGCCAGTGGGCAGAACTCGAGGACCGTGCCCTCGCGGGTGAGGAAGTAGAGACTCAGTGCGGTGAAGAACAGCCCGTACTTGGCGAGGGAGGCGAGCCTGACGAGTCGCGCCGACAAAGAAGGTTTAGGCAGGGGCGAGAGGTCACCGAGCAGTTCCTGCAAGGCTCCGAAGGGACAGAGGTGGCCGCAGTAGAGGTTGCCTCCAAGGGCGCTGAGAAGGGGAACCAGGACGAGCAGGGCGGGCACGAAATCCAGCCTCGACCAGGGAATTGCCCCGGAGAGCAGGGCAGCAACCTGGGGCAGGCCGTATTGCATGTCGAGGAAGATACCGCCGAAGGCTAGGTGCAGGAGGAGTATCACCCTGCGGGGGCGACGTCTGGGAACTAGGGTCAGGATCACGGCAAAGGTCAAACCGAGCAGCAGGTAGACTAATCGAGAGAGGGTAGGGGTTGACCCAACAGTCATAGGCCCCGGTGAGGCGAGTTCGTGGCGCGTGGCGAGCATCGCCAGCCTCCGCAAGGTCTCGGTCAGGGCCGTGGCGCTGACCGTTGCACCGCTTAGAGCGTCGATCTTGCCGAGCCCGACGGCATCGTTTCCCCGCAAGGTCGCTGCCCAAGGAAGTACCCGGGCCCAGAAGGAAGGGGTTTCGAGGTGCCGTCTGACCAGGAAGTCCTCGACCACTCCCCGGGGGTTTATTCTCGCTACCACGGTCAGCTCACCTCCGTACCCCTGGGGTTGAGGAGGATGTTCGGTGGAGGCCAGCACTGTTGCGGCCAGTCGTCCGTCCGGAGCGTACAGCTCGAAGCCGCCGGGATGAGCCTCGAGGCGTTCGCCTTGACGGGCCAGGGCTTGGACCTCGGTCAGCGTGAGCCTGGGTTCCAGACGATGGAGGCGTTGTTCGGTCGAGGAAGAGAGCAGGACCAAGACGAGGAAGCCGGCCGTGGACAGGTAACCCAGGAGGGCGAATTGGGGGTTGCCTGGAGACCGGCAAGGGGAGGGGGTGCGGAGAGAGTGCACGAGCAAGAGCAGGGGCCAGCAAAGGGTTGCGGCGAGCAGGAGGAGGGTTGCCTGGCGGCCGAGGGCTGGTAGGGCTATCGAACCGATGAGTGCGGCGGCGAGGGCAGCGCCCATATTCTCTGCCACCAGCAGAGCGCCGGCCTTCTCGGTCGAGGTACCCAACAGGGCGAGCGCAGAGGGAAAGCCGAGGCCGCACACGAAGCCTGCTCCCACTATCGAGGCCAGGGTGGTGCCGAGGTCCCCTGGGGCGGGGAGCATAGCCAGGAGGATGCTCCCGGTGAGTTGGAGGAAAAGGGAAAGGCCCAGGAGTAGTTTGGCTATCGATTGACGTAGGGCACTAGCTGAAGCAGTGCCCAAGGCCAGACCCAACATGAAGGAAGCGCTGAGCAGCGCCAGGTCGCGGCAGAGGGAGCCCCGGGCGAACTGGTAGTCCAGGGCGAGGATCAGGCTGAAGGTGATGCCCGAGATGCCGCTGGCTGCCGTGCCGGCAAGACCGAGGTGTCCAAGACGTTGTCCCAGCTCGCAGCGCGAGAGATAGAGCCCGTGCAGGGCGAAGAGGACGAGCAGGCAGAGCAGGAGGAACCGCGGTTCAAGCAAAACCAATCTGCGCAGGAAGACTGCCAGGACCGAGCCTCCTTGCTCGGCGAGGAGAACGAGGGCGAGGAGTTGCGCCGAGGGGCGGTCATAGGTGCCGAGGAGGACTTCTTCGGGGAGGAGTCCTCCCTGGGTTAGCAGTTCTCGGGCTCTGGTCTTGCGGTCCGGCGCGAGCAAGGCTCGCAGTTCGACCGGGGAGAGGAGTCCTCGATCCTGCCGTCGAGCGAGGGCTGCGACGGCGTTCTCGGCGTCGAGTTCGGCGATGGGTTCCCTCGAGGCCAAGAGTAGGCTGGGATTTCCGAGGATGACCTGGACGCTCGCGAATACGGTGGCGAGGTTGCGGCGCAGTGATCGTACCATGTCGAGGGCCGGTGCTCCGGGATGATTGGGGGCTCCGGGAGCGGTGAGCAGCAGGATACCTCCGGGAGCGAGGAAGGCGGCAAGTCGGGTCAAGCCCTCGACCGTGGTGAGCCGGGCCGTGACGAGGTTCGTCGGAGTGCCCTCCAGCATGAGGATCGCGTCGAGGGCGCCGGTCTCGGGATCCTCCTCGGGGTCGTCTTCCAGGGAAACCTCTCTTGTCTGAAGACCAGGAACACGGCTGGTCGCCCGGTTGAAGGAGAGGTAGGCCGGGTCCGGGTGGTGGAGCAGAATACGTTGGAAACCGAGGGCTGCGAAGGGTTCGACCAGCCCAATACCCGGTCCGACGAGGAGGATCGATGAGGCCAAGGGGTTCCTTGCGAGGACCAAGGTCGTGAGCAGGACGCTGCGTTCCGGGTCGGGCAGGGTCTCCTGCAAGCGGCCGTTCAGGACGAGCAGCTCTTGGTCATGGTGCTGCAAACGAGCCAACTCGCCGCTCGGAGTGCTCGCCGAAACCTGGACCGTGGCCTCGGGATAGATAGGTTGCAAGATGGCTGCGCGAAGGGCAGCTCCGTCACCGAGCAACCCGGCTGCGCCGAGAGAGGCGGCGAGGACGAGCCCCGCTGCGAGCATGCGACGAGGTTGTTCCCGACTCGTGAGGAGGATCGCTGTTCCGAGCAGGAGGTTCATCGAAAGAGCCAGTTGCCAGGGAGGGAGGCCGTGGAATAACCATATGGCGAAGACCAACCCACCGGCGAGGCCTCCCAGGGCGTCGAGCAGGTAGACGCGCGGTCCGCTGAGACCTCCCCAGAGTCGCGCCGCGGTATCGACCAGACGTTGGAAGGTCCAGCCTCCGAGGAGGGGGAAGGGGGCGTTGCTCAAGAGCAGCGCCAGACAGAGTTGTCCAGCCGGGAGAGGTTCGTGGGGACCGGCTCCCATGAGTGAGGGTAGGGCGGTCAGGAGGCCGAGTTGCAAAGCGAGAGCCGGCGGTTGAATCAGGAGTAACGAGGGAACGGACGGATGCGAGCTCAACTGCGAACGGCCGAGCAGGAGGCCGAGACCGAACCAGCCCAGCCAAGAGGAGAAGAAGGCGGCAAGTGCGAGTTGATCCCCGTCGCCAAGGCCGGAAACGGCGCGAAAAGCGAGGGTTTGACCGCAGAGCGAATAGGCCCCGAGGAACATCGCGGGTAGCACCTGGGCCCACCTCCCGGTCTGTTCGCGAGGGCGCATCGCTCAGGGCCTTTCGTGGAAGACGAAGGCCTCGAAGACTTCGAAGGTCGCCCCTTGTCTCCAGGCATCGGCAGAGAGCCCGGCTTTCTGAGCGAGGTGGTCGAGCGTGGTTGCGAGATTCCAACCCTGCTCGGGGGCGACCTGAGGCAGGAAGATGGCGGATCGACCGGCCTTGCGGAGCACGATACCGTGACGGCCCAGCTCGATCGCCTTGTGCGACGG
>Ga0156395_1012_pt1 | contig 21832 bp, 17 predicted proteins | sample RifOxyA3_FD_108039 | JGI IMG/M metagenome (GOLD analysis project Ga0156395, IMG submission 108039) | Deltaproteobacteria bacterium RIFOXYA12_FULL_61_11 | reverse complement strand
GGGAGACCGTTTCGGGGTGGCCCCGGGGGTGAGTCTGATTGTGGCCAACGTCATCGATGAACCTGAGGTCTTGACCCTTAATCCTCTCAAGATATTGAATCCTTTCACTCTTCCTGAGCGCTTGCGCCGAGTGCGGGATATCGTCAAGGGCCGGAGTTTCCTGACCGTGGTCGCGGCCGCCTTGGATTGGATGGCCGATCCTGACGGGGATCCCGAGACCAGGGACGGAGCCACGGTGATCAACTGTTCGTTCACCATTCCCCTCTCGAGCAGGAGTAGCGAGGAGAGACGCCTGACCTATGAGCTCCTGATGGACCGGGTGGGCAAGGGCTTGCTGGAGCGCGGGGTGGCCCTGGTCAAATCCGCGGGCAATGACGGCCTCGAGGGTCCCGGCTCGATCACCTTCCCCGGCAACAGCCCGCATTTCTTGACTGTCGGCTCGGTGGCCGCCGATGGGGAGCGGGCAGGAAGCAGTTCCTTCGGTTCTCCGGACGATGAGGTGCTCAAACCCGATCTCATGGCCCCAGGAGCGGACATTGTCTCGTGCGATCGACGCGGTAAGGGTGCGGTAGAGATGTCGGGGACGTCCATGGCCGCGCCGCATGTCACCGCGGCCATCGCTTTGCTCCAAGAAGCAGCTCCGGAACTTCCTCCGCAAGCGCTCTACGAGGTCCTGCGTTCCACCGCTAAGGACCTCGGGGCAGAAGGACCCGACCACGAGAACGGCCATGGATTGCTCGACGTGCCGGCGGCCGTCGCCGCGGTCCTGGAGGGGAAAGACCCTGGAGGCTCGCGTTGAACAACCCCTCGGTATTCGGTGTTGCTGAAAAATTGCTCTCCCCCATCTGCACGATACTCCCGTAATTGATTGATGTAATGGTACTTGCCCCCGCTATCGCTTTGGTATAGGCTATGCTTCCTTGGCACCGATGTGCCGAGTTCCAAGAGCGGGGGGAATATGCTACGACCTGTCATACTTGCGTGGATCTTCGTAGTCGCAGGGATCATCGGTTGCTCGGGCAACGATCCCCAACCCGGGGTGCAGCCACAACAAGAAGGTGAGGTGCCGGAGCAGGAGCAGGATCCAGCGCCGGTCCAACCGGACGAGACTGCGGAACCGGAACCGGATCCTGTAACGCCCACACCAGTCCTCAACTCTTCCTGGTACCAACGGAACAACCATGCCGCTACCAGCCTCGATCCAGAAGACGTTCCGGAGCACTTGGTCGAACGTTACAACACCGACATCATCACTCAACTCTCCTCCTTCGAGGACTTGTTCCGTTTTCAGGCAGGGGAGGGGAGTACCTCGCTCGCAGCCTGGGACAAAGCCGAGAAGGTTCCCCTGGCCTTACGGCTGAACCTCGTCCATCGCAACCACCTCGGCGAACACGACCTCGTTCAGGCGAACGTGCAGGATAAACCTATCATCGCCACGGTCGAACCCGTGGTCGGCGGGAAGCCCTTCCTGGTAGACAATCTCACCGCGAAGGGGTTGCTGACCTCGACGTTGGCGGAGGGCCCGCGCTTCTCGACCGAGTTCAAGATTCCCGAGGGCCTGACGGATCCCATCGCCGTACTCCTGTTCATCTGTCTCGACTCCAACGAGGATGGGCGTTGCAGCGATGAGCGGGTGATGAACCTCAACTTCTATCTCAACCAGGTCAATCCCCGCACCGTGGATGAGACCGATGTCCACAAGCAATTGAAAGACGTGTTTGCACGCGACAGCAAAAAATTCTTACAGGCTGAGGAGAGACCGAGGGGCATGGTCTACTACGCCAGTCGCGCGGTGCTCGATCCGACCAAGAAGAGCCTACTCGGCTACAGCGATTTCTTTGCTGCGGCCGGGGTGAAGTATTCCCGGAAGAAAGGCGCGATCGCCTTGAACCGCCTGATGCCCCAGTTCAAGTTCTTCGCTCCTGCCCAGGCGAGCGAGACCGTGGAGGTCGATGTGGCCGTGGAGAAGGCCCTGACCTTTGTCGACGAGATGCTGCGCTCCGAAGTCGCCCAGTACCAAGGAGGGGACGAGGTCGTCCTCGTCGGCGGTGAAGAACTCGCCGAGGTCGTTGTCGAGGTGCCGATCGTCGAATACCAGCGCCATCTCCCCCTCTCGTTCGAGGACGAGTTCACACTGCCCAATTACAACTACCGGGCCGTGGCCGAGGCCCTCGCCGCGGCGCCCTTGCTCTCCGACGAGGACCGCCAATTCTACGAGGCCATTCGCGTTCAGGCCCTGACCGCGGCAGAGGATATCGTTTCGTGCCTCGAAACCTGTCATTGCGAGGCCAACGGCAGTTTGACCTGTCTGACCCATGAGCAGACCCCGGAGGGGCTCTACGACAAGCTCTCCCGTTGCACAGCGGCTTGTCGGTGCGAAGGTGGCGCCGACTCTCCGGTCATGACCTGCAACGGAGGGACTGGCTCGGAGATCATGGCCTATACCGCCCCGGTCCTGCCCGAGGTCGGCGGCGAAATGGCCTGCGGCAGTGCCTGTATCTGCATGCCCGATGCGGTCATCGCCTGCCAACAGACCCCGGAAGGCCATTACAACAAGACCAGCCGCTGCACTGCCCCTACCGGGGGTTGCAGTTGCAATCAGGCGGGCTATGACCCTGCAGTCACCTGCCCGGATGTGTTGGCGTACGAGCAAGCGGTGGCTCCGACCAGTTCCTCGGACAGCGTCTGTTCCGAGGCATGTTTGTGCGCGCCCGATGGGACCATTGTCTGTGCCGGTCCCCCCTTCGGTTTCAAGGACCACACGGATGCCTGTCAACCGCTGTGCCACTGCGACAACCCCGGGGTCGAGGCCTCGGTGACCTGTACTCCGGACGAGCAGGCCTACGAGGTCGTACCCATTCACCCGCCCACCGCGAGCACCCCCGAGGACGTGTGCAGCGTGGCCTGTCTGTGCATCCCCGATGGCGCCATCGTCTGTGCCACCCCGCCCTATGGGTATCACGACGAGACCGGTCCTTGTCAGACCTCGTGTACCTGCGACAACCCGGGGTACGACTGGGCCCTGACCTGTGTGCCGGACCACGATGCGTTCGAAGCCCTGCCGACCGAACCCCCGGCCTTCGAAGCGGGTGCGAAGTGCGAGGATGCCTGTATCTGCCGAGCCGATGGTTCCATTGTCTGTTCCGCCGCGGCGATCGGGTATCGCGACCTGACCCAGGCAACCTGCAAGGTCGACTGTCATTGCGACAACCAGGGCTATGACTCGGCCCTGACCTGTACCCCTAATCCGCCCGCCTTCGAATCCCTGCCCGAGCATCCGGAGCCCGCGGCAGGAGAAGAACTATGCAGCGAGGCCTGCATCTGTTCCCCGAATGGCACCGAGATCCTCTGTGCCGGTCAGCCGGTCGGTTTCTGGGACCGCACCGCGGCTTGTCAGAACGATTGCACGTGCGTGGATCCAGGCCATGACGATGCTCTCTCCTGCGTGCCGGATCCTCCGGCCTATGAGGAATTACCCTCGATACCGCCCAAGGGAGAGATCACCAGTCCGTGCAGCGATGTGTGTATGTGTGCTGCCAACGGTTCGGTGATCTGCAGCAATCCGCCGGTCGGCTATCACCTCGAGCCCACGGCCAAGGTCAAATGCACCTGCGTCGATCCGGGGTATGACACCGCCATTTCCTGTTCACCCGACGAGCTGTGTTACGAGGTCGATCCGGTCGATCCGGTGCCCAACGAGGGCGTGGTCAATTGCAGCGAGGTCTGCACCTGCACGGTGCGCAACGAGCTGCTCTGCACCCCGGTCGTGGGCAAGGAGAGCTTGATCTATAAATGCTACGACGATTGCGTCTGCACCAAACCCGGCACGAGCGGGGTTTCCTGCGGTCGGGACCCGCGCATCAACGGCTGTTTCGTCGAAGGGACCCTGATCAAGGTCGGCGCCGAGGAATACCTTCCGGTCGAGCGCATCCTGCCTGAGCACGAGGTCGTCGACAGCAAAGACCGGCCGCGCAAGGTCCAACGCGCTGTCGCCGGCAAGGAACGGCAGAAGGTCATCTATCTGACGACCGCGAGCGGTGAGACCCTCGGGGTTTCCGAGAAACATCCGATGATGACCCGCGCCGGGTTGAAACTGGCGCGCGAGCTCACCGCGCTCGACTTCCTCCTCCGCGAGGACGGGAGCTTCGTCCCCATCGCCAAGCTCGAACGCCGCTCGTACCAGCGCAGGGTCTTCAACCTGGCCCTCGAACCCCTCTCGAGCGAGGTCGGAGATCACCTGATCGTGTCCGAGGGACTCGTCACCGGCGACCTCGGCTTACAGGAACGCCTCTCCGCTGAACCCCTGCCCGTGGCGGCCTCGAAATCGGGCCAGTGAGTTCGACCATCCTGTTCCGGGCCTTGACGGGTTGAGCCCGTTCCACACATTGCCTTCTCGTTCCGACTGAGCTAGGACCACCTCGTCGAAGGATGCAAGGAGGTGGCTATGCACGAATTCGTAAACAGAGTCGCGGTGGTGACCGGAGCGAGCAGCGGCATCGGCAGGGCGTGCGCCCTCGGCTTTTGCCGCGGCGGAGCCTGCGTGGTCGCGGTCGGCCGGGATGGAACCCGCTTGCGGGAATTGACAGAGGCAGGTGCCGGTGAACCCGGACGCATCCTACCGGTGAGCCTCGACCTGACGAAGCACGGAGCCGTTCAGGCCGTGGTCGATGCGGCTCTCACGCACTTCGGCCGCATCGATATCCTGGTCAATGCGGCCGGTATCTTGACCTCGGGCAGTGTGGAGACTACCTCGGCCGAGGCCTGGGATCGTTTGATGGACCTCAACCTGCGCGTACCCTTCCTTTTGTTGCAACGTTGCCTTCCTCAGTTGCAGAGCACGGCCGGAGCCGTGGTCAATGTCTCCAGCGTGACGGGCCTGCGTTCCTTCCCCGGAGTCCTCGGTTATTGCGTGAGCAAGGCCGGGCTCGATCAGCTCACCCGCTGCGCGGCGCTCGAGCTGGCCTCGCGAGGGGTGCGGGTGAATGCGGTGAACCCCGGGGTGGTACGGACCTCGCTTCATCGCAACGGCGGTATGGACGAGACGACCTATGCCGCGTTTCTCGAGCACGGCAAAGAGAGCCATCCGCTCGGCCGGGTGGGAGAGGCCGAGGAGATCGCCGAGGCGGTACTGTTCCTGGCTTCCCCCAGGAGCGGGTGGATCACGGGCGCAACCCTACCGATCGATGGAGGCAGGGCCCAGACCTGCGCCCGTTGAACTCGGGTCTTCAAGCCGCTTCAACGCCCCCAGAAACGCTGTTGCAATAAGGTCAAACGCGAGCGTCGGGTAAGGACGATACTGAGTCGGCCCTCGACCAGGCTGACCTGGAAGTCCTCTGGGCAAGGGGCCCAGGGCAGTCGGCAAGACCAGGCGAAGGGAAGGTCCTGCTCGGCGCGGGTTCCCGGTCCGCGGCCCAGTCCGCACACGGTGAGGGTCCGACCGTGATGCCGCAGATGGACCTCCGAGGTCCGGCCGAGTTCGAGGGTGATGTCCAGGCGGTCGGTCTCGCGTTGCACGGTGGCAGGCGGGGAAAAGACCTCGGCCCGACGGAGGCGTTCGGCCAGGTCGGTCTCGTCGAGTTGAGCGCGGTGGGGCTGTCGCCGGGAGGGGAGCATGGCTCGATAAGGGATCAAGGGCCAACGTTGGCGGCTCATCGCTGCTCCGTGTGGTCGTGAAGGTTCGATTGAGGGTTTTTCACCGAGAGGCTCGGCCAAGGCGACGTCCAAGGTTTCCTCGGCCGAGGTTTATTCGGACTGCTCCTCGGTCAGGGGGGGCATTGCCGGATCAGCGGAAGCATCCCCGGCCGCATCTCCGGAGCTGTCCAGCAGGCTCTCGGCCGTCGGCAGGGCGTCGGTGGCTGGAGGTGGGACCGGCGCGGTGAGGGTGCGCAGGAAGGCGGCGACCAGGGTCTGTTCTGCCGCGGGGATCGGCTTGGCGAGCTGGTAGGTCGACATCACCTCTATCGCGGTCTCGATGGTCGGGGCTTTGGCGTCGTGCAGGTAAGGGAAGGTCGTCTCGAGGTTGCGCAGCAGGGGGACCTTGAAGGAGTGACGGTCAGCCTCTTTCGCCGTTGCGTTGAAGCGGCCCCAGTCGGCCTCGGTGATCGTTGTGCCCCGAGCGGCGAAGTAATCCTTGTGGCGTCCCATTTTCTCGAAATGGGTGCCTCCGAGACCTGGCCCGAGGTGGCACGAGGTGCAACCCCGTTCCACGAAGAGGCGGTAGCCTTGTTGGGCCTCCGCCGTGATGGCTGTTTCGTCTCCCTGGAGATAGCGGTCGAAGGGGGCTCCCGGCGTGAGGAGGGTTTCCTCGAAGGCTGCAAGAGCCGAGGTGACGCGTTCCTGGGTCACGGCGCCGTCGCCGAACACCTGGGTGAAGGCGGCGACCATTACCGGATCGGAGGACAGGTCTGTTGTCACCTGGTCCCAGCTCGCATCCATCTCCAGGGGATTGGTGACCGGACCGGCGGCCTGTTCCTGCAGATCGGCGGCGCGGCCGTCCCAGAACTGGCGGACGTTGAAGACCGCATTGAAGACCGTGGGCGAGTTGATCGGCCCGAGTTGGCCGCGGATGCCTTTGGAGGTCGGCAACTGGTCGGTGCCGCCCTTGGCCAGCTCGTGGCAGGTGGCACACGACACGGTGCGGTCGCCCGAGAGGCGGACGTCGTTGTAGAGCCGTTGGCCGAGGGCTATTTTGTTCGGGTCTCCGAATGCGGGCGAGGGGATGGGCAGGACCGGTTCGCCGCGGAAGGCGTCGGCTAGGTCGACGTTGCCGCGGCGGACGCGTCGGAGGTCCTGGATCCATTGCAGGCCGGCTCGGCGCTGCTCCCTGCTGAGGCGGGACGTCCAATGGGCCAGGAGGTAACGGGCCGGGGGCATTTCATTGGTGTGGAAAACAGCTTCCAGCTTTGCCTCAGCCACTTCTCCGAGGGGGAGGGCCGGGTTGTCGAGGACGCCGTCCAGGGTGAGGGCTGCGAGGCCGAGGCTGCGGTCCAGCTCGATCATGGCCCCGATACCCGGCAGGGACGCATACCACGGCGGGGGGACCTCCGAGGCGTGGCAGTGGGCGCAGGCCGAGATCAGGCGTTCGGCCAGCGGACCTGCCTTGCCGAGGTCCGAGCCGGAGGTCTGGAGGTCGGCGTCGGGCAACGAAGGAGCGGTGAGGATGTTGATCAGGGGTACGGCGAGGCCGAGGATGATGGCGGCGATGAGAGCCAGGACTGCGAGACGCATGTGCAACCTCTTAAGGGTGGCTATTTCAAGGTTTCGAGTAAACGAAAGCGAGGAGGAGGTCAAGCGGCTCAGGGGCGATACCCTACTCACGGGGCGAGCAGGTCGAGGAGGTCCTGCAGGGGGCTTGCGCCGAGTTGCACCGGGTTGGGGATGAAGGTCAGGACGAAGAGGACGCCGACCAGGGCGGCGACGACGAGGCGGGTGCGGTCGAGGCCGAGGAGGTCGTTCCTGGTCGGAGGGTGCTGCAGTCGGAAGAGCACCAGGAGCAGGGCCAGGAGCAGGAAGCCGGGGTTGACCGCGAAGCAGAGGATAACCAGGGAGAGCAGGGCCAGGCGGTACAGGGTGGCCGCACGCCGGGGGGCGAGGGCGTAGAGGACGTGTCCGCCGTCGAGTTGGCTGATCGGCATAAGGTTGAGCGAGGTTACGAAGAGGCCGACCCAGCCGGCGAAGGCGACCGGGTGCAGGAGCACGTCATAGCCGGGGGGCAATGCGCCGAAGACCAGGTGAACCAAGCCCGCGATGAGCAGGGAATCCCCAAAGGTGCTTGCTTTTTCGGGGACCTGTACCACGGTGGAGACCGTGAGACCGAAGAGCAGGGCGGGAATGGCCAGCACCGCCCCGGCCAAGGGTCCTGCCACGGCGATGTCAAAGAGGACGCGGCGATCCGGGACGTTCGGGTCCATCCGAATGATCGCGCCGAGGGTCCCGAAGAGGGTCTTCGGTGCGGGGAGGAACAACGGGAGGGAGGCCGGGACGTGGTATCTGCGGCACATCAGGTAGTGCCCCAATTCGTGGGCCACCAGAATCCCCATCAGCGTCGAGGCGTACAAGAAACCATCGGCAAGGGGCATGTACGTGAAGAAGGTCATGGAGACGAAGGTTGCAAGGAAGAGGAAGAGGGGCAGGAGGTAGGTCTTCACGTCCTCGGCTTTTTAACCCTTCACCGCGGCGCGGACGACGACATAGCCGTTGGTGGGACCGGGGATCGAACCGCGGATCAAGATTAGATTGTCCTTCTCGAGGATCTTGACCACGCGCAGGTTCAAGGTCGTGACCCTCTCGTTGCCGAGTTGGCCGGCCATGCGCCGGCCCTTCCAGGTGCGGCCCGGGGTGGTGCGGCAGCCGATGGTGCCGCCGTGACGGTGAAATTCGTGGGCGCCGTGAGAGGCCGGAGCGCCGTTGAAGTTGTGCCGCTTCATGACGCCGGCGTATCCCTTGCCAATCGAGGTCCCGATGACGTCGACCATGTCGTTCTCGTGGAAGAGGTCGGTGACCTTGAGCTGTTTCTTCGGCTCGTAGGCGCCCTCGTCCTCGGTCGGGATGCGCAATTCGCGGACGAAACGCATGGGATTGAGCCCGTGTTTCTTGAAGTGCCCGGCGAAGGGTCTGGTGACGGATTTCACCTTGCGCTCCTCGAAGCCGAGCTGGATGGCGCTGTAGCCGTCGTTGGCGACGGTCTTGACCTGGGTGACGGTGCATGGACCGAGCTGGACCACGGTGACCGGTAGCATCGCTCCGTTGTCATCATACACTTGGGTCATGCCAAGTTTCTTTCCCAACAAACCCTTACCTTTCATGGCCGATCTCCTGCGGCTGCTGCCGGTAACGTGGCTGTTCCGGCTTCGGGTGGACCTCTTCCGGAAAGCACACCTACATACTGGGTTTCGGTTGATCTTGCAAGTCCTTTTTCATAGGGTCGTACCACACCGTGTCGACTTTCCCCCGAAGTCGGCCGAGGAACTCGAGAGGATGACAATGACGCTGCGAAGGTGGTTCCCCCGATTTGATCGAGAACGTTGGGTCGATGCTTTCCTGGTCTTCTACGTGCTGGTGCTCTTCGCCGGCCTTCTCAGCGAATGGCTGGACCTGGGCTGGTTCGATTTCCTGCTCCCCCGCTGACAGGCGCTGAGTGGTGCGCGGTGCGCCATGGTGCTTGCCTTTTCCGATGCAGCGTGTTAAACGGGCACTGAGGACTCATGGGGAGGTTGGTGGCGATGCGTTGGTTCTTCTCGTCTAGCAGTTTCATAATGATAGTGCTGTTCGTCGGATGCGGCGAACCGGCCGAGACCCCCTGGAACAAAGCCCAGTATGCCGAGGACTTCGGCTGCTTCTGTACCATGCTCTATGACCCGGTCTGCGGGTTGGACGGCCAGACCTACAGCAATGGCTGCATGCTCGATTGCGGCGGGGTCGGAGAGGCCTATCGCGGACAGTGCCTTCCCGAGGGCTCGAGCTGCGAGCAGCTCTTCAGCGCCGGGTGTAAGGCCTGCCTCGACGATGCCCTCCGAGGCGCTTCTTGCGCCGAACGGGCTCCGGGGGAGAACGGACCGGTCGAGAGCGCCCATCCTTATACCTTGCAGACGGTGGAAGCCTCGATCGTGGCACCGGCCGGGACCACGGCGATCGTCCTGACGTTCGACCGTTTCAGCACGTTCCCCGCTCTGGACGAGTTGGCAGTGCTCACCCCCGAGGGCCTGGTTCTGGCCACCTACAGCGGAGATCTCGGCTCCTTCGAGACCCGTTTCGAGGTCCCCTCGCTCGAGTTGGTCTTCGCGCCGCGCAGCCTCTTCGTCCGCTGGTTCAACTGGATGTATGGCTTCCGGCTGGCTTCGGTGCGTTTCGAACGGCCACCGCGCTTACCGGTGGGCTGCTTCTGCCCCGAACTGTGGGATCCGGTGTGCGGCGAGAACGGACAAACCTACGGCAACGAGTGCGGTGCGGGGTGCGCGGGCGAGACGATCGCCTACCGCGGCGAGTGCGAACCGCCCATCTGTCTCTGCTCGGATACCTACGAGCCGGTCTGCGGCACGGACGGCGAGACGTATAACAATGCCTGCGAGGCCTCCTGCGCGGGCGTAACCCTTGCCGCCGAGGGCGCCTGCCCCGACGCTTTCTGAACTAGCGAACCTCCCTCGTCCGCAGCAAAGCAGGATCGTGACGTCTTCTTCCCCTTCTCCCCGCGGGAGAAGGGGCCAGGGGATGAGGTGGAGTACGACCTGGGTCCCGGTCTCGCGCTATTCCAGGGCTTCGAGCTTCTTCTTGCTGGACAGGTAGCGCTGCGCGGCCAGGTAGAACTTGTCGTTACGGGCCGTGTTCCAGTAACCGCGGTGAAGAAGCGGATTCGCACCATCGGCTTTGCAGTTGTAGGAACACTTCAGATGGATGGCCAGGATCCCCTCGATGCCGTTGATAGAGGCGTCGGTCTCCTCGTCGAGCAGGTAGATGCGCAGCGAGAAGGCCATGACCACGTTGTTGTCGTTGTCCGCCTTGGCCGCATAGGTCGTCCAGGTTGCGATCTGGGCGTCGTTGGGATAGAGCACCGGTCGCTTGACCCAGTACGAGAAGGCCGGGTGCCCGCAGGCAGTACCAGCGGCACCGGAGGGATCATCGTTCAGGAAGCATTCGGTACCCAAGTTCGCGGCTATCCACGCCCGGCGGGTGGTATTGGCAGCGAGGGCGAGGTTGACCGCCTTGTTCTCGGCACCGGAGGCGGGCATGCACTGGTCGTTCGTATTCGTCGTAGCGCAGCCGCCATCGAGCAGGCCGAGGAAGGAGACCTCGTCCATGAAGGGGATGCAGTTGCTGTGTCTGGGGTCGGCCGTAGAGCAGTCTTCGACGCCGTTGGGGTCGAGGTAGCGGGCCTGCAGGTAGAGCACGAACTTGTTCAGCTCTTTCCTGAGCAGCTCCTTCACCTCGGCATCGACCGAGTGTTGCTTGATCACCTTGGAGGTGGTCGAGGAGGTCACGAAGACCGAGGTGGCCAAGAGGGTCAGCACCATCAGGATGATCAGCACCGCGACGAGGGTTGCGCCTCGCTCGCCGGCGCGGGCACTTCGCACGAACAGGGTCGTCATAGCCGTTCTCTTCATGGGGTCATTGATCCTCGCGCCGCATCAGCATGAACCCGTCGTCGAGGTCGTCGGCGAACACGGCGTAGAAGGGCGGCACGTCGTTCTTGAGCGAGTAGTCGAACTGCAGGGCGTCCTGCTTCTGCTGGGCGTCGAGCCGCTCTTCCTTGTACAGTTTGACCTCGTCCGTGGGCACGCGCAGGGTATATTTTTCTGGGATGTCGCCGGGGAAACCATGCGTGCTGTTATTGTGCGTACCGATGTACAGTGGTGATGACGTCGATGCGGCGAGCATCGTGCCGGTTAGGATCTCGGTCTTGGTGTGAGTTGGGGTCCAGTTACGATTGCGGACCGTCCAGTTGACCTGAGTGCTGCCGCCACCCGGATCTGCCTTGGCCACGATTGTGATGTTAGCCCAGCCATCGGGGAATTTGTCATTGGATGGATCGGTGAGGGAGATCATGCTGATTTGGTTGAGGCTCATCGTTTCGTTCATGCGGAAATAGATGGAACCACGTGTGGGCTGTTTTCCTGGCTCGTCGGGGACAGGATCAAGGTAGGAGTCGCTGAAATTGGAGCCGCGTGCGAAAAGTTCATAACCCGCGTTGGTGCTGGTTTGCCGGGCGATCATGAGTACTCCGCCATCCCCTGAATCATCGCCGACGGGTAGCCAGAGAGGCTTCGCGTCATCGACTGTGACATCGCTTGGGTGGAGGGGTGCCTCTGGATTGACATGGCCGCTACAAGAGACGTTGGCATACGGATTGGCTTCACCTATGCAATAATTTTCCAGTTCATCGACCTTGACCCAAGCAGAGAAGGTCATTTCGCGTTCGATCTGCATGCCGGTACGGTCAGAATCAGTGCTCGGTTGGAAAACCAAGCCGCTGTTGATCATGGTGGCATAGGTGGCGGCCGACCCAGCGGATTTGAGCCCGCCAGAGGTCAGCGCGTTGGAGAGGGGCGTGGCCGACTTGTAGAAGGTGCCGGGGTCGATGGTATTCTGGGCCGAGGCGTTGTAGATGGAGTACTGGTCGGGTTTGGTCTGCGTGGGGTCGTTGAAGCTCAGGGCCAGGACCAGGGAGGAGGGGAGCTGCACCCCGGTCTGGGTCTTCATGGCCGCCGGGTCGGCGCCGACGCGGAGTTGGCGTTCTTCGGTGCCCGCGACCAGGGCCTCGTTGGCGAAGCGGAAGTACACCTGCTTGACGAAGGCCGAGCGGCACTGGGTATTGCCGGCGACCGTACCGCCCGGGCGGCAGAAGGGATTCTGGTAGGGATAGGCGGTGTAGGTGCCGCCGAACCCGCTGAGATTGCTGCAGCTTGCTTGACTCGGGCCTTCGTTGTACTGGTCGTAGACCGTGTTCCAGTTCTTCCAGTTGGGTTTTACCCAGACGTCGTCGAAGAGGTCGCCCGAGGTGAAGCCCGCCACGGCCTTGAGTCGGCCGGCGGTGTTGTCTTTCGCGATATACGAGCCGGGGAGGTCGAGCACGTACTCGACCTTGAAGCTGTCGGCGTCGTCGAGAAGGACGAAGGTGTCGAGGTCGCCGACGGCGGAACGCCTCGTCAGCCGGACGAGCTGGTTGCTCGAATTCACCTGGAGTTGCACCAGATTGACCTTCAAGAGGTAGGATTCCGCCTTGTTCTCGTCCGCCGACCAGCCGGGAAAGGAGTCGAGCGCGGTGGCGGTGAGATTGCATGGAGAGCTGATCAACGCTTCTGTGTCGTAGTCGTATTCCTGGTACCAGAGTGGGCGGAAATAGATGCCGCCGTTGCTGAAGTAATTCGTGGTACCGTTGAGCCGATCGACGGCCACGGTGCAGGTGGTGTCGCCGCAGCTCACGCCCGAGGTGGCCTTGAGCAGGATGCTCTGGCCCATGGTGACCAAAAGCAGAAAATCGTTGGCTTCGACGCCGTAGGTCCCGGTGAGGTAGGGGTCGAAGTTGGTGCCGAGAGAGGTGCAGGCGGCTACGCCCGTGTTCTGGGTGCAGCGCCGCAGGGTGATGGGACTGGTCAGCGGGTTGTTGTCGGTCGTGGTGTCGACCGGGATGGGCGGGTAGCTGTGGAAGAGATCGGTGTCGCCGGGATACTTCTCGGCGCGCAGGTAGGTGATGATGTCGTTGTCGCGGTAGTCGCCGTAGACGATGGTGGCGGGATTGACGTACTGCGGGTAAATGATCGGCACCTGCATGCGCGGGACGTTGACCCCCATCTGCTCGATCTCGGCCTTGAGCAGGGTCGAGACGATGGCGGTCTGGCGTAACGTGTCGCTCTTGACCGTCTCGGTCGAGAGACGACTCTCGTAGATGTTGAAGAGTTTGACGGCGCTGATGGCGATGATCGCGGAGATGATGATGACCAGCATCACCTCGATCAAGGAAAACCCTGAACCCTGGAGGAGAGGACGAGTCGTCTTCATGGACGTGCTCCGGTTTTGTAGTCCTGGAATGTATCTATAGTATGATACTCTGAAAAGTGGAAAAGGAAAAGGGAGGTGTGGAAGAAGAATCAGTCGGCGTGGACCGCTGTGCGTTGATCAAGGACGCAAAGCCGTTGCTCGAGGTCGTCGAGCTCGGCGACCAGGGTTTGCTCGAGACGATCGAGCAGGTCGACGGTGGCTTGATCGATGCGGTCGCGCAGCTTCTGACCTGCCAAGTTGAGGCGATCGGAGAGCCGGTCGAGCAGTTTGGTACCCTGTTCCGGTTCCAGCTTGCCGAGGTCCACCAGGGATTGTACCAACTGCGAGGCTTCCTCCAGGGTGAAGCTCGCCAATCCATGGGTGGCGAAAGTGGTGTGCCGAACGAAGTTCTTGAGGTGCGTAATTTTGCGCGCCTTGTTCATGAAATCCCCCCTCTGACGAAATGCTTTCTACTCACGAATGAGTGTACACCATGTATCAGCGAAGTTGCAACATGTCAACAATTATTTCCTAGAACAGAATGAAACGGCGAAGAAAATTGGATAAAATCGAGGATGGAGACGCGGAATATCGCTTGTGAAAATCTTGACCAGGAGCGCCGAAGCGTGAAAATTCTTGACGCGGCGCAGGAGGCTGTTACTCCTTGGGATCCTTGACCAGGTTGAGGTACATCTTGGCCTTCTTGTTCTTCGGGTCCTTGGTCAGGACCGCGTCCCATTCCGCCCGGGCCTTGGCAATCTCGCCGGTGGAGTAATACGCCACGCCGAGCTTGATCCTCAGCGGTGCAAAATCCTTGCTGATCTTCTTAGCCTCGAGGTACTCCTTGATGGCTTTTTCGACATTGCCCTGGTCGCGATAGGTGTCACCGAGCTTGATCTTGATATCGAGGTATTTCGGCCGCAGGAAGAGCGCCTTGGTGTACTCGGCGACGGCTTCGTCGTATTTGCCGACCTCCCGGTAGGTGTCGCCGATCTCGGAATGCATGTTGGCCAGTTTGCCCTTGACGAAGGGATCGAGGTCGTTCTTGAGCCCCTTGGCCGCCTGCTTGGCTTTTTTATAGACCTGTTTTGCGTCTTTGTACCGACCGAGGTCGTTGTAGGTCACCGCCAGGTTGAGGAAGGCCTCGATGTAACAGGGGTTGAGCGAGATGGCCTTCTCGAACTCGGCCAGGGCCTGGGTGTATTTGCCCTGCTCATGGTAGATCAAGCCGAGCATATTATGGATGTCGGGATATTGTTCGTTGACCGCAAGCACTTCCTTGAAGCTGAGTTCGGCCTTGGAGTAGTCTCCGTTCTCGAAGCTCTCTTTACCGACCTTGAACATTTCCCGCTGTTTGTCGTCCATGGAGGTCCCATCCCTATCGCTGTTCCTGACCGCAGCGCATAGGTATACCGGGAAGCTCCCCGGCTATGCAACCAAGAAAATGCAGTCGACTTCGTCCCGGTTGACAGATGAGGGGGTAAAGTCCCATGATCGCGCTCCGGAGAGGTCGAAGCCGGGCTCGACGCACTCTCCTGGATGTGATCCGGACGGCCGGCAGGTCGTCGTGGTCGAGCACAGTATGCGGCACCTCGTCATCATCGATCCCCCAGAACGCCTCGAGCCGATCCGCGATACGACCTTCCTCCTCATGCGCGAGTTGGATCGGCGCGGGCACGGGCTCATGGTGTGCTGGTACGACCGGCTGCTCTGCCGCGTCGAAGATGGTCGGCTCGAACTGGGAGCGCTGTGCCGACGCATCGCCTTCCCCGGTCCGATGTGCTTCGACCTGGGCGGCGAGGAATACCATCCCCTGACCGATTTTGACGCGGTCCACGTGCGGAAGGACCCCCCCTACGACCTCAACTACCACCACCTGTGCTTGCAGCTCTCCTTGTTGCCGCGGCGACCCCTGGTCTTCAATGATCCCCTCGCGCTGGCGACCCATGGGGAGAAACTCTCAATCCTACAATTCCCTCTCCAAGTTGCCGATACCCTGGTCAGCGCCGACCGCGAGGAGCTGTTCGCCTTCCTGGATCGACACGGCGGCCGGGGGGTGGTTAAGGTCATGCACGACGCCGCTGGCAGGGGAGTCGAGCTCGTGACCTCGCGGGAGCCAGAACCCTTGCGCGTGGCCAGCGACAACTTCACGCGCGCCGTGATGCTCCAGGAGTTCCTGGAGGAGATCTACCAGGGCGAGACCCGGGTCTTCCTGCTGGGAGGCACTCCGTTGGCCTGGTTTCGCAAGCTGCCGGCCGGGGGTTCGTTCAAGGCCGATTACGAGCGCGGCGCGATCGGAGTGCCGTACGAGCCGAGCCGGGAGGATCTCGCCGTGGTCGAGGCCGTGGCTCCGTACCTCCGAGCCCGGGGGCTCCACCTGGTGGCCCTCGATATCATCGCCGGCCGCTTGAGCGACTTCAACATCACCAGCCCCGGCCTGCTGGTCGAGACCAATGAAATCTGCGGCCTCCGGACCGAACGCGCGGTGGTGGAGTATCTCGAAACCATACTCGCCGAGGTCCGTGAGGGGAGTATCAGCGCGCCGGTATAATCGCGGTGCTGCCGTAAAGGGAACGGAAGTCTCGGAGTAGTGTGCGCAGCTCGGCAATGTGCTCGAGGTCGGTGCCCTGCCGGGCTTTCATCGCCGCGAGCAATATGCCGTGCAGGGTGGTCAACTGGCGCACATAGGTGCGGTGGGCGGCAGCCTCGGCTTCGGCAGCGGGCCTGATCCGCTGGGTGAGGAAATAATCGGCGACCAAACTCTGGATCTCCTTGGCATGATGTTCCTTGGTCTCGATCCAACGGGTGGTCTGGTGCAGGTCGAGGGGGTTCTTGGTCCCGAGGGCGACGATCTGCTGCATCGCCTTCTCGAGGGTGGTGACGTGCTCGTCGAGCAGGGCCAAGCGGAGGTCGTCTCCGTAGATCCCGCACGGGATCTGGCAGTGGGCTTGGGCCCGACCTGCGAGGAGGACGGTGAGGATCACGAGGAAACGTACTGCCATAAAGACCTCCGGCGATGCGGTGTTCCTGGGGGCCGGGGGGGATCGTGGCCTCGACCGGCGAAGCCTACCCTAACCCCGATGAGGGGCTTGTCAACCTGGGCGACGGGCCGAGCCCTGCACCAGTCGGGCGAAGTGCTCGAAGGAACGGTCGTAGGTGCGCTCGGCCTCGGGCGGGAAGCAGCAGGCGGGCAGTTCTCGGGAGCGCAGGTGATGGCGGAGGCATTCGCAGCAGTTCCCCTTGCGGCTGCACGGTTCGTATGTGCAGGCACAGGTGGCCGCATTCCGTTCTCGATGGCATTCCATGCAGTATCCTCAGAATCGATGTCATCCTTGCCTTACCTAGCAGTTCGGCCGCGACCGGGCAACCCTACTTCCAATCTCTTCGGGTTCTGCTAAGCTGATCCGAGGTTCGACCTCTTCAAGGCTGTACCGGAATGATCGACCTGTCCTTGTGCATGATCGTCCGCGACGAGCGGGGTCTCCTCCCCGCGGCCCTGCGAAGTGTCGCCGGACTCGTCCGGGAGATGGTCGTGGTCGACACCGGCAGCAGGGACGGCACTCCGGAGGTCGCCGCGGCGCACGGCGCGAGGGTCGTGGCCTTCCCCTGGAACGATGATTTCAGCGCGGCCCGGAATGTCTCCCTGGAACTGGCAACCTCGGCCTGGATCCTCGTGCTCGACGCGGATGAAGTCCTCGCTCCCCGCGACCATGCAGCCCTCTCCGCGCTTCTCTCCGGGGAGCCGGCCTTGTACCAACTCGTCCAGACCACCTATACGACGGCCAGCGGAGTGTTCGGCTACCTGCCCAACCAGCTCGGAGTGCCCGAGGCGGAAGGCTATCCCGGCTATTTCGAATCCTCCTTGGTGCGGCTCTTCCCCCGAGAGGCCCGTTTTCGCTTTCAGGGCCTGATCCACGAACACTGCGTGGACCTCCGAGGAGAGCTGCAACCCGTACCGACCGGCCTGCGCTTGCACCATTACGGCAAGGTGGCCCTCGACGAGCGGCAGCGCCGCCGGAAGATGGAACTCTACCTCGCCCTCAGCGAACGCAAGGCCGAGGTCGTAGGCGGGAGCACCCCGTGGTACGAGTTGGGTATGCAGCTCTGGGAAGTTGGCCGTTTTGGCGAGGCAGAACAGGCCTTCACCCGCTCGCTCGAGACCGCCAAGCGTCCGGGACGCATTCTCTGCGCCAAGGGGAGTCTGCTCTTGCACGTGCGCCGGACCGAAGAGGCCCTCGAGCTCTTCCGGCGAGCCGAGCATGCCGAACCCGAGGAGCCGTTGCCGCTCTTGTTGCAGAGCAGCGCCCTGCTGGAGCTGGGACGTACGGCCGAATGTGTGCCCTTACTCCGGCGCCTCGCGGCCCGGACCCCGAAAGATTTTCAAGTTTTCAATAATCTTGGCGTGTTGCAGTTGGCGACGAACGAGCCCGAGCGGGCCATGGTTTCGCTCGAGAAGGCTCTCAAGCTCGGAGGAGCCCAGGAACACGTCCTGCTCAATCTCGGCCTTGCCGCCATCGACCTCGGCCGCTTCGCCGAACTCGAGGACCTGCGTCAAAGGATGCTGCAGAGCCATCCTCGGAGCCTTCGCCTGTACGAACTCTGGGGAGGACGTCTGCTGAGCCGGGGCAGGACCGAACTCCTCGGACGGGTGTTCCCCGACCTGCCGGACTGTGACGATCCCATGGTGCGTTGTCTGCGCGGGTTGCAACGGTTGCGCGAAGGCAAGCAGGTCGAGGCTCGCGCCGAGTTCCAAAAAGCCCTGGCGAGCAACCCCGAGCATCCCCTTGCCGCAAGCCTGCTCGCGGCAGCGGGAGGAACATCGACATGAAGCGGCGGCCCTTGTACCTCGTCTTCTGGAGCTTCGGCCCGTCCTTCAACGGCGAGACCCTCGACGAAAGGCCCCTGGGTGGGACGGAGACCGCGCTGATCCTGACCGCGAAGAGCTTGGCGGCGCTCGGCGAGCGGGTCGTGGTCTACTGCGCCTGTGAGCGTCCGGGCAGGTACGCCGGCGTGGAGTATCGGCGCAACGAGGCGATCGAGCAGCACGGTGAACCGATCGACGTGCTCGTGGCGGTGCGCGATCTCTTTCCCTTGACCATTGGCCTGCGACGACGCCTGGCCGTGTATTTCTCCCCCGATGCCTACACCCAGCGGTTCGTCCGCGGACTGCTCGATTTCGGCAAGGGGGTCGAAGGAACCGCAGCGGACTTGATCGTACCGTCCTTGGCCGAGCTGGCCGGTTTCTACGACTTCGTCTTCACCGTCGGCCGCTGGCAGGGCGAAACCTTTGTCCGGCACCTAGGTCTTGCCGCTGAAAGGCTCTTCGTCACCCGCAACGGTCTCGAGCCCCGCAACTTTCCTCCGCCTCCCGGGTGGGAGGGGCGAGCCTGCAATCTGGTCTACAGCTCTACGCCGTTCCGCGGGCTCGACGTGCTGCTCGACCTCTTCCCCCACGTGCGGCGCGAGGTACCGGAAGCAGAACTGCATGTGTTCAGCGGTATGCAGCTCTATGGCTTGTCCGACGAGGAGGATCGCGCCGGCTTCGGGCCCCTCTACGACCGAGCCCGACAAGAGGGGGTCGTGCTGCACGGTCCGGTTCGGCAGGCCGAACTGGCTTCGTTCCTGGCCCGCTCCCGCCTCCTGGCCTATCCCAACACCTTCGACGAGACCTTCTGCATTGCCGTACTCGAGGCCCAGGCAGCGGGTCTTCCGGTAGTGACCACCGCGGCCGCGGCCTTGACCGAGCGGGTCGAGCACGGGGTGGATGGTTGGCTGATCGATCCTCCGGCTCACGGCCAACGTTATCAGGCCGAGTTCGTGGCCGCGTGCGTGCGGTACCTGACCGAGCGCCCGCTGTGGGAACGCAGCTCGAGCGCTGCCAGGGCAAAAGCCATTGAATTTACATACGATACTCTGGCCCGTTCGTGGTTGGATTTCTTCGACCGGCTCGGTGTGTCGGACCGACCCGCGTCCAGTCCCCGCCTGTCCAGCCGGGACCTACCCCCCCGGCGCAGCGGCGACGGGAACAGATTCCTCGCCCGAGAGACCCAAGCGGCCGCGTACCTCGAGGAACTCGCAAAGCGAGGCCTCGGTCGGGCTGCGAGGACCTTCTTTTGAAGATGCGGCCGGGCACTCTCGCACTCTGGCTGCTGGGTTGGGTGGTCCTCCTGCCCTTGCTCGACCTCGGTCCTATCGACAACCTCGATGTCTTCTTCAACCAACGCACCGGGCAGTTCATTCTCGAGAGCGGCGGAGTCCCTTGGCAAGATCCCTTCGCGCTGGATCCGGAACCGCGACCCTGGATCGAACACAAGTGGTTGTTCGATCTGCTGGTCCATGCCCTCTCGGGAGGGGGGACGGTCGCCCTGGTGGCGGCGGAGGTTGCCCTGATCCTGGGCGTCTTCCTGGTGGCAGGATTGCGGCTCGGTCGCCGCGATCCGTATCCCGGCCTCTTGCTCTTGGTCCTGCTCTGGCCCGCGTTGGAGTCGAGGCTGGTATTGCGCAGCCATACGGTAGGTTTATTGCTGATGCTCGGCCTGCTGCTGCTCGGAGAAAGGGGGGTGCCGGGGCGACGGAGGGACGCCCTGGCCTTGCTCGGACTGGTCATATGGACCAATGTCCACGCTTCGTTCATTCTCGGGCTGGGGTACCTGACTCTCCTCTTCGCGGTGGAAGCCTATGAGTCCCGCAAGCGGCTCTATCGCGTCTTCCTGCCCCTGGCAGCGACCCTCGTCGGGCCCTACGGGCCGATGGTGTATTATCCTCTCTTCTCGCATTACCAGGCCGAGCGCTTCCGCGGTGAATACATGGCAGAGTGGCAACCTCTTGCATGGACCGCACCGGCGATGCTCCCCATAGTCCTTGCGCTCGGACTCGCCCTGCTCCTTGTGCTCCGGGATCGGCGAAAACTCCCTCTGCCGACCCTCGGCCTGTTCTTTTGTTGCGTCGGGTTACTGACCCAGTCGGGCAGGTTCCTCCCCGAAACCCTGCTCACCGCGCTCCCCCTCTTCGCCGAGCTCGGCTTAGGTCTGCGGACGAGACGCACGCTCGGTGCCGTCTTGGCCGCGGTCCTCACGGTCAGCACCCTGTGGCACGGCCGTGAGCTGCTCGCGCTCGATCGATCGACCCTACTGCGACCGGCCAGGGTCGACCTTGCCGCGGCAGCAGAGTTCCTCGAGCAGCGACGGCTCGGCGGCAGAGTCTTCCACAGCTTCGATTACGGCCAATACCTCGCCGCGATTTGTCATCCCGAGGTGAGCATCTACATCGACGGCCGCATCGACCTGTATTCCGAGGCCCGTTTCGGCAGGTACCTCGAGGCTGTGCAGCGCTTCAGCGGCCTGACCGAGCTGGACCGCCTCCATCGTTTCGACCTCCTGGTCCTGCAATGGCCGGGAGACCGTCGACGGGAGCGTTTCTTCCTCGAGGTCAGGGCCAGCGGGAGGTGGGTCCTGGTCTACCTCGGAGAGGAGGTCGCGATCTTCACGAAACAGGGCCGTTTCCCAAGGGTCGAAACCGAAGACGGCTTCACCTGGCTGCTCCCCACGGCCTACCTGCACCGTTATGACCTGCTGCCCCGGAGCCAGGTCATGGCCGAAGTGGAGCGGGGTCTTCGACGCGGGAATCTCGGAGAGTTGCCGGCGGCTATCCTTGCCATCTACCTGGAGCGGGATCCCGGGGCGCGGCTCCGACGGTTGCGAGCGCTGCGGCCGGAGCACCAACGGCACCAGACGACCCTCGTACTGTTGGCCGCGACCTTGCGTCAGCTCGGCGAGCACCGGGCCGCCGCAGAGGTGGATAGCCAGCTCGAAGCGGTAGGCTCATCACCGCGTTGAGTTCGGTGAGGACATCTGCTAGGCTGCCTCTCGCTCCGCCGGTCGTCGACGAGCGCGGCAGCCTTGGACCTATCCGGAAGCACTATGAAGCGACGAGTTTTATTCTGTTCGGTCGATCTCCCACTCAATCCCTCCCGCGCCGTCCTCGGGGGCGGACTGAGGGCTTGGTCCGTGGCCTCGATCCTGCGGAGAGCCGGGCACGAGGTGCTCCACGCCGTCCCCGAACGCACGGCTAAAAGCGCCGGCGCAACGACCGACGACAAGCTGGTGCGTTTCGAGGAAGGAAGTCTGGACGCCCTCGTGGCGAAGATCGGTCCCGACCTCCTACTCTTCGAACAATGGCATCTTACCTCGTGGCTCCGAGAACCCCACGTACCGGTGCTGATCGACCTGCACGGGCCCCTCTTGTTGGAAAACCACTTCCGCGGAATCGGCTCGACTTACCTGAACGCATCGAGCAAGATCAAAGCCTTGAGGATGGCCGACGCCCTCCTTGTGCCCAATGCGCGGCAAGAGTGGTATTTCTC
>Ga0156395_1009_pt1 | contig 22004 bp, 10 predicted proteins | sample RifOxyA3_FD_108039 | JGI IMG/M metagenome (GOLD analysis project Ga0156395, IMG submission 108039) | Deltaproteobacteria bacterium RIFOXYA12_FULL_61_11 | reverse complement strand
GCCTGCTCAGGTCGTCCGGCCAGTGCAAAGGCCAAGGCTGCCCACACCGCGCCGTGGGTATACTGCCCCCCGTTTTCGCGCACCCCGGGTGGGTATCCCTTGATGTAGCCGGGTTCGAGAGAGGAATGATCGAAGGGCGGGGTGAAGAGTTGGACGATCTGGAGCTCTTGGCACACCAGTTGGTCCCACAGAGAATCCAGTGCCAGCCGGCGGTGCTCGGGGTCGCCGACCCCGGCGATCGTGGCCCAGCTTTGAGGTAGTGAGTCGATCCGGCATTCCTCATTCTTCGCCGAGCCCAGCGGCTGGCCGTCGTCGAAGTAGGCGCGGCGGTACCACTGGCCGTCCCAGGCCTGCCTCTCGAGGTGACCAGCAAGCTCACTGGCTTGTGCCAGGCAGCGCTTGGTAAAAGCCTCATCCCCACGTTGTTGGGCCAGGACGGCGAATTGTGTCAGCACCTCGTGCAGGAAGAACCCCAGCCACACGCTCTCACCCTTCCCCAGGTGTCCGACCCGATTCATCCCGTCGTTCCAGTCCCCGCTACCCATGAGCGGTAGGCCGTGCGCTCCGGTATTCAGCGCGTGGAGGATGGCCCGCGTGCAGTGTTCGTAGAGGGGGCCGATCTGGTCGGAGCTGCCGGGCAGGTCGTAATAGCTCTCCTCGTTCTCATTGAGTGCTCGGCCCGTCAGGTAAGGGATCTGCTCATCAAGCACACCGGTGTCACCCGTGAAGGCCACGTACCGAGATACGGCGTAGGGCAACCACAGGTAGTCGTCCGAACATCTCGTGCGCACCCCGCGCCCACCGGGTGGATGCCACCAGTGCTGCACGTCCCCTTCGACAAACTGTCGCTCGGCCGAGCGCAGGAGATGCTGCCGACACAGCTCGGGAACTTCATGCAGCAAGGCCACACTGTCCTGGAGTTGGTCGCGGAAGCCGTAGGCCCCGCCCGACTGGTAAAAGCCGCTGCGGCCCAACATGCGGCTCGAAAGCACTTGGTAGGGCAACCAGCCGTTCATCAGCACGTCCATGGCTGCATCCGGCGTCTCGGCGTGCAGCACGCCCAGCTTGTCATTCCAGAACTGCCAGACCTCCTTCAACGCCACGCGCGCGGCACCAAGGCCACGGTGGCTCTGAACCAGCGCGACGGCGTCCGCGGTGTTGTTGCCGGCGCCGAGCACAAAAACGAGTTCCTGCTCTGCTCCCTCGGCCAGCTCTACCCGCACTTGTATCGCGGCACACGGGTCCAGGCCCGGGCCCAACCGCCCGGAGAGTTGACGCAAGCGCAAGGCCGCCGGATTCGATGGGTCTCCGTTGCGTCCGAGGAATTCGGCGCGGTCGCCGCTGACTTTGCGTACGGCCTCGCTGCAATCGAAGAAGGCCACACAGTCGGAGAACTCCTGGTTGCAGGTGTTGCGGGCGAGGATCGCACTCGTCAGCGGCTCGAGCTCGGTCACGACGTGCATGGCCTGTCGGGAGCGAAGGTCCCCGAGTACCAGATCGATCGAGGCGAATACGCTGAGGGTTCGGCTGCAGGCGCTGAGGTTCTTGATCTTGAGTGCGAGGAACTTGACCGGTGCCGCAACCGCCACATAGGTCGTCAACGTCGACTTCAGCCCGAGCTCGTTGTGCTCGAAGATGCTGTAGCCGAAGCCGTGTCGGCATGCGTAGGCAGTGCCGCTGGGGCGTGGCCATGGCATCGGGCTGAAGCACTGTCCGCTGGGCTCGTCGCGGATATAGATGACTTCGCCGCTCTGATCGCCGGCCGTGTCGTTGCTCCATGGCGTCAAACGGTAGAGCTGGGCGTTGCCATACCAAGTATAGGCACTGCCACGTTCGCTGACCACGGTGCCGAGCCGCGCGTTGGCGATAACATTCACCCATGGCGCAGGAGTGTGACGGCCCGGGGGGAGGTCGACGATATACTCGCGCCCGTCCTGCGTAAAACCGCCGGTGCCGTTCGCGAAGAGTAAATCGTTCCGCGGCGTCGCCGGTGTGACGTTCTCTTCCGGCCAGGGCTCAGGATGCGTGGGGGGAAGCATCGAGGCCCGTGACGGCAGCATGGTGCGCCACCAGCGGTCCAGTTGTTGTTCAAGAGGGCCATCGGCCTCTCGGATGACGATCCGTGCCACCGTCTGCAGCAGCACGCGGTCTTCCTCGGGAAAGCTATCGACGTGGCGGATGAACACGCCGCCCGGTTTGTCTACCAACTGGGCCTCGGTGCCGGCGGTGATGAGCCCCATGATCTGGTCGTTGAGCACGTGTCGATAGCCCGAGGCGTCCTCGTTCCAGATCACCAGATCGGACAGCAGGCCCTGCATCCTCCAGTAGGCGTGCGCCTTGAGCAGGTCGCGCACCAGGTGCAGATTGTCAGCGGCGCTCACGCACAACAGCACGATCGGGAGGTCGCCCGAGATCGCGTAACCCCACAGCCCAGAGTGGTTCTTGCGGTTGCGGCGCAGGATGTTGCTAGGAGCACGGCAGGCGCTGACGGGAAAGATCAAGGCTGACGCGAGTTGTCGGAAGTGCTGAGCCTCTGCCTCGCTGGCTCTCAGGTGGCCCAGAACGGCTCGGCTGTGGGACGGCGCGACCTCGAATACTCGATCGGCCATACGATGATCCTGGTACTTCGATACCAGGGCCATCGCGGCCTGCTTCGTTGGTGCCGCGCCGAGGATCAGGTCGAGCTGCACGCTGCCATCGACCGCCAAGTGCATCACCGTACGCCGGAGCGCAATACAGGGGTCCAACATCGGTCCCGGAGTTCCAGGCAGCGGGCCCCAGGTTTCCATCGCAGCGGGTTGACGGGCGGTGCGACCCCTGCCGAGGTAGCGCCCCCGATCAGTTTCGTAGCTGCACGGTCCCACTTCGACTGCGGCTGACAGCAGCATGCAGAACATCCACGGTGGCTGCTCCTCTGCCATGCGTGGCCGGCGAGTCATCAGGATGGCGTTGTAGTCCGGTAGAAACTCCATTTGTACGAACAGGTTGCTGAACGCCCGGTGCAGCTCGTCAGTCACGGCCGGCGCCAGAACGACCTCCGCGTAGCTGGTGACCTGCAGCGAGCGGGGGGTTCCCAACCTGTTGGTCAGCTTGATGCGGCGTATCTCGAGATCGTCCTCCGGTGAGATCGCGATCTCGGTATGCGTTTCCAACCGATCGTCCTGCCGTCGGAACTCAGCTCGACCCGAGGTGAACACCGCTTCGTACTGCCGGCCGGCGCGCAGCGTTGGTTGAAAGGAATTCGACTGGCTGCGGCGGGTTGAGAGGTCACCGATGAAAAAGAAGACCCCGAAGGCCTCGGACGTGGGGTCCTCCCTCCAGCGTGTGATTGCCAGGTCGTTCCAACGGCTATACCCACCACCGGCGGCCGAGACCATCACGTGGTAGCGGCCGTTGGAGAGCAGTTGCACCTCCGGGATGGGCGTATTCGGGTTTCTGAACACCCCCATGACCGGCGCTGCCTTCTGGATCTGGCCTCGACGTGAAACCTGGGCATTGCGAGAAAAGGGGTGTATGAGCACCTTCGCCTTGGGGATCCGCTCCTGGAGCAGCAAGGCTGCCGCTCGGTATTCCGGATTTCTCAGGAATCTGGCTTGCATCCGTGGACCCAGCACTGTCTGTCCCAGCGCAAGGAGGCTCATTCCCTGATGGTGGGCCATGAACGCCTGGACCACCGCTGCCCGCTCTCCCCCATGGACTCGGGCGGGTGTGAAATCGATAGCTTCAAAGAAACCGTAGGGGCCGAGGTAGGCTTCCTTGGCCATGCGGTGCAGGTTCGAGCAGGCCCGCTGTGGGTCGACCAGCAGGGCTAGGATCGAGGCATAGGGCGCAATCACCACCTCGTCGCCGAGCCCCCGCTGCAGACCCAGGCCCGGCACTCCGAAAGCGCGGTACTGGAAGGTCCCCTCGACATCCGTCAGGTTGTAGCAGGACTCGGAAATGCCCCAGGGTACCCCGCATTGTCTGCCGTATTCGATCTGGCGGGTGACAGCGGCGTTGCAGGTTTGATCGAGGAGCGTGCCTCGAAAGCCGGGCATCACCAGCAGCGGCATCAGGTACTCGAACATCGAGCCGCTCCAACTGAGAAGTACCTGCCTGCCGTTCGCTATGGTCAGACGCCGACCAAGAGCGAACCAATGGTCGAAGGGGAGCTGACCGGAAGCGATGGCCACGTAGCTCGCCAGCCGCGCCTCTGAGGCCAGTAGGTCATAGGAACCGTTGTCCAACCGGCGTTCCGTGGCCCAGTACCCGATGGCCAAGAGCTTGCGCCTCGGGTCATACAAGAACGAGAAGTCCGCATCCGTCAGGTCCGAGCAGCGCTGAGCCAGGGCGTCGATCTGACGGATGCGAGACGAGATGCGCTGTGCGCCCAGCCGAAAGGCTTCCGCCAACTGACTTCCTCCGTCGGTGGCGGGGAGCGCTTCCAGCGCTTCGGCTGCGTGCAGCGCTAGGCGGCCCAGATCCTGGAGGCTGCGCGCCTTCTCGATCCCGGTCAGCACGCGCTGCGCATCATCCCCGAACGACTCGTCACCGGCCGCCAACCACGGCGCCACCTCGATCAGATCGGTCAGGAAAGCTCGCACCTGCCGGTCAAAAGCGTTCGCCCACCAGGCCGCTTCGGGATACCGCGTTCGATCAATCGAATCGCACAACCGGGTGGCCGCGGTGCCAAGCTCCCCCAGCCATACTGCCTTGGCGGAAAGAGAGTCGACCGAGTACCCCAACAGGCGGTTGACCGACTCCAGGACTTCATTCGGGCTGATCTGCTCGGTAAGAATACGCAAGGTGTCGCGCAGCCCTTCTATCGCCCCCATCGGCAACACAGGGCTCCCCGGAAGCTCCAGCAGGCCGCTGCGCAGCACGAGCACATGTCCGACCAGGTTGCCGCTGTCTACTGTGGATACGTAATAAGGCCGCAAGGCCTTGCGCGTGTTGGTATCGTACCAGTTGAAGAAGTGTCCTCGGTGCCGCTCCAGCGTTTCCATTGATTCGATCGTACGGGTGGTGCGGTCGAGCAACTGCCCGCCGCTCAGGTACCCCAGGTCATGTGCGGCTAGGTTGGACAGCAGCGACAGGCCCATATTGGTGGGGCTTGTGCGATGGGCAATACGGTGGGCGGGCTGATCCTGGAAGTTGTCGGGGGGCAGCCAGTTTTCCTGCGTTCCGGCAAACACCTCGAAATAGCGCCAGGTGAGTCTGGCGATTCGGCGCAGGAAGCGTAGGTCGCTGTCGCCGAGCACCTTCGAGGCAGACTGCAGCGGTCGGCTCACCCACCACGCCGCCAGCGGTGACAGGAACCACAGTACAATGATAGGCCCCGCGAACGCGAAGGTCCTCGGCGTACCCATGGTAATCAGCAGTGCCGCGAATACTATGGTGGAGCTCGGGCCGACCCACATTCGCCGGATCACGTGCCCGAGGCTGCTCGTCGCTGTGTGCTCGACCGCGGCGGCCGTCTGCCACTCGAGCAGGCGCTGCCGACTGAAAAGCAGCCGCCATAGCGAGCGCACGGCGGCATCGAGAGCCACCAAGGCCTCGAACGGGAGGAACGTCAGCCATAGCGTGATCTTAGCCAGGCGCCGCGCGGTCGAGCGTCCGACTGTGGTCACATGCCGCCGGAGCGGTAGCTTGGGCGGGCGTTGCCAGAGTTCAGCCAGCCCGGGCAGCAACTCGGGGGCGAAGAGCAGCGCGAGCACACCCAGCGTCCACGTTAGGGGGGCCGGCCACACGAGCCACCCCAGTGCCAGCAGCGCCACATAGGCGGGTGCCACGAGCGCACGGCGCAGGTTGTCAAAGATCTTCCACCAGCCCAGGACCGCGATCGACGGATAAGCGAGCCGACCTGCGGCATCGCGAACCCTCAGCCCCAGCCAGGGTGCGATCTGCCAGTCGCCGCGCATCCAGCGGTGGCGGCGGCTGACGTCAGCCAGGTACCCCGATGGCGAATCCTCGAGCAGCTCCACGTCGCTCAACTGGCCGGCACGTGCGTAGCAGGACTCCAGCAGATCATGGCTCAGCACCGCGTTGTCCGGAAAACGCCCGTCCAGCAATCGGCGGAAGGCGCCGACGTCGTAGATGCCCTTGCCGATGAAGGAGGTCTCCGCGAACAGGTCCTGATACAGATCCGAGACCACATGGGTGTAGGGGTCGAGGCCCACCTCGCCGGCCATGAGCTGGGAATAGGTGCTCTGCACCGCGCTGCGCAGCGAGATGCTGACACGCGGTTGGAGGATGGCATAGCCCCGGATCAGACGCCGTCTGCTCGGATCCATGATCGGGCGATTCAACGGGTGGGCGGCGGCACCCACCAACCGCCATCCGGCCCCCCAAGGCAGATCGGTGTCAGTGTCTAGGGTGATGACGTAGCGGATCGAGGTGAGCTGCGCAACGTCCCCCACGATCCGGCTGAAGCTGGCCCGATCGTCTCCGTACAAAAATGCGTTGAAGTCCTCGAGCTTGCCGCGCTTGCGCTCGCGGCCCATCCAACAACCTTCTTTGCGATTGTAGAGTCGGGGCCGGTGGAACAGGAAGAAACGTCCGTGTGCACCGTTGCAGTACTTTGCATTCAGGGCTTCGATGCCGGAAGCGGCCAGAGAAAGCAGGGTCTCGTCTCCCTCGACGTGCTCCTCTGCGGCATCGTGGAAATCGGTCAGGAGTCCGAACCACAGGTTCGGATCGCGGTTGGCCAGGTAGCGCAGCTCCAGTCCTTCGATGATCGCGGTGATGCGCTGGACTCCCGAGAGCATGGTGGGCACGACGACCATCGTGCGGCATCCATCGGGGATGGTGTGCTCAAAATCCATTCGGGGCAAGGCCCGGGGTTTGCGGACAAGAGAGGTGAACCAGTTCACCGCAGCGATGGCGAACTGGGAGACCACGATTACCGCGCAGGCAATCAGAGCCGGCAAGACGAGCTCAGGAACTCGGCCTGCTTGCATGACCAGCCACGCGACGCCTGCTGCTGAGAGCAGGGCAACCGGCCCGAGATAGGCGAGGAGCTTTAAACCACGCAGCAGTCGACGGGGGAACAGCCTCCCCGCAGAGTGCCCGCGCAGCGCTCGCTCGAGATGCCGATTACCGTCATCGACGAGCACGTAGCCCACGTGGCCTGCAATGTCGGAACTATCAGCGGTATGGCGCGTTGCACAGAGCGCCACCGCCGTTCGGACAACGACCTCCTCATCGAGATGCAACCGCCGCGCCGTGGCCTCCACCACGTGCCGGTACTCGTCACGGGTCGCAAAATCCATCCGGCCGTACACGCCCGCGGGTTCGCTTCGCAGGAGCTGCTCGGTGGCGCTGTGCGCCTCGACAAACTCGTGCCAGTCGATGGCGTTGACGAGCCGCAAGCTAGCGATGCTATTGGCCATCGAGGCCTGGTCAGCCGCCTGGCTCTGGCTCTCGGCGCGAACGACCTCCTCGATCGTCTGTCCTCGTTGTGCCAGGCGCTCCTCCAACCACGCCAGCACGAAGGTCGTGGTCGCTCCGCGCCCCTGAAGGGCTTGCGTGAACTGCGCGACGAAGGCCGTCGATAGGGGCGGATTTTCGCGGACCATGTCCGCCAGCACCAGGAGTGCGTTCTCATGCTTGTCCGAGGGGGCGTCGATCCGCTGCGCCCACGCCAGAGCGGAGTCACGATGTGCCCGCTTCCAGCTCACGCTTACTGCGACGCGGCGGAGGTTCTCGATCAAGGCTAACCGCAGCATGATGGCGACCGACCACAGCTCTCCCATCGTCAGGTGCGTGACCGATTGGTAGGCCGCCATATAGCGGGCAAGGGCTTCGTCATCCACGCGGCCATCGACGTGCGCAATGAATTCCAGGATGAGGTCGTAGATCCGGGGCAAGCCGGCCAACTCGCCGTCCGCTAACTTCGGCAGTTGACGGCAATAGCCCCGCGGGAAATGCTTCCGGGCCAGGTAGACTTGCTCCTCGATGAGGTAGTTGTTGTCGAGCAGCCATTCGGCGGTAGGCGTCAGGCGCCGACCGGCCGTGTGCGCCCTGGACATCAATTCGTGGCTACGGGCGATCACTCGCTCCGAGTCGGCCAGCCGCTCGAGGAGCTGATTGCCGCCGCGGCGGTGACCAAGCCTATGGGTAGCGGCCAGCCCTCTGGCGTGCAGTTCTAGCTGCTCGATCGCGAAAACCGCCCCGCGCAAGGGCTGATCGGTATCGTCGGCCAGGTACAAATCCTCCGCCCAGCGAGCGAGGTCGGCCGACGGAAGCGATCCCAGCGCCCTGCCGGAACCGAGCATAATGTTGTGAAGCCAGGGTCTCAGCGTACCACCTCCTTACTATTCCGGGACAACCTACCATCGGGTTGATCCAGCGGCAAGCAAGGAAGGCCCCTCCCGGAAAGAAGGAGATGACCCTTGAGGATCTTGTCTCGGCGCGCGGGTGGCGCTAGGATGGCGGCGGCGCTGCTTGGGTGGAGTTCCTCGAGATGACAGAATTCGAGTTGGTCACCGATTTCGTCCCGCGGGGGGATCAACCCCAGGCCATCGCCGAGCTGTGCGAGGGAATAGCCGCCGGGGAACGGCACCAAGTCCTGCTCGGGGTGACCGGCTCGGGCAAGACCTTCACTATGGCCAATGTCATTGCCGCGACCTCCCGACCAGCCCTCGTTCTCGCGCCGAACAAGACCCTCGCAGCGCAACTCTACGCCGAGTTCAAGGAATTGTTCCCGCACAACGCGGTCGAGTATTTCGTCTCGTACTACGACTACTACCAGCCCGAGGCCTACTTGCCGACCACGGACACCTACATCGAGAAGGATTCGGCGATCAACGACGAGATCGACAAGCTCCGCCACAGTGCCACCCGCTCCCTCCTGACCCGCCATGACGTGGTGGTCGTGGCCAGCGTTTCTTGCATCTACGGCTTGGGCTCGCCGGCCAACTACCGCGATTTGCACCTCTTCCTGCAGACCGGGCAGGAACTCGACCGCCGCGAAATCCTAGCTCAACTCGTGGCCATCCAATACGAGCGCAACGATTTCGACCTGGGTCGGGGTACCTTCCGGGTCCGCGGCGAAATCCTGGAGATCTTCCCGGCTTACGAGGAGAAGTACGCTCTGCGGGTCGAGTTCTTGGGCGACGAGATCGAGGCCATGACCCTGTTCGACCCCTTGACCGGACGCCGGGTCCAGCCCCTGTCCACGGCGGCGATCTATCCCGCCAGCCATTACGTTGTGGCCCGAGAGAAATTGGAGAAGGCCCTGCTCGTGATCGAGCACGACCTCGAGGTGCGCCTGTGCGAATTCGAGAAGGCCGGGAAGGTGGTCGAACGGCAACGCCTCGAACAGCGTACTCGCTACGACCTGGAGATGCTCGCCGAGACGGGTTACTGCACCGGGATCGAGAACTACTCGCGCTACCTGGACGGCAGGGCGCCCGGTGAGCCGCCCTACACCCTGCTCGACTATTTTCCCGAGGACTTTTTGCTCTTCGTCGATGAATCCCACATCTCAGTACCTCAGGTCCAGGCCATGTTCCGGGGGGACCAGGCCCGCAAGGACAACTTGGTCGAGTTCGGCTTCCGGCTGCCCGCGGCCAGGGACAACCGGCCCCTGACCTTCGAGGAGTTCGAGCAGCGGATCGGTCAGGCCGTTTTTGTCTCGGCCACGCCGGCGGAGTACGAAATGCGGAAGAGCTGCCGTATCGTCGAGCAGATCATCCGGCCGACCGGGCTGGTCGATCCGGAGGTCCAGGTGCGGCCGGCCGAACACCAGGTCGACGACCTCCTCTCGGAGATACGGAAGAGGGTCCTGCGTTCGCAGAGGGTTCTGGTCACCACGCTCACCAAACGTATGGCCGAGGACCTGACCGATTACCTGGCCGGCGTCGGTATCAAGGTGCGTTATCTGCACTCCGACGTCGAGACCCTGGACCGGATCGAGCTGATCCGGGACCTTCGCCGGGGCGACTTCGACGTGCTGGTCGGCATCAACCTCCTGCGCGAGGGACTGGACCTACCCGAGGTTGCACTGGTGGCGGTCCTCGACGCCGATAAAGAGGGTTTTCTCCGCTCGGAGCGTTCCCTGGTCCAGACCTTCGGCCGCGCCGCGCGCAACCTCGAGGGCACGGTGCTGCTCTATGCCGACAGAATCACGGACTCGATGCGTCGCGCCATGGAAGAGACCTCGAGACGGCGCGAACTGCAGGTTCTCTACAATCAGGAGCACGGAATAACCCCGACCACGGTGCAGAAGAACCTCTCCTCGGCCTGGGGTGCCCTACTCGAACGCGAGCACTTCGGCGTGCCCGAGGTCGGGGAAGAACTGGCAGGCTATCGCAGCGAGAAGGAAGCCGCGGCGGCCGTGGCCCGGTTGGAGAAGGAAATGCGCAAGGCCGCAAAGAACCTGGAGTTCGAGCGGGCCGCGTCCCTGCGCGACCAGCTCGCCGAGATCCGCCGGGGCCTGCTGTGACCGAGCGCGAGACCCGCTTGCGGCTCCTGGCAGAAAAGGCCGCGCTCCTACCCCCGGCTCCGGGCGTCTACCTGCTCTCGGGCTCGGACGGTACGGTGCTGTACGTCGGCAAGGCCGTCGACCTGCGGGCCAGGGTGCGCGGCTATTTCCAAGGAGCCGACACGCGCCCGCGCATCGGCTTGCTCCTGCGCGACGTGCACGACCTGGCCTTCATCGTTACCGCCTCGGAGCAGGAGGCGTTGATCCTCGAGAATACCCTCATCAAGGAACACCAACCGCGCTGCAACGTCCTGCTCAAGGACGACAAGAGCTTCTGGTCCTTGGTGCTCGACCGGACGCATGCCTTCCCCGCGCTGCGGAGGGTGCGCAGCCACGAGCTAGCGCCGGCGACCGCCTCGGTGGGTTGCAGCTATTTCGGTCCGTACGCCTCGGGTCGCGCGCTCAAGGAAACCCTGGCCGGACTGCAACGCTTGGTGCCGCTGCGGACCTGCAAGGACGGCGAGTTCTCGCGGCGCAGTCGTCCTTGCCTGCAACACCAGCTCGGTCTGTGCCTCGCCCCCTGTTGCGGCCTCATCGATGCGGCGGCTTACGCGGCGTTGGTCGACCGGGCGGTGCTGTTCCTGCGTGGCCGTGGCGGAGAGCTTGCCGGGCTGCTCGAGGCCGAGATGCAGGCGGCAGCCGACGACCTCGCGTTCGAGAAGGCCGCCGGCCTGCGCGATCGCCTCGCGTTCCTCGAAACGACCCTGCGGAAGCAGGCGGTGTTCACCCATCGCGGCCGGGACCTCGATGTCACCGGTTATGTCCGTGAGGGGGACCTGCACCTCTTCTGCTTCCTGTGCTACCGAGAGGGACGCCTGGCCGAGAAACAGGTCCTGCGGGTGAAGAGCGCGGTCCTGGAGCAGGACGAGGTGATCGAGAGCGTGCTCTACCAGTTCTACCAGCGCCGCGAACTGCCCGCACGCCTGCTCGTGCCCGACGGCTTCCCCCCGCTCGAGACCTTGGCCGCCGCCCTGGGACAACGCTCGGCGATCGCGATCGTGCGGCCGAGCAGGGGCCAACTCGCGGCCATGCTCGCCATGGCCGACCGAAACGCCTTGGAAGAGCTGCGCTCGCGGGATCCTGCCGCTCCGGAGATAGCCTTGGAACGACTCGCCCGAGCGTTGCACCTGCCCGGGCCATTGCGACGGATCGAGGGTTTTGACGTCTCGAACCTCGGAGGCACCGACTTCGTGGCCTCCCGAGTCACCTTCCTCGACGGCAAACCCGCGCCCGAGGAGTATCGCCACTATGCCATCACCGAGAGCGGCGAACCCAATGACGTGGCCATGCTCGCCTCGGTGGTGCGACGGCGCCTCGTCCGTGGGGTAGCCGAAGGGGAACTCCCGGACCTGCTCCTGCTCGACGGGGGGCGCGGCCATCTGTCCGCCGTGGTCGCTCTGGTGCGGGAACTCGGTCTCGAACAGCGGTTCGGACTCGCTGCTTTGGCCAAGGACCGAGGTCCCGGCACGGGGGAACGTCTCTTCCTCCCAGGGAGGAAGAATCCGCTCCGCTTGCGCGTGGGATCGCCTGAATTGGCGCTGGTGGTGCGTTGCCGCGACGAGGCCCACCGCTTTGCACTTGCCTATCAGCGGAAACGGCGCGGAAAACGCTCTCTGCACTCTATCCTCGATGAAGTCCCCGGTATCGGACCTACCCTTCGCAAGAGGATCCTTGAAGCCTTCCCCGAACTCGCTTCTCTCCGGAACCCTTCGGACCTCGCCGCTATCCGAGGCCTTTCTCGGAAGACCGCCGCCGCCGTGATCGAGTTCCTCTCCAGGTTTCAAGCGCCCGAACCAGGTGGTTGAATTGACCTCCTTCATGCAGTATCATCAGTCCATTCGGGGAAATACTTGCTTCAAGGATCGGCTGTGGCTACCTACCTCATTCTGAGCATCGTGCTGACTCTGGGGCTTGGTTGCGCCTTGCCCGAGGACGAAGCCGAACGTGCCGACCAGCAAGAAGCCACTTCGCCCGACCCTCTCCGCGAGACAGCTCCTGCCGGAACTGTCCAACCCATGGTGCTCCCGACCGAGAGCGCGGGCGAAGATCCGGAACCCTCTCCCGGCAGTGAGGTGGCAGTGGCGCTGCCCTATCCCTCACCGTCCGAGATTGTCGTCCTCCCCAGCCGGATCTCTGGGACCACCCAGGTGGCCTCTATCATCATTCCAGAAGAACGGAACCGCTCTCGCCTCGACGAGGCCGGACTCTCCTTGAGCATCCCACCAGACAGTACCCTCGCCCTCCTGGACCTGACCATGGGGAAGCCCGGCGAGGAGATCCTGGTCGAGGAAGACCTGCGCATCCTGATCCCGGAAGAACGGATCTTGATACCCGAGGACCGCATCCTGGTCCCGGACGATAACCTGCCTCCTCGCGATACCATACTGGTGCCCGACGAGCTGCGCTCTTCTTCGAACCTCCTCTCCTATTTCCTCCGGCCATCCGGCCTCGCTTTCCCGGCCTTCGCCTGCCTGCTCGGAGAGACGGACGATCCTTGTGTTGCCCTGGAGCCCGCCGTCCCCAATGGAACAGGGGAGGTGCAGGTCACTCTTGCTCGGAAGGTGTTCGGCAATCACGTTCGTCCGGCGCCGCTCTCGCTCCTCGTCGGCGTGATCGCCTTACCCGGTGCGGACCAGAACGTGCAGTTGAACGGCGTGGCCCTCGACACCTTGCCCCTGACCTTCCCTCAGATCGAGCCTTCGGCCGTTCCGGGCCAAGCTCCGGCAACAGAACCGGTCGAGGCCGAGCCCTCCCGGGATCCTCAGAGCGGCGAGGTGGAACAGAACTCGGCCATTGCCGCCACTCTCGTCCTCGCCGGCGGTCAAACCACCAGCCCCATCCTGGTGGTCCCGGCCACCGCGACCCTGGCGACCGGTTCGGGTCTGACTCAGTGGGGGGTATGGCCCCTCGCTGGGGAGGAACCTCAGCCCGACGAGCTCGGCTGGTTACCGATCGTGGAAATCGCCGGTCAGGCCACGCTCACTACCGCGATCACCCTCCAACCCGATGAGGGGGTCCAGCGTTTCGGACTTTACGGGCTCTTGCCGGGAACGGGGGTACTTTTGTTGGCCTCGAGCGAAATCAGTTACCTCGCTCCAGCGTTTGACCCCTGCACGATCCCCTTGCCGGAACTCGAGTTGACGCAGCTCGAATGGGTCCCCCCGAGTGGCACAGAACCCGGCATCGTTGCCATCGCCGTCGGTTCGACGGCGACCTTGCCGACCCACCTCTACGATCAGGTCGCGCAGAGCACTATTTGTCAAACCGTGGGCTCGGATCGCGGGAGCAGGCTCAAGATCCTTGGCTCGCTCAATGGAGCCGATCAAGAGGCGATTGGGGTCTCCACGCTCTGCATCTTCGAGCCGAGCCAACTCGACCGTCAGCAGATCGAGTTTCAGGAAACGAATATCACTGGCTACCTCAAGGTTGTACTGGAAGACAGCCAATGCGGCCGGCTCACGTTCTCGCCTTGGGTCAAGGTGGGCGATGACACTACTGGATCGATCGCCCCCCCCGACCCTCCTCTGGTCTACTGAACCAAGCGGGCTCTCAGGTTCCCCGGCGCAGTACCGTTCCGGCCAACACGCCGGGTACGAGAGTTCCATCCCTGACCACAGGTGTTCCATTGATGCAGACCAAGGCCAACCCCGCGGGACTCACCGCCGGGTGCGCGAAGGAGGACCGATCCTCGAAGTCGGCGGGATCGAGCACGAGCAGGTCCGCGGGCCACCCCTTGCGGAGCTGCCCACGTTTTTGCAAGCCGGCTTGCGAGGCCGGGTGCGCGGTGATTTTGCGGAGCGCAGCGGAGAGGGGAAGCCTGCCTTGATCCCTGACGAAGCGGCCAAGGTACCGCGGATAACAATTGTGAAACAACGGGGAGGGAATGCCTTGGCCGAGCAGGATGGTGTCGGTCGAGACCGAGGCCTCGAGGTCGAGCAATCCGGGCAGGAAGGCCTGATCGAGCATGGGATCCTCAGGTTCGGTCATGGCCATGAAGATCAACACCTGTCCGTTCTCCTCCAGGAGGAGTTCGCACGCGGCGTCGAGAGGATCGCACGTGCGCCGTTCGCCGAGCTCGGCCAGCGACAGTCCGAGGAGTTCCCGGTTGCGCTCCGTGGCGACGGCCATGATTCTGATACCTTCCCACCCCATCGAACGGATCAGGTTGAGCGACCAGTCATCGCCCTCGCGATGTGGCCAGCGCGGCCGGCCATGGTGAATGGAACGGCGTAAGCGCGCGCGAACCTCCGGATCGGCGAGATTTGCAAGGACCTGGTGCGCCGGCCCTTCCAGAGCCCAGGGAGGGAACATGGCGAGGAGATGGGTGAAACCCGTCGTGGTGGGCATCACGTCCGCACCGAGACGCAGGCCTCTCTGGCGCAGGTGCCGTACCCTCTCCAACGCCGAGGCCAGGGGGAACCGCAGCGGCGGCTCGAACGGCCAACGCCGGTGCAAGGCGCTGAGCAGGCGCAATCCCTTCCGCAGAGCAGGGAACAGGGGGCCGACCTCGGGTAGGGCATGGAGGTGCGATATCTGGACGGTAACGTCGGAAGCAGCGGCAACCCCCGCGAGCTCGTCGATGGCCCGCTCCAAGGCCACCGAATAGTCGCGCAGGTGGCAGGAGACCATCCCCCCGTGGCGCGCGACTATTCTGGCGAGCTCGACCAACTCGTGTTGATCGCTCTGCGACCCGGGGAAATATTGCAGGCCGAGGGAAAGGCCAATGGTCCCTGCCTCGAGCGAGACTTCGAGGGCGTGGGCCATGTCCGCCAGCTCGCCGGAGGTCGCCGGCCGGGCGACCGATCCACAGGTGCCCAGTCGGAGCAGGGCGTGCGGGGTGAGCAGGGCCACGTTGAGCAGGACTCCCTGGTGCTCGAGTCGGTCGAAGAGCCCAGCGCTATCGCTCCAGTTCAGCTCCGGTCCCAGTGGACGTTGCGTGAAGACCTCGATGTAGTCGAGGACCGCTTGGCGATGCTGGGTTCCCAGTGGAGCTAGGCCCATGCCGCAGTTTCCGGCAACGACCGTGGTGATACCTTGCAACACCAAAGGGGCAAGGACCTCGGCGTGATCGGCGCGGTACAGGGTGACATCGGCATGCGAGTGAATGTCGATGAAGCCCGGGCAGACAACCCTGCCGTCGGCGCGCAGTTCTTCGCGAGAAGAGCAGGGACCGAGCCTCCCCAGGGCGGCGATACGGCCGGCGGCCAGGGCAACATCGCCACGCCAGGACGGGCTCCCCGTACCGTCGAAGATCTCAGCATCGCGGATCACCAGGTCGAACATGGAAGGTCACCTCTGCAGTGGGGTTTTTATTTGGCCGGACGGAGGAGCACGAACTGGTACTCGGCCCCGGGGACCTCTATCCTGGCAGCTTCGCGATAACGTTCTGCCATTGCTTCGAACAGAGCAACGCTCTCGGCCACCGGATGTCCGGCCAAATGGAAGTCGAGGTGGTGATGGGCGTAGAAACTCTCCAGTTCGGCGTAATCAGGGAACGGTACGGCCTCCGGTCGGCGGGTCGAGACGACGAGGTTGCATGCCAGGTGATGGCGGACGAACTCGCGGTGGCTGCAAGGGAACTCGACCACCTGGCCGCTCCAACCCGCCGCGCGGGCCGCATAGGCAAGACTACCGGAGAGGAAGTGCTGGGGCAGGCTGTCGACGAGGCAGAGCACGGCCGTGGAGTCGGGAAGCATAGCCGTGACCAGGGGATGACTGGGAAATGAGGCCAGGATCGAGCGCGCTCGGTCTTCGTCCGAGGAAGGCTGCAACGAGAGCATGATCGTCGGGTGGTCGTAGGAGAGGTCGCGACCGAAGGTCAGCGTCAGTTGGTAGCCCAGGCCGAGGGCCAGGAGCAGCCCCAGGGTTGTCCGGCGCAAGACGGTCCCGGGCAGGGATAGGAGGCCGCGGGCGCCGAACACCGCGAGAACCGGCACCAGCGGCAGGAGATAGCGAGCCCACTTGTTCGGGAACCAGGTGAAGAACACGAGGCTCGGCACGGCCATGGCCAGGAGCATCGCCCGACCGCGCCGCGCTTCTCCGGCATACGCCCCGAAGGGCATGACCAGGAACAGCATGGCAAGGATTGGCGGCGACAGCAGATGAGGCAGTCCCGAAGGGTAGAAGAGCAGCGCCTCGAGTACCTGCCCTCCTCCTAGCACCTCGTTGGTGGGGATATAGGCAGGGTTGCGGGGATGGAACACGGTCCACGCTACGTCGAAGAGGTTGTAGTGCAGGCTGGTCACCGTGAAAGCGGTCAAGAAGGCCAGGCCTGCGTGGACGAACGGTCGGCTTCCGCCGCCCTTGGCCCCATACAGGGTATAGAGCACCGGACCGGCCAGGAAGACCGGGAAGGTGAATTTGGTGAGGACCCCCAGGCCGAGGACAAGACCGGCGAGGAGGGACCAACCGACGGATCGAAACCCCCTGCTCGCGGTCAGGGCATACAGGGCAACCCAGACCATCGCGGCGAGGGAGAAATCGAGCAGGAACCAACGTTGAGCGGCATACACGATCGGGAACAGACTGGTGACGAGGATCGCCACCAGCCCATCGCGGGTGGAGAACCAGCGTTGGCAACACCCCTGGATCGCGGCGAGGAGCAGGGCCAAGAACAGGACATTGACCGTGGTGACGGCAAGGACCCCGGAGCCGAACAGGAACCCCCACAGTGCGGCGCAGAGATAGAAGAAGGGCGGATACCCCCACCTGGCCGCAAGGTCGCGCATCGAACCGAGGTCGAAAGCGGCCAAGGCCCTCCCCAGCGAGCGGACCTGTTCGAGGTGGAAGGCTTCGTCCGGGTACAGGGGGAAGAACGTGTGCCGCGAGCTCCAGAACAGATCGAGGCCGGCGTTCCAGAGCACCACGGTCGCGAGGAGCAACAGCACGGTGCGTTGCCGGTGCGAGGTCGCCAGCTCCATTACGGGGTGGCCTCGTGCAGACAGTCGAGGGCCAAGAACGCTTGGCGCACCGTCTCCGGTGGTTCCGTGGAAAAACAGGCCGAGATGCGCAGCAACCGCCCTCGGCAATGCCGGAACTGCAACAAGCACGAACGCGCGGCTTGTTCGGGCGTGCACACCCCCGGGGCATCCCTCGCCGAGGCCTTGTAGGCGAAGGCGGGCAGTCCCTCGGCTCGGCCGATCGGACGAGGGCTCAGGGACTTAGGACAGGCTTGACGATTGGAGAGCGGACCGGGGTACGGTGAGCGGACCTCGCGGTAGAGGGAGAGCAGCGCTACGGCCTGATCTTCGGCCAACCGGCGAGCTATTGCACTATCGGTCGCCGGCATCGATCCCACCCGGAAACGGAGACCGTCCGCACTCTCGGCCACGAGCTCGCCTTCAGGCCCTTCTCGGAGAAGCAGTTCCCCGAGAAGGGGTTGTCCCAAACCGAGTGCCGTAAGCCTGGCCGCTAGATCGCTGTCGCGATCATTGCTCATAGTGCAGGTGATGAGGATAACGAGGCAAACACCGGGAAGATGCATGCGTAACAGTGTTCGGCCCAAACCCTTGACCACTGGATCCTCGAAAAACCGTGGTGACGGAAAAGCATAGCGGAGCGAGAGGCGCATGGCCAGCACAGAACCCAAGGGAACTCCATCGCCTCCTCGGAGCAGTGATCCAGGTTCGAACCCTGCGATCCTCCCCTTCAGAGCCCGCGCAACCACTCCGGTTTCAACCGAGACTCGTCGCGTTCGTCCAACACCTGCTTCAGCAGGGCAAGGCCTCGCTCTTTGTCCCTCGGCAGGACGAGTTTGAGCGGCAGGTAGTTGCTGGCATGATTGGCGAGGAACAGCCCGGAACTCAGATCGGTCCTGGAGAGCATGACGGCCAATTCCTCGAGCAGGGCGAAACGGTCGGGCAGCACGAACTCGCCCCGGGCCTGAGCCTCGGCCAAGGCAGTCCCGGGCACGACCATCACGGTCAGGGCGCCGACATAGTCCGGGTCGATCGCGCTGAGTGCTTCTCCGGTGGCCACGGCGTGCCTGAGACTGTCGTCGACCCCTGCAATACCGAGGAGCACGGTGACAGAGAGGGCGATTCCAGCTTCTCGGGCCTTGCGACCGGCGGCAACGAGCCGCGCTGCACTGCGGCCTTTGCATATTCGCTCGAGCGTTGGATCATCCCCGCTCTCGAGACCGTAATAAATGATGCCGAGGCCGAGCTCGCGCAGGGCCAGGAGGTCCTCGAGACTCTTGCGTTCGAGCGCTTTACCGTTCGCATAGATCCCGACCCGTTGCAGCCCGGGGAGGGTGGTTCTGAGCAGGGTCAAGCGTTCGAGCAACATGGCCTGAGGCAGAATCAAGGCGTCGCCGTCGCAGAGGAACACCCGTCGCCAGGTCCCCCAGGCCGCAGCTCGTTCGACCTCGGCCCGGAACCTCTCCAGGGGCTTGATGCGGAACCTGGTATCTTTATACGTCGGGCAGAAGGTGCAGCGGTTATGCGAGCAACCGAAGGTTGCTTGCAGGATCAGCGAAGAGGCTTCGGACGGGGGGCGGATGACCACTCCCTCGTACGGGAGTTCCGGACCTGCTCCGAACATGACTGTACCTCATCTCGAAGGCGAGCGTCGCCAAGATCGTAGCGTTCGAGTCGAAAACAGGGGGAGGGAGGACTATTCCTGGCAAGAAGAAGCATACCTGGAGCGGGCGATGCGCAGATCTTCTTCGAGATGCATGATGCCGACGTGAATGGCCGCAATGGTTTGGTGCAACTCGAAGCAATCCGGCAGCATGGCGTGACTCTGGAAGCACAACTCGGCCTGGAGTTGTTGCAGTTCCTGCAATCCCTGGCGCCGGTGGTCAATGGTTTGTTGTAATTCATTGATCTTGATCGCAAGAGCTTCACAGTTTTGCTCGGGATCGTCGAGTGTACCGGCGTAGCCGGGGATATTGAACAGGGCAAGGAGGAGAACAACGAGGCAGCGTTTCATGATCGGACTCCTATTTTTTCGAAATCAACGCCCCTCTGTATCAGGTTTTCACGAAAAAATCAATTTTATTGTTTGTTTACAGTGGATAGTTTTTATGCGTTGCAACAATTAATAGACGGTGCCGAAGTTCAGGGTGACCATCTTCGCGTTGCCTCCCGCGCTCGCCACGCCAACCCCGACCGCGTTCGCCGAGGGTTCGAGGATGTTGGCATGGTGCTGAGCTGATTGCAGGAACATGGCGAAGACCAGTCGCACGTCGTTGTGCGAACCGATGTTCTCGGTCAACCGTCCGACCTCGAGCTCCAGAGCTTCGAGTCGTTGCAACAGGGTTTCGTAGGCGACATGCTCGAAGAACCGGCGTTCGGCCATATCGGCGCTGTGCCAACGGGCCAGTTGCTGCAGCTTCGGATCGTGCCGCAGGCTGCTCAAGCCGCGGGACGCGCGGTGTTGGTTGATCAGGTCGAAGAGAACGTCTTCGTCAAGGTTCGATCCGACCGCTGCGGGCGGAGTCTCTTCGGCGACGACTGGTGCTGTGGGGAGAGCTCGAGCCTGCGGCTGGGGAGCCCGGGGCAGGTCGGCAGCCGGTACGGATACCCTTGAGGGGTTGAGAGTCGCGGCCTCGCTCTGCTCCCCTTGGTCCTCGTACGTTGGCTGCATGATCGTTGGTTGGGGCTCGGTGGGATTGCGTTGCTGGAAGAGCGGCCCCGAGCCGGGATAGCTCCACGGAGACCCGAGTTCCTCGTCCTCGCCCGGAACTGAACCGCAGGCTCCCGCCGCACTCAGGAAGAGCACCAACAGATAGTTACGCCACATACCCCCTCCGTCTCGACCACGAGGGGGAAAGCAAACGGAGGGCCATCTTTAACTAATTGTAATCTAATAATAGTCAGATAGGAAAATCCAGAAAACGGGAAAGGGTTGTTCTCCATTCCAGAGAACGGGACGGCACCGCGTTCAGCGGGGCCCCGCGGCTTCCGGCTTGGTCCAGGTCGCGGCGAGCTCGGGGAGACATCTCGGACAAGGGCTATAGGCTTCCTTCCGGGCCTGGGCGAGGTCCTCGAGGACGGTCAAGCGCGGTTCCCCCTGGATCTCAACGCACTCGGGAGCATGAAAGTGCAGATCACCGGAACCTACAAACTTGCCTTCGAGAAAGCTGGGCATGGGGTTGTGCAAACAGGTAGTGGCGAACCGACCATCCTTCCAGAAACCGGATCCTGCTTCTCGAGCGTGGTGCTCGGCAGCCTCGAAAGCCTTATGAAATTCTTGTATCGTTCCATACTTGGTAAAATACCGGGCATAGCCCCGCTCGAGCAACTCGAGGTTGATATGGTGCGCACCGAAACGGACCTGCGCCGCCAGGTGTCCGAGCGCTTGGGTCGCTCCGGGGTTGTAGGTGAATTCGACCTGCTGCTGGAGCACCTGTTCTTCGAGGAACCGCCTGACTTCTTTGTCCTCGACACTGCTGCGGTCCTTGGCTTCTCCGCAGTGCGGAGTTTCCAAACCCGCGAGGCGCAGGAGGCGGCCGTCGGCGAGTTCGAGGGTGCGCCCGTCGAGGACTTTGGCAATAGTCCCTCGCTCGGTTTTACTCGAGGAACAGCCTGACAAGACCATGAGCAATAGGATTGTGAACCGCCACGTCATGCCATTCTCCTCGAGGAAACAGTCTCCGAAGTTCTCGCGAATTGTCTTGTCACTCGGGTAGGACCCCAAACCAGCAATCGAGGAACTCATCCCAAGCCGTCACTTCGGAAAGTGCTAAGGTTTTATAATAGTTTCTGTATTCCTGATACTTATCGGCCTTGGACGGCCAGAAGAGCGATAGCCCGCCGACCTTGCCTGTCGCGTAATCCCCGTCGTACCACATGCTCACCCGCGTGGCTCGGAGAGCGGTCAGGACCTCTTCTGCCGCTGCCTTCAGTTCTGCGTAACCTGGCGATGTTGCGAATTCTCCGCGGCCCTGGCTGATCGCTTCGGCGAGCTTGCCGAGATCCCAATAGGCCCCGTCGTAGAACGACACCAGGCCTTTGACCCCGAACTTGCCGTGGTCCCTGCGCACCGCGAGCAGTCGTTCGGCAAAGAGGTCGAAGCGCTCGACCAGCGCTGGGATCGCTTCCAGGGCGAAGGCGGCCATGACATCATGGGTCGAGGAATGTTCGGGAGAGTCGATGAAGTCCTTGACGATGCGCTCGCACAACTGTCGGGCGTCGATCTGCGGACCGGCTTTGAGCAAGGAGAGCATCCCGGCGTAGCGGAAACTGCCGATGATGATGGTCGATTCGCTGCCGATGAAATACTCGACCTCATCGTGCAATTGGTACAGGACCTCGATCATGGCCGGGTCGCAACTGTCGGCGACGAGGAGGTCGAGTTTCCGGCCTTGGTGGTGTTGATCCTTGAAACGGGCCAGCACGGCTTCGACCTCGAAGGGCGTGAGACAGTCGTGGGCCTCGTCGTCATACCCGACGAAGAAGGTCTCGACCTGGCCGGGATGCTCGCTGCGCACGCTGCCCGGTCCCCACCAGGACAACACTCCGCTGCCGTGGGACTTGATGACCAAGCCGTAGTGCTCGGCAGGATAATTCTGCGCCATCCAGGCGAGGGCTTGCTC
>Ga0156395_1008_pt1 | contig 22017 bp, 17 predicted proteins | sample RifOxyA3_FD_108039 | JGI IMG/M metagenome (GOLD analysis project Ga0156395, IMG submission 108039) | Deltaproteobacteria bacterium RIFOXYA12_FULL_61_11 | reverse complement strand
TGGCGTTACCGCGAGGAGCGCGCTCGAGAACTCGAACCGGTCGAGGCAGCAGAGAAGACCCTCGTGACTACCGGCCGCGGCATCGTCTTCAATGCTCTCTCGGTGATCGTCGGTTTCTTCGTCCTCATGCTCTCGGCCTTCCTGCCGATCCGCTTCTTCGGCTTCCTGGTCGTGGTCTCGATCGGCACCTGTCTGATCGGAGCCCTTGTGCTGGTGCCGGCCCTGTGTATAGTCTTCCGGCCGAAGTTCCTCGAACCAGGTCCACGGGGATCAACGAGATGAGGGAGGAAAAGTCGAAGCCACGAGGTGAGCAACCTAGTCTTCAAGAATGAGGTGTTCCGATGAAAACAATCTGTTTTTCCTGCATCGCAGCCTGTTTTCTCACCATGCAACCGGGAGCGCACGCCGGGAACCCGGTTGCCGGGCCCGACCCGGCGGTCCTCATCGAAGAAGCCAATCAACGGAGGAAACTCCCCGCCGCCGAAATGGTTTCGACCCTGGTGCTGCTCAATGCGCAAGGGAAACAGCGTGTGCGGAAGATCCTCAGCTACGCGCGTCTCGAGGCCGACGGCATCACCGAGAAGCGCTTGGTGCGTTTCCTCGAACCCGCCGATGTCAAGGGAACCGGTTTACTGACCTTCGATTACGACAAGAAGACCGACGACCTCTGGCTCTACCTGCCCGCCCTGCGCAAGACCCGCCGTATCGTGGCCTCGGAGAAAGCAAAGAGTTTCATGGGTTCGGAATTCACCTATTCGGATACCACGCCTCCACCCACCGAGGATTTCACCTACCAACTGCTCGGAGAAGAAACCGTTGACGGGGTGTCGTGCTGGATCATCGACAGCTTTCCCCGCAACGAGAAGATCGCCGACGAGAACGGCTTCTCCCGCAAGACCCTCTTCTTGGGCAAAGAAGACTATGTTCTGCGCAAAGCGGTCTATTACGACCTCGGCAAGAAGCTGCACAAGGAATTGCTCGCCACGCAGGTCAAGCTGATCGAACCAAACGGCAAGAAGTATCGGGCCATGCTCATGACCATGCAGAACAAGCAGAACGGGCGCAGTTCGGAGTTGCGGATCGAGAAGCTCGAGCTCAAACCCGCGATGTCCGAGGATTTCTTCACCACGCGGTTCCTCGAACGCCCGTAAGACCAGCTTGCAAATCCCTCCTTCCTGTGGTTGGCTCTGTCACCGTCGGGATATGCCGGCCTTCGGCTTTCGGCATGCCCGCGGACCCTATCCCCCGAACAGAGGTTCGAAGCGACGATGTTACGCATGGAACAGATCTTCCTGACCGATAACGAGCAGATGCGCGCCCTCGACCGATACTCCATCGAGTCCCTCGGGCTTCCCGGCCTCGTACTCATGGAATCGGCTGGTCGCAGTGTGGCCGAGGTCCTGCTCGAGGGTTTGGAAGGGGATCTCGACCAACAAGTCCTGGTCCTTGCTGGTCCTGGGAACAATGGTGGGGACGGTTTTGTCGTCGCACGCTGGCTCCAACAAAGGGGCTTGGACGTGGTCGTCCTGCTCCTTTCCGATCCCGAAACCTTGCGCGGGGATGCTTCCCTCAATCACCGCGCTTATGTGGCCTGCGGAGGGGTAGTGGAAGTCGCGACCACTCTCGATCAAGCCGAACCCCAACTCGAACTCTTCGAATCGGCTTCTATCATCATCGACGCCATCTTCGGCACGGGTCTTCACGGGACCATGCCCACCCTGGAACAATGGTGCATCGATCTGGCGAACCAGAGCGGAGCAATGCGTTGCGCCGTGGACATGCCTTCAGGTCTCTCCGGGGATGGCGAGGTATGCGGCAGACCCTTCCAAGCAGATCTGACTGTCACCTTCGGCGCTGCCAAGTTGGGCTGTTTCTCCCCAACAGGTGAAGAATGCTGCGGCGATATCGTCGTCGCGGATATCGGTCTCCCAACCGCGGCTTACGAGCACGTCGACCTGCGCCGCATGGTCGCCGATCGCTTCTTGTTCCAAGACACCTTGCCGCCTCGACCCTCGGAGGGGCACAAGGGAATCTTCGGGCACGTGCTGGTCGTGGCAGGCAGCCCGGGCAAGAGCGGCGCGGCGCGCTTGGCAGGACGTGCTGCCCTCACCAGTGGAGCCGGTCTGGTGACTCTCGGCCTGGTCGAGGACCTTTTTCCGCTGCTCGCCGCGGGCCTCGACGAATTGATGGCGGTCCGGTTGCCCACCAGGGACGGAGTCCTCGGTGACGAGGGTCTTTCCCTTCTCCTGGAACTGGCGACCAACCGGGACGCGTTGGTGCTGGGCCCCGGCCTTCCGCTCGACGACCGTTCGGTGGCCGGATTGCTCCTCCTGTTCGAACACCTCGAGGTCCCTCTCATCCTCGACGCGGAGGCCCTCAATCTCACCGCGCGCCATCCCGAACTGCTCGTTCCGCTGCGGGGAAAACCCGTGATTCTCACCCCGCACCCCGGAGAGTTCGCCCGACTGCTCGGCCTCGGTCCTGATGAGGTCCAGGCCGATCGCATACGTCTTTGCGAAGCCTTTAGTGCGCGCCACGGCGTGCATCTGATACTCAAGGGGCATCACAGCGTGGTATGTGCCCCGGATGGACGCACCGTGGTGAATACCACCGGCAATCCCGGCATGGCGACCGCGGGCATGGGAGATGTCCTTTCCGGTCTGCTCGGCACCCTCTGTTCCCAACTCCCCGACCCCCACGCCGCCGCCGGACTCGGGGTTTTCATCCATGGCTGGGCCGGAGACCTCGCCGCCGAAGAACTCGGTCAAGCCGGTGTTACCGCGAGCGACGTTATAGCCCGCTTAGGCGAAGCCCTCGAGGTCATGCAACACGGCGAATGCGAAGATCATGAACACTGAGAGAACCTGGTTGAGCCGGGGTCCGGACGAGACCATGGCTCTCGGCGCGGTCCTAGCAACCTCCTTGTTCCCCGGTCAGGCAGTGGGTCTCATCGGGGAACTCGGAGCGGGGAAGACCGTGCTCATCAAGGGACTATGCTCTGCCTTGGGTATCCGAGAAGCCGAGGTGCATAGTCCGACCTACACCCTCGTCCACCACTACCTCGGAGGAAGTCTGGAGGTCTTCCATGCGGATCTTTTCAGGCTCAACGGTGAAGCCGAATGCAATGAACTCGAACTCTTGCCGCCGCCGGAACACGCGATAGCCGTCCTGGAATGGATCGACAGGATCGGACCCGGGCTGGAGAAAAGGGTGGATTTCATCATCACGCTTGCTATTCTTGACGAGACCGAGAGAGAGGTCCGGCTCTGGTCCCGGTCCGAACTCCCCGGACCATTGAGAACCTTCCTTTCGGAACAGGGAGATCACATTGGCGCGCGGGCTCGAACGAGACTTGCGGGGTGAGTGAGCGGTCATGAATATCGAACTCATCTGGTTGGCCTACGACCACGAGCAGGTGCGCAGGGCTTGGTCGGTCCTGACCATTCGGGAACTCTACTTCGCCATCCTCCAGGACGATTTCCGGCGCAAGGTCAATCCCCAGATCATGCTGTTCCACAAGAGCCAGAACTATCTAGTCCACAATCTCGAACAGATGATGAAGTACGGTGCCATCGATGTCACCCTCGACGAATACAAGGCCTATCTTTTTAAACATGATATCGAGGACTTCCCGTCGGTTGACGACGAACTGTTCTTCGATTTCCAGCTCATCTGTTTTTTTTCGACCATGCGCATGGCCGACGATTACGCCGTGGTCGAACGGATCTTCACCATGTTCCTGCAACGAATAGGGTTCTTGTCCGAAGATGAGTTGTGGAACACCCAGGTCCTACCGACGCCGGATCACTACTTCGAACTGATCACCTCGATCTCCCGGGATTCCACCACCGAGGTGGCCCAGTTCTTCAACCAACAAGATCCGAATTTCCTGGCGATGACCGAACGGTTCGTAAGGAACGCACTCGAATTCTTCAATTTCTCCCGTTCCAACGGGTTCAAGACCTTTTATTATAATAACTACATGAATATACGGTATTGGGGCGACTTGGTGCAGCGCAAGAACGAGCGCAATGCCCGTGTGGTCAAGGTAGCCTTCAAGCCGATCAAAGAACGCCGCCAGCGCCCAGTCCTCAGCCGCAGACACCTGCCGGAACTCCAAGGTCGGGAAAAATTCCGGCGTAAACAGATGCTCGGTTCCCTGGTCAACGCTCTGCTGAATGAGAACGACATCCTGATCAAACAAAAATCCATGGAGACCCTCGGTCTGCTCGGAGACCCGAGCGCTCTTCCCGCCCTGATAGAGATCCTGCGCGTGGATGCCCCTGAATTGCGGCAGGAAGCTGCCCTGGCAATCGGTGAACTCGGGTCCGAGGAAGCGACCGAAGCCCTGCTCGAGGCGCTCAAGGACGAATCCGTGAGTGTGTCCACTGCCGCGGGACTCGCCCTGGGCATGATCGGTGCCGAAGGAGCCTTCACCAGCTTGCTCCGAGCCGTCCTTCAGGGCAACCACCAACTCGCCTCGATCGTGGCCTTTTACCCCGGGAAACCCTCGTCCTCGGGACAGGACGAGATGAGGTGCTTGCTGCAGGAACTTCTCGCTACAGCGAATCCGACCCTGCGTGACCAGGGGGTCTTCATTCTCGGTCAACTCGGTCGTCGCGGGGATGTCCGTACCCTCGCGAGCATGCTCGCGAACGAAGGAGATCCCGTACTCAAGGACCATCTGTATGCATCGCTCCAGCGCCTCAGCGCACGCTGCCGCATTAAAGAACCCCTCGAACCGGGGGACCATCTCATGTCCAAGGCCGTGTTCCTCGGCCGGCGGGCGAAACAGGACCCGCCCCGAACAGAGATGATCGTCTGAACCATGTCCAATCTCCATCCCCTTGCTATGGTTCCGGTCGATACACGGACGACCGGACCGCTCGTCCTCAAGCTCGGGGGTTCCTTGCTGCGTTCCCCTGCCCATCTGGTACAAGCCTTGGACACCCTGCGGCACCATCCCGAGTATGGCAAGGGAGGGGTACTCGTCGTCTCGGCTTTCCAGGGGGAAACCGACCGTCTGACCCAACTCTGCGGGAGCACGATCGACCCCGCACAGCGCCGAGAGAAGGACGCGGTACTCGCCACCGGAGAACAAACCAGCGCCGCGCTCTGTGCAGCCCTGCTCAAATCGATGGGGCTCTCTGCGACCTCGCTCACCGTCGAACAGAGCGGTCTGCGCACGGATCGTCGCTACAATGATGCCTCGGTCGAACTGGTCGATGGATCGTGTTTGGTGCCCGCGCTCGAACGTCATCGCTACGTGGTTCTGCCCGGTTTCATCGGCCGAGACGCCGAAGGCAACCTGACGACCCTCGGTCGAGGGGGGTCGGACCTCACCGCGGTCATCCTCGCCGTCACCCTCGGTGCGACCTGTGTGCTGTTGAAGGACGTCCCGGGCATCCACACCGCCGATCCCGCTCTCTGTGACGCAGCTCGTCGGATCGAACGATTGAGCTACGAGGACCTCCTGATCTTGACCTCGCTCGGATCCAAGATCATCCAAGCAAAAGCAGTTCTGTTGGCGAGGAGGCACCGAGTCCCTCTGGTACTGCGGACTCTCGAGGCCGAGGGCACGGTCATCGACGAGTGCGGCGAGAAGGGCAGGGGAGCACTAGGGGTGGTTCATCAGAAGGATTATCTCCGCCTCTATCTCAGTGGGCGAGCCGAAGCCGGTGAATTGGTGCAGGTCCTACGCGAAATCCTCTGCGGCTGGAGGGTCCGCATCGAGGATGTCACGGAACGCCGTCTCGGGTCCGGCGCGATTGGTCTGGAATGTTCCCTGCACCCGGCCTCGGCTTGCGGAGAGCTCGGCAAAGTCCTCGCCGACCATCCATCCTTCAAGGAACTAGCCTGCCAGATCCGACCGGCTCTGGCCCGGGTCACCCTCATCGAACGGCAGGACCTCACGGTCGAACGTCTCTCAGGCTACGAACGAGCTCTGACCGCCCGAACGATCCAGGTCCATCATCTTCACCTCGCCGGTCGGCTGGCTCATTTCCTGGTCGACTCTACCGACCTCGGGGCCGCGGTGGACCGACTTCACAACAGCGCCCTCGCCGCCGGGTAGGCGCCCGAACTAGTGCAGGAGGAACCACGATGATCAGCGCGAGCAAGGGATGGATCGAAGTGATCTGTGGAAGCATGTTCTCCGGTAAGACCGAAGAGCTGATTCGCCGATTGCGCAGGGCCCTCATCGCCCGCCAACGGGTCATGATCTTCAAACCCCGCGTCGACACTCGTTATGACAAGGAGTGCCTGGTCAGTCACTCCGAGGCGCGCATACCTTCGACCATGGTCGAGCTTCCTGCTCAGATCCTGGAATTGAGCAGGGAAGCCCAGGTCGTTGGTATCGACGAAGCCCAGTTCTTCGACCAGAGCCTGGTCGAAGTCTGCAACACCCTTGCCCTCCAAGGCAAGAGGGTGATTGTCTGCGGGCTGGACCAGGACTACCTCGGCCGTCCGTTCGAACCCATTCCGCAACTCATCTGCACTGCCGAATACGTCACTAAGCTCTTGGCGATCTGCGTCAAATGCGGGGCCCCCGCCTGCAAGAACCAGCGCATCGTAGACACTCGTGAGCGTATCCTGGTCGGCGAGAGCAACCTCTATGAGGCTCGATGTCGTAGGTGTTACGAACAACCGAGCTGAACCAAAACAGGTTCGCCACATCGATTTCCGCTGCGCCAGGGTTTACATCCTGGGCCCGGATGTGATAGGCAACTTCCCATATTCATTGGCACCCTCGCGCTACCTCGAGGGAAGCCACGAGACCTCGGCGATTTCGATCGCGAGTAGACGGTAGGCGCGGTACATGGCCGATAACAGCATCAACCAGGACGATATCGACAGTCTCCTCGCCGAATTGCAAGGAACCGGCGAGAGCGGTAGCGCCATCGACCAGACCAAGCTCGGGGAACACTCCATCGCCCACGATGACATCGAAGGTCTACTCGGGATGTCCGAGCAGTCCGATCCTCCTGACCCGGTTCCTCCTGCAGGACCTGCCCCAACCGAGAGCGAGGCCCTGGAACAAGAGCGTAACCTCTTGGAAGACGCAGTGGCCGAAACACCACCGGAAGAGGAAGAGGCGAGCCCGACGGCGAGTGGGGAGACGGTCGAGAATGAGTTTGCCGGTTATGATTTCTCGAACATTTCCATCGACACTCCCGACCAGGAACAACCTGCCATCGCTCCAACTCCCCTCTCGGCGGCGTCCTCGACTGACCTCGGGGCAGTAATCATCGAACTCCGTCAACTCCGTGCAGAACTCAAGCAACTGTCCCGTTCCGCTCCCGGGGGAGGTAGGCTGAGCAGCGTGATCTCTATCATGGTGCTGCCGCTCATCCTCGGCCTGCTGGGTTACCTGGTCTTCCTGGAACACCAGCGGTCTCCTCGAGGAGCGGCTCCGGTCGAAGTGAGCGAGCCGGCACCCGCTATCGAGCCGGATATCCCAACCGTCGAGAAAGAACCAACAACGGGAGAACCCCTTGGCGGCGAAGCCTTGGATCGGGAACTGGAGCCGGAGGAAACCGAACTCGGGGCGCCGAGTGAAGATCGAACTCCCCCTCCTCCTCGAGATATTCCCCCGGGTGAGGACAGCGAGCTTGAACTGGCGAAGAACTTCGTCTACAAGGGTTTCAAGCTAACCCGCAAGGGGCGTCGGAGTGAGTTACTGTTCCGCCTCGACGAGACGATCTCCGAAGAATACGTCAAGAGACTCGAGGTGCCGCGGCGACTCGTCCTGGACCTGCGCCAGACCAAGCCTCTGGACAGCAAGTGGTCGATGAGCGTGAAGAACCCCGTGATCCGGCAGGTGAGAATGGGTATCCAACCCGGTAATACCCTGCGATTAGTCATAGAATTCAAGAACAATGAATTACCGCGTTACGCGGTGGAATTGACCCCCGAGGGCGTCAAAGTGGTCGTGCACCACTGACCCGGGTGACGAGAGGAGGTGCCCCATAGCTCTGCTCATCCTCAAGCTCCGTGGCGATGAACTCAAACGCTTCATCATCGAGAAACCGATGATCAATATCGGGCGAGGCCCTGATAACGACGTCGTCATCGAGAATCCGAGCGTCTCGCGCAACCACGCGAGGATCACGATGTCACCGAATAGGGAATACCGCATCACCGACCAGAAGAGTTCGAACGGGACGTTGGTCAACGGCATGCGTATCGAGGAACCCTATCCACTCTCGGACCGGGACGTCGTCAGTATCGGCAAGTTCGAACTCGAGTTCTACCGCGAGAACACCAAGGTAGTGAAGAAGCAGGTCGAGAGTACCATCGAGGAAAAGACCATCATGGTCAGTAAAGAACTCCGCGACCCCAAAATGGTCTCGGCCTCGAGCACCGGGTACAATCCGGAACGCCCTCCTAAACTGGTGCTTCTCGAGGGGAAGGCCTCGCGCAGTGTGATCAACCTCAAAGAAGCCGAGATTACGGTAGGTAAAGCCTCGGACAATGCCATTCAGCTCTCCGGACTGCTGACCCCGAAATATGTTTTCAAGGTTCTGCGTGACCTGCGCGGCAACTACTTCGTCGAGGACCTCGAGGGCAAGGGGCGTCTCTTGGTCAACGAAGGGAAGGTCAACGGGAAAAAGAAGCTCGAGGAGAAGGATGTCATCGAGATCAAGGGATTGGTGAAATTCGTATTCCGTTGAGCCCATCGATCGGAGTGCTATCGCGAACATGAGATCCCTGCTCAAATACCTGGTGGGGTTGGTGTGCCTGGCCTGCGTCCTCCTGCTCCTATCCACCCTGACGTTCGTCGGAGACTCCGGGACTGGCCCTCTGCGTCCGTTCGTGGAAATGCTCGATAACATGTTGGGGCAGAGTGAGGGCCGACCGTCCCTGCACCACTATCTGGTCCGCCACGATGAGAGCAAGAAAATCCAGGGGATCGTCGAACAGATCGACCTCGAGCCGGTCAAGACACCGGACAGCGGTATGGTCGTTGATACGACCACCAGCACAGCTCCGAAATCCGAGTTCTCCACCAACTTCAAAAAGGGTCTCGCTCACTTCGAGAAGGGCGAGTACGAACAAGCCGAAGCCAGTTTTGGAGAGGCAGCCAAGCACGTCAACCCCGAACTCGCACCGAGCAACGGAGCCTACCTGGATCTGCTCGCGGCTACTTCGTCGAACTACCTCTTCTGGGGGTATCATCTTCCGCTGAACAACACTCGCGAAGAACTCCTGACCAAGGGGATCGCCTCGATCTATCGAGCCTTCCCGGTCAGCCCGAACAGGTTGTCCTTGCTGCGGGCATATTCTTTCGCCAACTACCTGCAACACCAATTCCCCCTCGCCCTCAACCTCATCAACCAGGTGTTGCGTCAACGTGAGAGCAGCACGTGGCGCGATTATTATTACAAGGCATTGTATCTCGAGATGATGGATATCAAGGAGGAGTTCGAGTTGACCATCGGCACGGGTCTCAAACTCGCACCGAACAATAGGTTCCTCCTCGGGCTCCTCGTCGAGTACCATAAGAACACCCTCAATCGTGACCTGTTACTGCCCACGATCGATCGCTTGCTGCAACTCAAACTTCCCGAGCCGGACCTGCTCTATTACCAGGGTATGGGATCCTGGTTCAAACGGGAACGAGGATCTGCCCTGAGCGCTCTTAAAGCAACACTCGGCATCGATCCTCATTATGTCCGGGCAAAACTCCTGACCGCCGAAATCCAGTTAGCGGGGAAGGGGACGAGGGCTGCCGCAACCAAGACTCTCGAAGAAGTCTTCTCAAAGGAAGGTCCCTATATCTACCTGCGGGATTATATCCAAGGTAACTATCTGTATGCACAACTTTTCTTCGAGGGCCAGAAATACGAGCAGGCCAAGTTGTATGTGGACAACATCCTCCAGAAAGCGCCGAACAATCTCCGCGCCTTGGAACTGACCGGCCGGCTTTACTATCGGCAGAAGAAGTTCAAGGCCGCGGCCGAGGTGTTCGAGCGATGTTTAAAGTATTTCCCAAGAAATCCCAATTTGTTCTATAACCTTGCGCTGGTACGCCTCAAACTCGGAGATAGGGCGGGGGCAGTGACCGCCCTAGAGCAGACTCTCGAGCTCAATGGCAATTTCCTCGCGGCTCAACGGAAATTGCGCGAATTGAAAAAAGCCATGAAGCTCGAGAAACTACGCGAGAAGCCAAAGAAGGGGAGTAAGAAGAGCAGGAAGAAGCTCAAGTCCGAGGACGGAGATTGAGCATGCGTCTGTTCCTCGCCCTCGATTTCGACGAGGCTGCTCGAACCGCGTTGACGCTCTATGTCGGGGAAGCTGAGAAAATCCTCGAGGATTTCCGCTGGAAGGTGCGCTGGACCCCTCCTCAGAACCTCCATGTGACCGTGGTCTTCCTAGGGGAACTCGCACCACCGCTCCTACCCGTGCTGAGCGCTTCGTTGCGTACAACGGCGAACTCGTATGGAGTCTTCGAGCTGCATTTCACCCTTCCGGGTTTTTTTCCCCCGTTGCGCCGGAGACCAAGGGTCTTCCATGTGCAGGATGAGGAGAGAGGTGGGTCTGTTCAACACATGCACTCTGCCCTGTTGAGTACCTGTGGCCGCCTCGTCCCCGCTCTGGACCAAAAACCCTTCGTACCTCACGTGACTCTCGCGAGGATCCTGCGTGAGGGAGGACCTCAGGTGCTCGAACAACTCGCCCCCTGCTCAATACGAGTTCCCTTTTCCCACGTTGTGTTAATGGACAGCGAGCTGACCCCGAAAGGGCCGCTGTATCATAGGTTAGAGCATTTCCCCCTCGGGGGGCCGAACGAGGTTTGAATGGGGATGGAACGGGGTTGGAACCGGCATCCCCCTCAGGAGGAAGATCATGTCCATGACCAGGTGCTTCGCAATACTCCTGTTTTTGCTGCCGTCGCTCGCCCTGGCGGTGTCGTTCAGCTTGATCGTGGAGGAGCGTGGACACGATTTTCCCAGCAATGCGCCCACCAGCACGAAGAAAACCTACCTGTACCAGGATGATCAGGTCAGGGTCCACGAGGCTGCCACGGACCGTCTCGAGCTCCTCGATCGCGGCAAGGCCCGGTATCTGGCTTGGTCCGAACGCGATAGAACCTATGTCGAATACCCCTTGCAACAGATCCTGGGGACTTTCTCCGAACCCTTCGCCTACCTAGCTTCGGCCAAGAGCACCTTCCAGGTCGACCCGACCGCGGAGGTCCCTTGCGGCACCTGGACCTGTCGGAGAGCCCTCATTTCCTTCGAGGATCGCTCGCTCTCCATCGAGTTGCTCCTCGCTCCGATCGCAGGATTGTCCTCCAAGGATTTCCTCACCTTCTTCGAACTCCTCGGCCGGATAGGAACCTTCGGGAAACACACCGAGGAGCTCGGTCGGCAAACAGGCTTCCCGGTCAAGATCACGGCGACCTACCAGCGCAGCACCGGCGAGCGGAAACCCTTGTCCATGATCTTCACCGTCCTGGAGGCGAAGGTTGCTCCGCCAATACCCGCAGATGCCTTCGAAGTACCGAAGGGTTTTTCACCCTTGCATCCTGCCACGGCGACCGAAGCCGTCCCTCTCAAGAACCGCGATCCTCGCTGAGTGCTCTTTCCCTGCCCCCGTCGGTCGGATCGTCGAACCACCTGTTGATGAAGACGAGCTCGAAATGTTCAGCCAAGGCCCTGGCGAGTTCGTCTTCCAAACATGACGGCGAGGGTGCTCGGACCCCGAGTAATTCGCCCACGCTGGTCATCACCCCTCTGGCGCTGAGACCGCACGGTTGTATCAAATCGAAGAGAGACAGGTCATTGGTGACGTTGAGGGCTAGGCCGTGCAAGGTGACTCCGTGGACCAGTTGCAGCCCTAGGGAACAGATCTTGCGGCCATCGACCCACACGCCGATCGGATGATCGGGATGCCGTCCAGCGGTCAGGCCGTGAAGGGCAAGGACCTCGATGATCACCTCTTCGAGCGTTGCGACGAAGTGCCGTAACCGACAACCGAGCCGCTCGAGATGGAGGATGGGATACAGGACGAGTTGACCGGGGGAGTGCAAGGTGATTGAACCGCCGCGATCGACTGTCTGGAGTTCAATACCCTGTTCCCGTAACCGAGTCCCTTCGACCAGTAAATGTTCCGGTCCATGGCTGTGGCCGAAGGTGATCACCGGTGGAGCGTGCGAGGTGAAGAGGAGGGTCCCAAGACAGGGTGGAGTCTGGACGACCTCGGTATGGAGCTTCCACTGCAATTCCAAGGCCTTCCCATAGGGCAGGGGGCCGAGGCGGAGGAGGTGGACTGATCTTTCGGGCACGGGCGGTTAGCTTCAGAGTTCCAGGGTCATACCTTCCCGAGCGCAGAAGATCTCGGGGTGGCGTTGCTGTATGTTCGTCTCGATCGCGGTCAATTCCTGGTCAGTGCGGAGATAGTCGTGATGGAAGAGGGCGACACGCTTGGCTCCAGGGTGCTGCAGTAAATCCAAGGCATGGGTTGCGGTCGAATGTCCCCAGTTCTTACGCGGTGGACCTTTGTGCCCGGTGTATTCCTCGTCGGTATAGGCGGCATCGAAGATGACCAGGTCCGCATCCCGGGCATGGTCGAGATAGACCTGGTGGAGACCGTCGGCTCCGTGTTCGTTATCAGCTCCATACACCATGCTGCGACCTTCGAAGTCGAGCCGATACCCTAGACATGGACTGGGGTGATTGAGCTTGAAGGGGGATATCTTGACGGGTCCGATTTCGAGAGGAACTGACTCACAGACCTGGTGGAAGTGCAACGTCGCCGGTAGGTGTTTGATGGTGATGGGAAAAACCGGTTGCTCCATTTGGCCGCCGAGCGCCTTTTCCAGGGTGTGAGGCGTGTTGTGTTGGCCATAGAGATGGAACTGGTTGGCCGGATTGAACAAGGGGGCGAAGAAAGGGAAACCCTGGATATGATCCCAATGGAAGTGCGTATAGAAGATATGACCGAGCAGGGGACCTTCACTCAGCAATTTTCGTCCGAGGGAAACGACCCCACTGCCGGTATCGAAGACGAAAAGTTGATCGGCGCAGCGAACCTCGACGCAGGGGGTGTTCCCACCGTACTTCGTGGTCTGCGGCCCCGGCACCGGGATGCTGCCGCGAACCCCCCAGAAGGTGACCTTGAACGTACTCTTCACCGTGCTATCTGCCGTGTCCTAGCTCAATCTGTCGATAATCGGCCCACTGCCTGGAGATTTCAAGCACTTTTTCATAATTCCACATTATTCCGCGGAAGAGCCTGATCCAGTGGCGCTCCTCGGCCCAGCCCGTTTCAGAGTTCGGGTGGAACCTCGTCGTCGAAGAGGATATTACCGGTAGCCCGCCGTTGCTTCTCCACATGCTGCTGGGTGGGCTCGGTGCCACGCAGGAAAACCTCGTAAATAGTCTTTTGGGAGGATGCGCTTGCCAGCAGACCGGTCTTGCGATCGACCTTGACGAACACCAGGTTGGAACTCGGCACGGCGAAATCCGGGCGGGGTCGGTTGCGCAGGGCTTCATCCATGTAGGCATGCCAGATCGGTACGGCCGCTTGAGAGCCTGTCTCGTTGACCCCGAGACTCCTCTTCTCGTCGAAGCCCGTCCAGACCACGGTGGTCAATTGAGGCGAGTAACCGGCGAACCAGGCATCGAGGTAATCATTTGTGGTGCCGGTCTTCCCCGCAATGGGACGCTCGGCTATTCGGGCTCTGAAGCCTGTCCCGTATTGGACGACACCTTTGAGGAGATGGGTGATCATGTAAGCCGTCTCCGAACTCAGAACTCTGCCCGCACTGAGGTGGCCGAAGGGATTCAGTCCCGGATCATTGGGATCCTCTGCAGCGGGTTCTGTTTCGGTTTCTTCCAGAGGGGGGGGTTGTGTTTCCACATCGAGCTGGGGAGCATAATCCTCGATACGGGTAAGCTGTTCGGCAAGGGAAGCATCGGCCTCGACAAAGGTGTTCTTCTCGAGGATCGCACCCGTGGCCTCTCGAATTTCGGTGATGAACACGAAGGGCACATTCTTGCCCATATTGGCAAAGACGCTATAAAGACGGCATACCTCTTCGATGGTGAGTACGCTCGAACCGAGCGCTGTGGAGAGATCCTGGTTGAGCTCCGCCCGAAGGCCGAGCCGTCGCAGGTAGGCCAGAATGTATTTCAAGCCGATGTCGTTGACGATCTTGATCGTGGGAATATTCAAGCTGTGCACCAGCGCTTCTCGGAAGGTGGTATCCCCGCGGAAATTGGCTCCGTCGTTCTCCGGCTTCCACAGGCCGGTCTTCTCATAATCATCGAAGACCACCGGGGTATCCAGGATGAGGGTCGAGGGGGTGTAACCCTTGTCCAGAGCCGCAGCATAGATAAGGGGTTTGAAGGCAGAACCCGGTTGGCGCCTGGCCTGACGGGAACGATCGAATTCGCTGAGGCGGAAGTCATAACCTCCAACCATGGCCCGAACGAAGCCGGATCGCTGCGAGACAGAGAAGAGAGCCCCCTGGACCAGCGGTTCTTGTTCCAACTGATAACAATCGGTACACCCCTCGCGTTCGATTCGACGCACCAGGATCACCTTCCCAGGGCTCAATGCCTGAGAGACTTTCGTCAGCAAATGGTTGCGGTAATTGGTGTTCACGTTGAAGGGACGAGCCCAGGCGCAATCCTCGAGTAGGATGGTACCGCGTTGAGTACCCAGGCCCAGCTCGGCACGCCCGGCGTCGTCGTCGACGGAGAGGACGACAGCTCGGAGAAAGCCGTCCTCGTCGGGCGTCTGGGGTTTGGCCAGAAAGGCTTGTAGGGCGTCCTGGTCCGGGAGGTTCTCGAGCGCGCCCCTCCAACCCTGTCGTTTGTCCAACTCCCTCAAACCACCGCGAAGGGCTTGTCTGGCCAGGCGATCGAGACCGACGTCGACCGTGGTGAAAACCTGGTATCCCTTGGTCAGGAGATTCTCGTTACCGTAGTGCTCCACCAGGTAGCGCCTGACCATTTCGGTGAAATAGGGGGTCTTCTCCAGGTTCACATCGACCGGTGGGGCGTAGACCAACTTCTCCGCCTTGGCGCGCTCGTAGGTCTTTCGATCGAGCATTCCCTGGCCGAGCATCTGTTCCAGGACATAGAGTTGCCGCGAACGGGCCATGTGCGGATTGGTCGTGGGGGCATATTTGGAGGGGGCGCGCGGCAGTCCCGCCAAGAGCGCAGCTTCGGCTACGGTGAGCTCGGCGAGGTGTTTGCCGAAATACTTGCGTGCAGCGGCTTCCAAACCATAGGCCCCATTGCCGAGATAGATCTGGTTCAGATAGAGGAAGAGGATCTCATGTTTGTTCAGTTCTTTTTCGATCCGATAAGAGAGCAACATTTCCCTTACCTTACGGGTGAAGGTGCGTTGCGAACCGAGCAAGAAGGTTTTCGCGACCTGTTGCGTAATGGTGCTGGCTCCCTGCTTAATACCTCCCGAGTAGAGGTTCTTCAGGGCAGCTCTGACGATGGAGAGGAAATCGATACCGTGGTGAGAGAAGAAATTGGCGTCCTCGGCCGCGAGCACGGCTTCGAGCACGTGGTCAGGTACCGAGGAGAGGGGGAGCACATAGCGTTCTTCGTTGTAGAATTTGCCGATCAACTCATAGGTCGAGGAATAGACCTCGGTGACCAGTGGAGGATCATAGGCCTTGAGTTTTTCGATAGAGGGCAGGTCCCCCTGGAAATAGATCACGATCCCTATCGCGGTCGCGAAGGCAAATCCAAGAATGGTCATACCCACGAACAGCATGATCTTCACGATGTTGGTATTCCTCCTTGGCGGACTTCTCCGATGGCCGGGAACGCGATGCGAAAACTCGTCCCCTTGCCCGGTTCGCTGCCGACCTCGATCGTGCCCTCGTGCTCTCGCACGATCCGTTCGACGATACTGAGTCCTAGACCAGTTCCTCTCCCCGCGGGTTTCGTGGTAAAGAAGGGCTTGAAAATACTGGCTAGGTGTTCCTGATCCATACCGGGTCCGTCATCGTTGACCTCGATGCCGACGAAGCTCGCATCGATGGCTGCGGTGCGCACAGTAATGCACCCATTCGGACCATGCATGGCTTGGGCCGCATTTGCGATGAGGTTGATGAAGAGCTGCTGGAGTTGGTCTTTGATACCGCGTATTGGTTTCAGGCCATCGCTTAACGAGGTTTCCAGGCGAGCGCCGGCTCCTCGCACATAGGCTTCGGTGAACACGAGAGTGTCTCGGACCACGTCATTGAGATCAAGGGCCACGCGGGCGAATGGGGCAGCGGGTCTGACGAAGGCCATCAAACCTGAGGTGTAGCGCTGCATCCGTTCCACGCTCTCGGCGATCGCATGGTTATGGCGCACGTCGGTCGTGGGCTCTCTATGCCCCAACTCCACCTTGCGGATGAGAAAATCATTATTGAGACGGACCGTGGCCAAGGGGTTGTTCAGTTCATGGACAATACTCGCTGCGAGCATGCCGACCGTGCTCAACTTCTCCTGTTGGCGGAGTGAAGCCTCGAGCAACCGTTCGTGGCTGAGATCGCGTCCGAGCAGGAGCACGCTCTCAGGACGATTTTTCTCCAGGAATGTTGTGAATGTATTGAATTCGATGGCAATTTCTTGTTCCGGCGCAGAAAAACGGAGTGTAAATCCCTCGGTTGGACGTCCCTCGAGAGCCTGTTCGAGCAGGCTCTCGACCAAACCTCTGTCTTCGATGACCACCAGTTCGGTGAGGTTGGATCCCAACAATTCTTGCCTGCTTCGGAGTACGAGTTCGACGAAGCGAGGATTGACCTCACTGAGTTTCCCGTTCAGATCTATGGTCAAGGCAGGGGAGGGAGCATGTTCTAGGAGTCGCTCTCGGACGAGCTGATCCTGACGCAGGCGTTCGAACAAGCGGAGGTTCCGCAGTTCGAGAGCCGCTCGGCGCCCCATGGCCAGCAAGAGACTCTCCTGCTCAGGGCTCGGTAGGACCGGGGCTTCGAAGAGCAGGAGGAGCAGGGCAAGGTTCGAGCGGCTGACGCTCAGCGGGAGGAGCATGCCGGGCCAATCCTCGAGACCCGGGAAGGTCGACCCCCGGGTGACCAACTCCTCGTGGCGCAGGGGTGACTGGAGACGGATGAGTCGATCTGCGAACAACTCGCTACCGAGAAGACCCTGTCCTGGGTGTAAAACCCCCAAACCGAAGAGAGGTAGACCTTCATCTGCGAGGATCGGGAGGAGATTATCATTCCTGAGGTCGCGTATCCAGAAGGCCTGGCGATGAGGAGGGAGTTCGTGGCGCAGGTGTCGCCCGAAGGTCTCGAGCACGGCGAGTGGCTGAAAACAGTGTTCGAGCTCTTCTTCGAGAGCGGTCAGATGGGCCAGGAAGGTATTGGTTGAGAAAGGCTCTTGCAAGTGAGCGGAAGGGTCACCGGGGATAGAGACAATGGAGTGGGCTCCTACATACTGTTCGGTGCGATACTCTCGGGTTTCTCCAATGTTACGCACCAGTTCGGCCATGCGCATCGCTTCGTTCTGGATCACGCGGACAGGATGAAAGGCTGGATCGTTCTCGCCGAGCCGACGTGACAACAGGTTGGAATAGCCGAGGATAGCGGTCAAGGGCTGATTGAGAACGTGTTTGATTGCCCCTCCGAACTCTGCCAATACCAGCCCTGGATCGCCGACCGAGGGTTGATCCTGGGGCCGTGGGGTGACTTCGTTGTGAAGGGCTTGGCCGAGTATCCCGGCGACAAGGCCGAGGAGGGCTTCGAGTTGTTCCCCGAGGGGGTGGTGGGCTTGTCGGGCTTTGCAGTGCAACACGCCGATCACCGTCTCGCGATGCAGGACCGGAACCACCAGCAAGGAGCGGAACTTGCCCTTGGGTAAACGGCCACGTACCCCCAGGAGTACGCGATGTTGCTCTATATTGCGGATGATGAGGGGTTTTCGTTCGAGAATACAGTACTCGATCTCGGGGTACCGTGAGAGTAAGAGAACGAAATCGCGCAATTCGAAGCTCTCGCTGCTGGCCAGGACCATACCCCGATCTCCGGAGGGATCGAGCCGGACCAAGGAACAGCGAACCATATCGAGAGCCCGGGCGAGATAGGCGACAACGCAGAAGATGGCTTCACGCGGCTCCAGGTTTCGGGTGAGTAAGCGAATCACCTCCTCGAGGATATCGCGAACCCGGGCCTGCCTCTGAAGCTGGGTACGGCATTGGGCCAAACTCAAGAGATTGCGGGCCTTGTCGAGCAACTCTTCGTCCGGCCCACGCCCGAGATAATGGATCTTGGTCACCCGACGTCGAACGAAACTCTCAATGAAGCGACGGTGTTGAGCTCGTGCCAGGACCAGGACCGCATGACGCTGTTGTTCCCTTGCGAGGGCCACGAGTTGGTCTTTCAGTTGGAGATCGACTCGTTGCAGGTCGAGGAGAATCAAGTCCGGAGCATACTTCTTGACCAATTCGGGGCTGAGGTCTTGCAGGGAAAGGGGAATCAGTTCGACCTCGAGCCGGGGCAGCACGACCTGCAACGCGGCATCGATTTCTGGACCGTTGTAGACGACCAAGACTCGACCACGGTCCTGATGTTCCTCGGCAAACCTTGGTTTCATGAGTTCAGCTCGTCTCGAGGACGCGCCCGCGACGCAGTTCGAGCCCATGACGGTTGAGGGTCGAGCGATAGAACTCGAAGTCGGTGTTCAATTTTCGGATCACTGCGTTATAGGCGAGCCTGATGATTTCCCGACGAATGCTGTATTTCATCGGTGAACCGCTCATCAGTTTCATGTCCTCACGGTAGGGTTGGAAGAGCAAGACATCCTGCTCGGCACAACGCTCAATCTGGTGGTTCAAGGCATGGAGGAAGCGGGTGTTGATCAGGGCCTTGAGGGACTGCAAGGCCTCGAACAGTCCCCCCTTCCCGTGGACATACCCTGGTTCGCCCGATTCAATCGGTCGGAGCGGATTGACCACGATGACGAGTTTGGCCCCGCGCTCCATGGCCCAATGGAAGTTGGCCGTGCGTGTGATCTGGCCATCAGCGTACCAGGTAGCTCCGATCCGTTCAGGTAAATAGAAGGGGGTCAGGGCGCACGAAGCCCTTATCGCTCGAGAGACGGGGACATCGCGAAAACCCTCGGCACCGAATACCACGTGTTCGGAGGTGTCTTGATTGGTCGCGCCGATATAGAGTTCCCGGTTGGCAGCGGCGAAATCCTCGGATAACCCACGGTTCTTGAATTGGAGCGAGAGATACTGTCGCAACCTGGCTCCCTTGAAGAGGCCTCTCGGACTCATGCGGAGGAAAGTGGAGAGGAGGGCTTTGGGTTTCAGCGAACGGGTCTTGGCAAGTACCGCCACGGCGTGCAACATCCAATCCAGGATCGCGGGGTCATAAAGGACGGCAGGGGTGATCGGGTCGAGGCTACCTTGGCCCCCACCCTCGAAGGCGTCCAGGATATCGTCGAGGTCGAAACCGAAGGCCAAGAACGTGGCGAGGATGGAACCGGCACTTATGCCGCAGAAGATATCGAAGCGGTGGAGAGAACGTCCGACCAGCACGTCATCCAGAGCCTTGCACACTCCGAGTTCGTAGAGCAACCCCTCCAGTCCTCCACCGCCGAGGCAGAGGGCAAGCTTGCCGCTCTCCTGGTTCTCAACCAAGGGAGCGAGGAGGGTAATCAAGGTTTCCACGGCCCGCGGTTTCGCCAGCACCTTTGCCACGTTGAAGCGTCCGTAGCGGAAGGACCGGTCGACGAGATGTTCTTTGCCGCAAAGGACCACGGCAACCCGGTTGAGGGGAAACGCTTGGTCCGGATCGGGGAGATAATGCAACCCTTTCAGAAAGCGGAAACAAATAGTTTCGTCGAGGGCGGAGTGTTCTTCGAGTACGAGGAGATCGACCGGTACCGTGAGGAGATGTCGGTGCGCCTCTTCCCTGGTCGTGACCACGTAGATGGTGACCTCTCGGCCTGCGGCGACGAGGCGTATTGGGGATTGCAAAGATGAAGTATCGCTCGAGGTTGTGCTGCTGGACATCAGCCAGGCTCGGCTTTGTTCCAGATACTTGTCCTCGACAAAATAGAGTAGGGTCACCATGAACCGAGATCCACGGGGGCAGGTGTCCCGGTCCTGTTTCCAGAGCCCAGACCCTTGAGCAGTTTCCTGAGCATCAGAGCGCTCAGCGGACGGCGCAGCGTAGCGTGGAACTCGAGACGGGCGAAGGGAGGACAGGCCCCACTGGAACGGTGCTGCAGCAGGACGATCGGAAGATCGGTACAACGGTGCTGGAGGTTCTGCACCAGGGTGCAAGTCTCATCGTCGAGAGCCTCCTCGAAGCAGAACAACAACGCCGGAGAACTATCTGCGCAGAGCGCGGTCAACCCGTATTGGTCTTCCACGACTTCTACGCGATAGCCGTATCCGGCGATCCGGCGGGCCAACTCGGCGCGCTCGTCTTGATCCGGTCCAAGCACCACGAGGAAAGGAGCGCGATTGAGACTGGCTCCGCTCACGGCTGGGAAGGAGAGCGTGAAGCTGGTACCCAGATCGATCGCGCTCTTGGCCTCGAGACGCCCCCCGTGATTACGCATGATCGTCGCCGCGATCGACATACCCAGACCGGTACCGATGCCGCGGGGTTTCGTGGTGAAGAACGGCTCGAAAAGATGTTCGAGAACCTCGGGGGGGATGAGAGGGCCATCGTTCCATACTGCAATATCTACCCCTCTGTCGGCACCAACTGCAGTGGTGATCCTTATCAAGCCCCCGTTCCTTCCTTCCATAGCCGCCAGAGCGTTGGTCAAGATGTTGAGGACTACTTGTTCTATCTGCCCCGGATCGCAATTGACGGGAGGCAGCTCTGGGGCGAAGTCACTTTGTACGGTAACCCCCGCATTCCTGATTTTTTTGTTCATCAAGAAGAGGGTGTCCTCGAGGATCTGACGCACGTCGTGGGTGACGAATTCGGGCATGGGCCCATGCGCCGATTTCCTCATCTGGGTGGCGATCTTGTTCATCCGCTCGGCCACCTCCAGGATATTGGCCGAGGACTTACGCAGCGTGCTCCTGTCGAGGTTCTCCTGTTCGAGAGCATGCTCGAGCTCTTCTGCATGGCCCAATAACAAGGTCAGCACATTGTTGAGTTCGTGGGCAATACCCGCGCTGAGTTCTCCCAAAGTTGCCAATTTTGCCGATTGCAACAATTGTTGGTGCATATCGTCGCGGGCCTGTTCAGCCTCGACCTGTTCGGTGATGTCCTCACGCAAGGCTATGAAATCAGTAACTCTTGTGTCTTCTCCGAGGATAGGTGTGATGGTAAGGCTATACCAGACCGGCAGCCCGTCCGAGCGAGAGATGCTCAACTCTCCGATCCATTCGCGGCCAGTAGCGATTACGGCCCATATTTCCTCGAAGAGATACTTGTTCTCTCGGCCCACCAGGGTATCCCGCCAAAAATCTCCGAGCAGGTTACCGGGTTTTTCCCCGCGTTGACTGAGGAATTCGGGATTGACGTACTTGATGGTCCCAAAAGCATCGGCAATGAGAATTCCCATGGGACTGTGCTCAACGGCGTGGAAGAGCTTGCGAATCTCTTCCTCGGCACGTTTGACCTTCGTAATGTCGTGGGAGGTTATGACTACATGGCTCACCTCACCGTGCTCATTCCGATAGGGATAGAAGGTCACATCCATGAAACGGGACCCGGTCGGGGTGAACCCGAACAGGGATTCATAATGAACGATCGACCCGGTCAGGGCGATGTCTACGTTGGTTTTGAGGACTTCGTTGAAGATCTGCTCGCCCCAAACTTCGACCAGGGTGTGGCCGAGAATGTCCCCGTGACTTTTACGTCTGGCTTTGAGGTAGGCCTCGTTGACCGCACAGTAGCAGTAGTGGCGATCGATCAACGTAATGTAATCACTGGAAGCATTGGCCATGAGCATGTAATTGAGCAACTCGGCCTCGACCCGTTCTCCCTTCTCGATCCGCTGGTGGAGAGTGTCGTTCAGGCCGCGGAGTAGGGCGCGACTCTCGACAACCCTCTTGCCGGCTCTC
>Ga0156395_1010_pt1 | contig 22030 bp, 20 predicted proteins | sample RifOxyA3_FD_108039 | JGI IMG/M metagenome (GOLD analysis project Ga0156395, IMG submission 108039) | Deltaproteobacteria bacterium RIFOXYA12_FULL_61_11 | reverse complement strand
GGGAAGTGGTGATCAACAGCAATGCTCACCACGGCCACGGCAATTGCCAACCCTTGGCCGCTCTTACCGGGCGGACGGTCGACGGCGTGGTCGTCGGCGGACTTGGGATGGGCGCGCTCAATAGACTGCTCGCCGATGGCATCGAGGTGTTCATCTCCGGTCCAGCGACCGTGGCCGAAGCCCTGGGGGCCTTCGAAGCCGGCAACTTGCCCAGGGCGACCCCGCAGCACACCTGCGCCGGTCACGGGCACGGCGGTGGTTGCGGCAACCATTGAAGCCTACGAGCACCGTCCCCGGGGAGTCCTCAGGCCTTAGACTCCCCCCCTCTCAGCTTCCTCCACAAGGTGATGCGCGAGATGCCCAGGGCTTCGGCCGCCCTGGTCCGATTGCCGCCGAAACGCTGCAAGGTGTCGCGTATGAGACGCTGCTCGGTCAGGCGCAGCGGGGCTTTGAGCCCGGGAGTCGCGAGTGGGAGTGGTCTATCGGAAAGCAACTCCCAAATAGTCTTCGGGAAATCCTCAACTTGGAGCACCTCTCCGGTGGAGATGAGAAAGGCGTGTTCCACCGCGTTCTCCAGTTCGCGCACATTTCCCGGCCAAGCGTAGGAACCCAAGACAGCCAGCGCACGCTCCGAGCAGGCCCGCACCACCCGTCCCTGGAGCACGTTGCAGCGCTTCGAGAACCGTTCGACCAGCAGGGGGATATCGGCTTTCCTCTCCCGGAGCGGAGGCAGCTCCAACCCGACCACGTTGAGCCTAGCGTAGAGTTCCCGGTGGAAGCGCCCCGCTGCCACCTCGGCGGCCAGATCGACCTTGCTCGAGCTCAAGAGCCTGACCCGCACGGGGTTCGGTCTCGCCCCCGGAGAGGTACTCCGTTCTTCTAAGACCTCCAACAACACGAGTTGCTGGGCCGGAGAAAGCTGTTCGAGCTCATCGAGCAGCAGCGTTCCCTCCCCGGCGAGCCAGAAACGTCCCGGCCGCTCCACCTCTTCCCCAGGGCTCACGCTCCGAGCACGACCGAAAAGCTCTCTCTCTAAGCCCCCCTCGAAGCCCCGCCCGCAATGCACGATGACGAAGGGTTGCCTCCGCCGAGGCCCGAGGTTGTGCAACAGCCTAGCCACCAACTCTTTACCAGTCCCGCTCTCACCCTGGAGCAGCACTGGGCTCGTACTGGAAGCCACCTGGGGAAGGATCTCGGACAGGTGGGTCATCACGGGGGTCCCACCGACCAGGTCCTCGAGGTCGTAGTGAAGGTCCAAACGTTTTTGCAACTCCTTGCGGATACTGAGATCTCGGAACATCTCCACCCCGCCGAGGAGCTTTCCGCGTTCGTCCTGCAGAACGGCGGTGGTGATGGACACGGGGAGGACCTGTCCATCCCTCCGCAGGATGACCACCTCGCGGTCCTCGACGCCCTCACCGGAAACCATGCTCGACTTCAAGGGACACCCCACCATGCAGCAGTTGGAGCGAAGGACTTCGCTGCACGGGCAACCGAGCACCTCTTCGGTGCAAAAACCGGTCAACTCCTCGGCCTTGCGATTAAAAGAGGTGATACTGCCCCTTCGATCGATGGTGAAGATAGCGTACGGGATAGTCTGATAGATGAGAGGGAACAAGCGTTTGTCGTGACCCATCGATGCACTCTCCGGCAAGGGCATTCCCAGCCTCGCGGCTCGACCTGTAGCACGCGGGCCTCCCGGCGGGCAATTCTGGAGAGTCGGTTCTCAACTTGATTCTTCCCATTGCGATGCGCAAGAAGTACGCAGGAGATCGAGATGGAAGGTCTCACCCAACCGAGCCGGAGCAACTATGAAGAAACCTCAGCGCATTCTCCTCATCGACGACGAACAGGACATCTTGCTCTATCTTTCCACAGCCTTGGAGGACCAGGGCTACGAGGTCGCCTGTGCCACGAGCCACGTCGAGGGACTCCGCGCCCTCAAAGACTTTTCACCGGATCTGGTCTGCCTCGATATCCTGATGCCCGAGAAAACCGGATTGTCGCTGTACCGGAAGCTCCATTCCCTCCCTCCGGGGCAGCAACCACCGGTCATCGTCATCAGCGGCATGGGTTTGCGAGGAAAGTCCGGAAACACGCCGGCCAACATCTCCGGGGTGGAACTGACTCACTACCTGGAAAAACCGGTCAACCTCCCGGAATTGATCGACCTGGTCGGTACCCTGCTCAGCGAGGCGAAACCATGACCCCCGGCCGTTCCGCCGATCGACTCTATCGCCTGCTCTTCGAACAGGTCCCCTGCAGCCTTGCCGTCATCGATCCGGAGCTCGACATCATCGAGACCAATGACCGCTTCACCGCGATCTTCGGTCCGGCCCGTTCCGCGAAATGTTACCAACTCCAGAAGGGGCGCAACTCCCCCTGCCCCGACTGCCTCGCCCTGAGCGCCTTCCAGGACGGCCACGTCCATGTCACCGAGCAGCAAGGCATCGACCGACATGGCCATCCTACCTATTACATCGTGTATTTCGCCCCGGTCCTCGACGCCGCCGGCAAGGTCCGGCACGTCCTCGAGATGGCCACCGACGTTACCGAGATCAAACGCCTGCAGCGCGAATACCAACTCCTCTTCGAGCAAGCTCCCTGTTTCCTGTCCGTGATCAATCGGGACTACCGCATCGTTCGGGCCAACGAGCGGCTCCGCTCGACCTTCCCCTTCCAGGACGGCGCGACCTGCTACAGCACCTTCAAGCAGTGCAGCGAGCGTTGCTCCGAATGCCCGGTCGCCCTGACCTTCGAGGACGGCCAACCGCACACCCAAACGCACGTCGGCACCTCCAGCGACGGCTCGCCGGTGCACTACCTCGTCACCTCGATGCCGTTGGACCGCGGGGAAGAGCAGCCGAACCACGTCCTCGAGATGGCCCTTGACCTGACCGAGACCATTGCCCTGGAACGGGAACTCGCCCACGCCTCCCTGCTCCATCGCAAACTGGTCGAGAGCAGTATGGACGGGATCCTGCTCACCGATGCCGCCGGTACGGTGATCGATCTCAATCCCGCCCTTGCCGAGCTCCTCGGCCCGCGGCAGCGCCCCCTGCGCGGCCATCGCTTACCCCTGACCCTCTTCGAGCGGACGGTGCAACGCCGGTTGGCGGCAAACCCCACCGCCTCCCTGGAACTGGAGACCAAGTTGAAACCCCGTGGTTCGACCCCGATTCCCGTCCGGCTGGTCGTGACCCCGCTCCTCGACGAGCGCGAGGGCATGCTCGGCCGGGCCTTCCTGGTCCAGGACCTCAGCGCGCTCAAACGCATGGAAGCCGAGAAGCTGGAAGCCGAACGCCTGGCCGTGGTCGGTCAGACCGTGGCCGGCCTCGCCCACGGTATCAAGAACATCATCACCGGGTTGGAAGGTGGCCTCTACGTCTGCGCCTCCGGCCGGAAACGCGGGAACGAACAGAAGGCCAACGAGGGTTGGGCCATGATCGAACGCAATGTCGAGCGGATCTCTACCCTAACCAAGAACCTCTTGGCCTTTTCCAAGGGCGAGCAACTCTCCTTCGCGCCCCACGCCCCGGCAGCCTTGCTCGAAGACGTTGCCTCTCTGTTCCGCTCCGCGGCAGCCACCGAGAACATCACCCTGACCGTAGCCTCGCCCGTGAAAGTCGAGCCCTTCCCCTTCTGTTACGAAGCGCTCCACGAGAGCCTCGTCAACCTGGTTTCCAACGCTCTCGATGCTTGCCGGATGAGTTCCCGGGACCGCAACGAGATCACGCTTGGACTCGAGGATCGCCGGGACTCCGTGATCCTCAGCGTGCAAGACGACGGCATTGGCATGGACTGCGACGTGAAGCAGCGGGTCTTCACCTCGTTCTTCACCACCAAAGGCAAACACGGCACGGGGCTGGGCTTGCTGACCACCCGCAAGGTCCTCTTCGAGCACGGCGGCACGGTGGAATTCGATTCGACCCCGGGTCAGGGCAGTATCTTCAAGCTGGTCCTGCCCAAACACCGGCCGGGGTAATGCTCCAAACCGCCGCGAAACCCGGAAGAGCCCCGACAGATCCAGGACCCAGGGGTACGACGGTCTACTTCTTCAACAAAGAGAGGGCCGCCGCGAGGCTCGCAACATCGGCCCGACCCAGGGTGGCGACAATCTCGCCGCGAAGTTCGTCGGCCTTCGCCGGGGTCCCTTCCTCCAACCGATCGAGCGAGGGTCTGTCGAGCATGGCCCGAAGCGTATTCACGTAGCGCAAGGGATCGATCGGCTTGCTCATCACCTCGAGCTTGCCGCCTTTCCCTCGCAAGGCCTCGAGCTGCGCAAGGTCCTTGCTGCCGAATTCGTCTCCGGCATGAGCGGTCAGACACAACACCGGAATTCCGGCTCGCTCCTTGTTCTTGAGGATGTACTGGTAGAATTTCAAACCGGACATCTTGGGCATGACGAGATCGAGCGAAATAGCCCTGGGCAACCGCTCGGTCATGGCCGTGAGGGCCTGGTTCCCGTTCTCGGCCAGGACAACCTCAAAACCGCCCCGTTCGAGCACCGCGGCCAAATAGGTTCTCACATCGGGCTCATCGTCCACAACCAGGATCAGGGGTTTGGGGTTAGCCTTCATTTCGTTCCTCCTCATTGGTCATGCTGTTCGTGCAATCCTACCTTTCTTTCTTCTGTGGTCGTCTCGCTCGTTGGTACGGGCAACCGTGCTCGTGGGAACACCAGCACGAAGGTACTGCCCCGCCCTCGAGCGGAGCTGACCTCCACCCGACCGCCGTGTTCGGCCACGATTCTGCGGGTCGTGAGCAAGCCCAGACCCGTGCCCTTGCCCACGGGTTTCGTGGAGAAAAAACTGGTGAAGGCTTTGCGCCGGACCTCGGCATCCATGCCTACTCCATTATCCTTGACGAAGAAGCGCACGATCTTGTCTTCCTCCTCGCAGCGGAGCGTGATCCTGCGGTGTTTCCGTTCCCCGGCAAGGCAAGCGTCCGCGGCGTTGGAGAGCAGGTTGGTCAGGCAGGTGTGCAAGCCCTCGGGATCCACGGCCATGGGTTCGAGCACCTGCCCGGCCTCCAACTGCAGGGCAATGCCGGCCTGGTCCAGCATCGGCCGATACAGGGCTGCGACCTCCTCGAGGATCGCGTTCGGATCGACCAACCGCGCCCTAGCTTTCGCTCCGCGGGCGAAACCGAGGAATTCCTTGGCGAAGGACGAGATCCGGGCCACGTTGCCCTCGATCATACCCCAGCCCCGTTGCAGGACCTCCGGGTTGTTCTTGGCCAAACCGTCTTTGAACACGAACAGCCCCCCCTCGAGCCCCATGAGGATATTCTTCATCCCGTGGGCGAGCCCGGCTACGGTCTCCCCGACTACGGCAAGCCTCTCTGCCTCAAGCTTCTCCTTCTCGACCTGTTCGAGCCTGCGGCGCAACTCCACGACCTCGGTCACGTCTTGGGCCATCTCGATCACGGTCCGCACCTGGGCTCCGGTGTAATCGAAGGGGGCCGCGGTGACCAGGTACTGCAAGGTCTGGCCTCGGCTTCCTCTTCCGTTCTGCACCTCGCGATGCACCGCCCCATCGAGAAAAACCTCACGAGCGGGGCAACTCTTGCACGACCTGCCCCGGCCTTTGTAGAACTCGAAACAGCGCGTGGCTCCCTTGCGGTAAAAGGTCTGCCGGAAATGAGCATTTGAACGCACTACGTTGTAATCACGATCAATCACTGCAAGACTGCACGGCACATGATCGAAGAGGACGCGCAACTCGTGCTCGACCTCGCCCGGCTCCCGGGCGCTTTGCAACTCCGCCGCACCTCGATCCTCGGCCGGGGGTAGCTCTCTGTCACCGCTCCGCTTCCTCACCATCCTCGAAGCATCCTCGGAGAGGATGCCCTCCTCGACCCGGCCTTATCCTGACCTCGTCCGGGTAGCATACTCACCTCGGGGAAAAACGTCGATCGAGTTCCGAGGAGAGTTCGAATGAGTCTTGACAACCCTTTCGCACTCGTGGATACCTCAGCGACGGGAAAAATCTATCGGTTTTTCTCAAGTTCTTGGTTTTTTGCAATAATAACGTTCCCATTTTCCCGTAAGGCTACGGGGATACAGGAGGCAACGTGGCGATCGATACAGCGGTCCTGACATCTTGGGATTGGCACCCGGCAGAGCGGACGATCGCAGACCTCACGTCGCTGGCCGAAACCCTGGGGACCATCGTCGAGACGGCTTGGAGCGAGGACGGCGAACATGTGGCCGTGGTCGGCAGACAGGACGACGAATACCGCCTCGGCCGAGAAACCGGCGCTCTGGATACGGTCTTCGAGAAACTCCGCCAGGTGCGTTTCACCCCGGACAATCGCGTTTTCGGGTTAGCAAAGCTGGACGACGCCTGGACCGTGGTCTTCGACCAAGAGCCCTGGGAGGAACGTTTCGACTTCGCCTGGAACCCCGTTCTGAGCGCCGATGGTTCAACCGTGGCCGTGCAGATCACCCGCGACAACCAATGCAGCGTGGCCGTCAATGGCACCCCATGGGAAGAGAGCTTCACGGCTCTCCGCGAGTTGGCCATCAGCGCCGACGGCAAAACCGTGGCCGCCACGGTCCAGACCACGGCCCTCAAAGAAGCCGACGTTCCCGGTTTCTTCGCCGGCACCTGGACCATCGCGGTCAACGGGACCCCCTGGGAAGCGCGCTTCATCAACACCTGGGGGGTCTGTGTCCACCCCGCCAACGGTTCGGTCGCCGCCGAGGTCCGGCACCTCGACCAGACCTATGGCATCGCCGAGAACGCCAAGGCCTGGGAACAGCGCTTCGGCTGTGTGTGGGAACCACTCTTCCATCCCGCCTATGACCGGGTGTTGGCTCCTGTCCGCCTGGGGGGTATGTGGACTCTCGCCGAGAACGGCCAACCCCTCTGGAAGGGCCGCTACCATCAATTGTGGAGAGTGGCGGCTCCTGCCGGGAATAACCGCTTCGCCGCCGTGGTGGCCCATGACTTCGGCCGCTGGACCGTGGCCGTCGACGACGCTCCCTGGCCGATCGGTTTCAGCGACCTGGTGCTGACTCCCTGCTTCTCTCCATCCGGGGAACGCGTGGCCGCGGTGTTCCGGGATGCCGGCACCTGGGGCATCGTCGTGGACGGCAAGCCCTGGGACCACCGCTTCGCGATGGCCTGGGACCCCCTCTTCAGTCCCGGCGGCCGCGAGGTCCTGGCAAGGGTCGAGGTCGAGGACGGCGTGACCCTGGCCCTCGACGGAACGCTCTGGTCGGCCCGCTTCGACACCCTGGCCCCACCCTGCTTCGACCCCGCGGGAGAACGGGTTCTGGTCCGGGGCATGCGGCGCGGACACTGTATTCGGCAGGTCGTGGACCTGAAGACCCTGCGAGGCTGAATCCAATCCTCCAAGGAGGCTCGGTAGCATGTACGAGTTCGTGACCGGACCGCTGGCTCTCGCTGCGATACTCATTTTCTTCTTCGGTTCCGCAGGTCGGATCGCCGCCATGCTCCTCCTGGCCAAGAAGGACAAGGTGGTCTATCCCTATCTCAATCTCCATTACGGTTTGCGTTCCCTGTTCCACTGGGTCCTGCCCTTCGGCGCCAGGAACATGCGCATGCACCCCTTCTTCACCGTCTTTTCCTTCCTCTTCCATATTGGAGTCCTCGCCCTCCCGCTCTTCCTGCGCGCCCACCTCGTCATGTGGGAACGCGCCACGGGCTTGACCGCTCCAGCCCTCCCCGAGGCCCTGGCCGACACCCTGACCGTCATCGTGCTGTTGGTCTGTTTCTTCTTCTTGTTGCGGCGCATCGTCAGCCCGGAGGTACGCTACGTCACCACTGCCGGGGACTACCTCTTGCTCTTGCTCGTGGCCGCGCCCTTCATCACTGGGTTCCTGGCCACCCACCAGTGGACCGAGTACCGTCCGGCGCTCCTGTTCCATGTGCTGTTGGCCGAATTGCTGCTGGTGCTCCTGCCCTTCACCAGGATCAGCCACATGCTCTTCTTCCCCTTGACCCGGATGTACATGGGTGCCGAATTCGGCGCCGTGCGCCACTCCAAGGACTGGTGATCGGGCTCGAAGGGCATCACCGAGGAGGTTCCATGACCATTCACCGCAACCCCGTGGACGATCCCGGCTTCGAACGCGGGCTGCAGAAACTCACCCCCGAGCGGCTGTCCGCCGTAGTCCACCAGGTCCTCGACACCGAGGCCGCAGCCAGGCTGAAGATCTATCTCGCGACCTGCGTGCATTGCGGCCTCTGCTCCGAGGCGTGCCACTGGTATCTCTCGAATCGCAAGGACCCCGAATACTCCCCGGTCGGCAAGGTCAAGGAGACCATGGCCAAGCTGGTCGAGCTGCGCGACACAGTCACCCACGACGACCTCCGCGCCATGGCCAGGATCGCCTTCACCGAATGCAATGTCTGCCGCCGCTGCAGCATGTACTGCCCGTTCGGCATCGATATCGCCTATCTGCTCCTGACCATCCGGCGTTTCTGCCACCTGCTCGGTATCGTACCCCTCTACCTGCAAGACACCGTCAACTCGCACTCGGCCGCCTATAATCAGATGTGGGTCGGCCAGAACGACTGGATCGACACCTTGTTGTGGCAAGAAGAAGAAGCCCAGTCCGAGGTCCCCAGCGCCGCCATCCCTCTCGAGCGGGAAGGGGCGGACATCATGTATTCCGTGATCGCCCCCGAGCCCAAGATCTTGGCTCAGCTCATAGGCAACATGGCGCAGATCATGGCAGTGGCAGGAATGAGCTGGACCATGCCGGCCACCGACGGTTGGGACAACAGTAATATGGCCATGTTCTCCGGCGATTTCGAGATCATGGGGCGAGTCGAACGGCTGCACTGGGACACGGCCCTGCGCCTCAAGGTCAAGCGCGTGGTCATGGGCGAGTGCGGCCACGCCTTCCGCGGTTCGGCCTACGACGGACCTAAGTGGCTGGGCTGGCTACATCCACCCATTCCCATGGTCCACGCCGTAGACTTCTATCATGAGTTGATCACCTCGGGGCGTATCCGCATCGCCAAAAAAATCAAAGGACCGATCACCCTCCAGGAACCCTGCAACATCGTGCGCGGCCTGGGACTCGGCGAGAAGCTGCGCTTCCTCATGAACGCCGTCTGCGAAGACTTCCGCGACGTCGAACCCAACCGCGAGCATAATTACTGCTGCGCCGCGGGCGGCGGCGTGATCAACTGCGGCCCGATCTGGAAGGCCGAGCGGGTGCGCGGTAATAAAGAAAAGGCCAAACAGTTGGCCGCCACCGGCGCGACCACGGTGATCACCCCCTGCCATAACTGCCACAGCGGCATCGAGGACATCGTGGGGCATTACAAGCTCGGCATGCACGTCAAGTTCTTCAGCGACCTCCTGCTCGAGGCGATGGAGATACCCGACGAGTTGAGGGGGTGAGGCGATGAGGACCATACAACTCTCCCTGATCGGAACCCTGTTGGCCGCCCTGCTCGTCGCCGCTTTCCTGATCGCCGCCGTAGGGAGCCTCCTCCCCCCGACCGTGCCCGCGATCGAAGCCGGCAAACTCATTCTGGGCAGCAGCCACGAGGGAGAACGCCCGGCCGTGCTCTTCGACCACGACGCCCATACCAAGGCCCTCGGCAACGCTCCCTGTGACTCCTGCCACCACCGAGACGCTGCCGGTGTTCCTCAGGTTGTCGAACAGCCCTTGGCCGAGGAGTCCGTCGCCCCGTCGCTCGCGGAAACCCATGGCAAGTGCATGACGTGTCACGAGGACCGCCTTTCCGAGAACCTCTCCGCCGGTCCGACCACGGCCTGCGGCGACTGCCATTCGCTCGCCAACAACGCCCTCGGGAAGGACGCTCGCGACCTCTTCTTCGATCGCCACCGCCATGCGCAACACGAGGCGGTCTTGCAACCCGAGCTCGGCCGATCGAGCTGCGCCTCCTGCCACCACCGCTATGATGACCAGCGCAAGGCTCTCTACGAGGCCCCCGGCAAGGAAAGCTCCTGCCGCGAATGCCACGAGGAAGCCTCCACCCCGACTGTCCGCGGCCTGCGGCAGGCTGTACACCAGAACTGTGTGACCTGCCACCTCCAGCGCCTCGGCCTGCAGAAGAAATCCGGCCCGGTAGACTGTGCGGGTTGTCATTCCTCTACCACTCCTCGGGACTGGACCACGGTCCCGCGCCTCCTACGTGGGCAACCCGAGGTCGCCACCATCCACACCATGAGCAGCGCCATGGCCGCGGTCGGTTTCAACCACGCCGCCCATGAGAGCAGAGAAGGGACGTGTCGGGTTTGTCATCACGACACTCTCGAACGCTGCGTCGTCTGTCATGCACTCGGCAAGGGGCGGGATCTCCAAACGGTCAAACTCGCCACGGCTCACCACACTCCGAGAGATCCCCGGTCCTGTGTTGGGTGCCATGAGTTGGAGAAGCAGGAACCCGCCTGCCGGGGCTGTCACGATCGCCCGCTCCAGGAACTCCCGACCACCTCCTGCGGGCTCTGCCATGACGGTGGCCCCGGCGTGACCGAGGTCTCTTCAGATGAGTCTGCTCCTACCACCTCCTCTTCCAGGACCGGGGCCCTGCTCGCGGCGTTCCAGGACCTCTCGTCCGACGCCCTGCCCGAAACGCTCCGGCTCGACCTGCTCGCTGCCGAGTACGAGCCATCGATCTTCCCGCACCGCAAGATCATCCAGACCCTTCTCCAGAAGCTCGAGGCCAGCAGTCTGGCCCAGCACTTCCACCCCGAGCTGGCCACCCTGTGCAGCGGTTGTCACCACCACCAACAACCCAGCCAGGCCTTGCACTATGCTCGCTGCGCGGCCTGCCACGGTCAGGACGACGAGGATCGCCGTCCGGGGTTGCTCGGCGCGCTGCACCAGCAATGCCTTGGTTGCCACCAACGGATGAACCTCGGGCATACCGGCTGTGAGGACTGTCACCGCCGCCGCCCCCAACAGGACGAGGTGCGATGATGGGGCTCACCCGCAGACAGTTCCTGGGCGCCCTCGGGGGCGCCACCGCCGGTCTTGCCCTGCCTCGCACGACGAGAGCCGCCCAGAAAGGGACCCTCGGTTACCCCGAGAGTTTCGGCGTCCTCTGCGACCTCAGCCTCTGCGTCGGCTGCCGCCGCTGCGAGCAGGCTTGCAACGAAGCCAACGACTTGCCGGCACCTGATCAGGCCTTCGATGATCCGACCGTCTTGCAGCACCTCCGCCGGACGACCGAGTCTGCCTACACCGTGGTCAACACTTACCCGCAAGCGAACGCGCCGGCGGTCCACAGGAAGCTCCAGTGCAACCACTGCCAAGAGCCGGCCTGTGCCTCGGCCTGCCCGGTCGGGGCCTTCACCAAGACCCGCGAAGGCGCGGTGATCTACAACCCCGACCTGTGCATCGGTTGCAGGTACTGCATGGTCGCCTGCCCCTTCGGTATCCCGGCCTACGAGTACCATGATCCGCTCACCCCTCGCGTGCGCAAGTGCACCCTGTGCCACGAGCGCATCCTGGCCGGCAAACGTCCGGCCTGTGTCGAGGCCTGTCCCATGGAGGCTCTGGTCTTCGGGAAACGCACCGAACTCTTGGAACGGGCTCGCAACCGCATTGCAGCAAAACCAGAGAATTACCTTCACCACGTCTATGGCGAACATGAGGTAGGCGGCACCAACTGGCTCTATCTCTCTCCGGTGCCTTTCGACCAGGTCGGCCTTCCGACGAACCTGGGCGAAGAGCCGCTCTGCGCCAAGACCGGAGGCTTCCTATCCTTCATCCCGGTGGTGATCGCCCTCTGGCCGGCCTTCCTCGGAGGCACCTGGCTGTTCAAGCGGCACAACGAGCGTCAAGGCCAACAGCCCAAGGAGGGAGCATGAGCCAGACCGCACCGACGACCTGCTGGATCAAGGACAAACTCTTCTTCGGCCTCGGCGCTCGGGAGTACCTACGCTCGCTGCTGACCCCCTTCAACGCCGTGGCCGCGATGATCTTGTTGGCAGGCGGAGTGGCTGCCGTCGTGCGCTTCGGCCAAGGCCTCGGCACCGCGACCAATCTCTCCCACGACAACCCCTGGGGCCTATGGATCGGCTTCGACCTGCTCTGCGGGGTCGCGCTGGCCGCGGGAGGATACGTCATTTCCTCCACCGTGTACTTGTTTGGGCTCAAGGCCTACCAACCGATCGTACGACCGGCCATCCTGACCGCCTTCCTGGGCTATGCCTTCGTCGTCCTGGCGCTACTCTTCGACCTCGGCCGTCCCTGGCGCCTACCCTACCCCTTCGTGGTCCAGGCCGGTTTCTCCTCGGTCATGTTCGAGGTCGCCGTCTGCGTGGCGACCTATTGCACCGTCCTCTTCGTCGAAGCAACCCCTCCCGCCTTCGAGTGGCTGGGTTGGAGGAAACTGCGGGCCGTGATCCTACACCTGACCATTCCCTTGACCATCCTCGGGGTCATCCTGTCCACCATGCACCAGTCGTCGCTCGGCGGACTGTTCCTTATCGCCCCGGGTAAGCTGCACCCCTTATGGTACTCCCCCTACCTGCCGGTGTTTTTCTTCATCTCCAGCATCATTGCCGGCCTCTCCATGATCGTAGTCGAAGGCTCCCTCTCCCACCGAGCCCTCCACCACCGCGCAGATCCCGGCACCGACTTCGACGCCTTGACCATAGGCTTGGCCAGGGCCGGGGCGATCGTCATGTTCAGCTATTTCGCCCTCAAGATCCTCGGTGTGATCTCGGACGGGAACTGGACCTATCTGCCCACCGCGTATGGTTCCTGGTTCCTCGTCGAAGTGCTCGGTTTCGTCCTCGTACCCTGCCTGCTCTTCGCCTCGGCGGCCCGCAATCGACGTCCGCGGCAGGTCAAGCTCGCCGCCCTGCTCTCCGTGCTCGGCGTGGTGCTCAACCGACTCAACGTCTCGCTGGTGGCCTTCAACTGGCAACTCCCCTGCGAGCAACGCTACTTCCCCAGTTGGATGGAGCTGGCCGTCACACTCTCGATCATCCTCCTGATCGTCCTGGTCTTCCGCTCCGCCGCCCTGCGCATGCCGATCCTGCGGCCGGATCCAACCTATCCCGAACACCCCTGAGCCGGAGGTCCCATGGAGACGATCCACGAGTACATGACCAGCATCAAGGCTGCCGGATACCTCTTCTCCCTGCTCTTCCTGCTGGCCTCGGTCGCCTTCTGGCGTTACCTGCTCGAGGGCGACGAGGAGGACCCACCCATCCCCCCAAAACCTGCACCCAAGCACTGATTTCTCCTCGATGCGCTATTTCTTCTCGACCGTCGAACTGGCTGCCCTCTTCGAGGTCACCAGAACAACCGTGTCTCGCTGGATCAAGAGCGAGCTCGTGTCCAACACCCTCAACCACCACCAACATCACCGGATCGCCCTGCCAGAAGTCATCCTGCTCGCCCACCACAAACGCCCGGAGCTGGCCTCGGTGCTGCAAGCCCATGCCAGCCTCCGCCACGTTGAGCCCCTCGCGACACTGTCTCCGTGTTGGGACTATCACCGTGAGAACACCTCGGACCTGCACGACTGCTCTTCCTGCCTAGTCCGCTCTTCGGGGTCGAAACTCTGCTTCCTCCTGAGGCGCAACACCCGGCACAAGAAAGTATTCTGCCGACTCGACTGCCAAGCTTGTGCCTATTTCCAGGACCTGCTCGAACGGACCTCGAGCTGTTGGCTCTACCACGAGCTCCTGGGCAAGAACGAGCGCCGACAACACCGCTGCCGCGAGTGCCTGGTCCTCATCTCTTCAGCCGACCATTGTCATCAACTCCGCCGCCACCTGGGCCCCCTGCCCACCGGGTGCACCATGGAGTGCGCCGAATGCGCGTATTACCAACACCTTCGTTCCACCTTCCAGCATTGCTGGGAACTCAACGAACGTTGCAGTCTCGATCGTCACTCCTGCAGTGCTTGTCTCGTCTACAGAGCCCGGGTACATGATTGCCGTACCCTGCGGGCTCGGGTCAATCCCGGAAGCATCGGTTGCAGCTCGAACTGCAACGACTGTCTCTTTTACCAAAAAGCACTCGCCCCCCGGGTGAAGGATTGACCAAAGACCGAGGTTTACTCGACGGGTGGCTTCCTGCTACGAGGGATCAGCAACTCCTTCAGGATGCCTAACCTATGGCTCGCTACTTGGCAGATCTGCACCTGCACTCGCATTTTTCCCGGGCTACCAGCCGCGACCTCACGCCACCCGAGCTCGCCCGCTGGGGGCGTAAGAAGGGGCTCACCCTGCTGGGCACCGGGGATTGCACGCATCCCGGTTGGCTCGACGAGCTCGAGACCTGCCTGCTCCCGGACGGACGGGGTCTCTTGCGTCTCGCGCCCGGATGGGATCCCTCGGTCCGGGACCTGCCGCCGATCCTGGCGGAGAGAGAGCTACGCTTCCTGCCGACAGCCGAGGTCAGCACGATCTACCGACAGGACGGCACCGTGCACAAGGTCCATCATCTCTGCCTCCTACCCGATCTTACCTCGGCAAGACGTTTTTCTCTCGCCCTCGAGGCCTACGGCAACCTCCGCAGCGACGGAAGACCGATCGTCTCCCTCTCGTCCCGGGACCTGCTCGACCTGCTCCTGACGGTCGAGCCCAGGGCCATGCTCATCCCCGCGCACCTTTGGACTCCCTGGTTCTCAGCTCTCGGTTCCAAGTCCGGTTTCGACCGCCTCGAGGATTGTTACGGCGAACTCGTCGGTGAGGTCACGGCAGTGGAAACGGGCCTCTCCAGCGATCCTCCGATGAACCGCCGCTGCAGCTTCCTCGACCGCTACCTCCTCGTCTCCAACTCCGATGCCCACTCACCTTCGAAGCTGGGGCGAGAGGCCACGCTGTTCGATACCGAGCTGTCCTTCGACGCTCTCAGACTCGCACTTCGCACCGGCCTGGGGTTGCTCGAAACCCTGGAATTCTTTCCCGAGGAAGGGAAGTATCACCATGATGGCCATCGATCCTGTGGAATACGGCTATCGCCGGAGGAAACCACGGCGGCGAACGGTCTCTGTCCCATCTGCGGTCGCTGCGTAACGTTAGGGGTCGCCTCGAGGGTGGAGACCCTGGCCGATCGCCGAGCCGAGCATCTGCCCCCTACGGCCCGGCCACACCGCTCTCTCTGCGCCCTCCCCGAACTCTTGGCCGAAATGCTCGGCAAAGGCTCCTCCAGCCTCACCGTGCACACCGAATATCACCGGCTGCTTGCCCTCTTCGGCTCGGAACTCCAGCTCTTGCTCGAGGTCTCACCCGAGGAGCTAGGCCGCCACGGAGGCACCCTCCTCGCCGAAGGTATTGCCCGGCTACGCCGCGGGCAGGTGTCGTTGAAGGCAGGCTATGACGGGGTCTTCGGAACGGTCAGGGTCTTCGATCCGGCGGAGCTGCCCCGAAAACATCGCATCTAGGCGAGGACGTTCTGCCCACCTGCCCCGGATCAGTTTTTCTTGGTCTGGAACACGGCGCTCTTCGAGACGATCAATTCTTCTATCAGCGCTCGCGTGGACTGGAGCTGGTCGGCCGAAGGTTGGTGACCCTCCTGCCCCGTCAGCATGGTCCGCATCTGGGTGAGTTTGGCCAATTCAGAGGTGGAGGTGTTGTGCAGGAAATCCGACACGCTGTTCATCAATTCGGCCAGGTATTTGAACTCGTCCCCCTTGCGGAAGGAACGCACGTGCATGGCTTCACCCATGACCACGGCCTTCAGGAACAGCTCGACGCGGAACAAGGGACCGGCGATGCGGTGGGTCAGCAGCACGGCGAAGACGAGCAGGCACAGGGCCTGGAGCACGATGAAAGACAGCAAGGAAACCAGTACTTTGAAATCCTCGTGCTTCACTCCCTCCAAAAGATCGTTCTGAATGCTCATGATCTCGAGGAGCTCGCTGTTCGCCAGAGAAGTCTTGTAGATATAGAAGCTCAGGATGCTGGAGATCAAGGTGCTGGCAAGAACTACATAGGCAATGTACTTGACCTGGAAACCTTGATTGATGATGTACTTCCGCTGCCAGAACTTGGGACGATTGCGTACCATGGCCATGGTCACTCCTGCCTGGACCGACCGGGATCGACCCCTCTTCGAATGCGAAACCGAGTCTCTGCACCTCGTTCGAGCTTGTCTGTCCGGTCCTCGATCCGACCAAGTGTAGCCGACCCCGGGGAGAGAGACAAGCACTTTCCCCCACTCGAGGGGTCTATCCTTGTTTGCATCAGGTCTTCCGACCGGGTCGTCTAGTATTGTCCAACACCTTGAGGTCTTTAATTCTTTTCGCCAGGGTCCCCCTGCTGAGACCCAGTACCTGGGCGGTCCTGGTGCGATTGCCGCCCAGCTTGTCCAATACCAGGCGGATGAGGGCGCGCTCTACTTTGGAAACGATCATCTCGTGGAGATCATCCTCTCCTTCGAAGGGTAATCGCTCGATGAAGGAGTGGAGCTTCAAGGTAACGAGCGCCTCGAAAGACAAGTCTTCGATCAAGGCTTCCTGATCGTTCATGCGTTCGTCTTGCAAGATTGGCAACAGCATTGCATCGACGGCACCAGTCACACTCACCCCCGTATGAAAACGGCGAGACCCGAGGCTCCGATGATCGATCCTCGCCACGCCATGGCCCAACTTGTGTGATGTCGAGAACGTTGGAAAGTTCGCCCTCTCTACTCGATGAGGGGTTTCCTGTCAAGCCGGTATTCCGCGGTTTTTCCCCTTGGCTCGCCGCTCACCGCAAGGACTGGAAAATGCTGTTGAGCAGGGTGTTCGCCCGGGTGAAATCTCCGCTATTGAAGGTCTCGGAGATCTTCAGCAAGGCATCGACGAATTCCTCTTCTCGCTTCTGCTGGCTCAAGCGCGCCATTAAACGCTCCATTTTGAGTTGGCAGAAGGCCTTACCGATCACCGTTCTGCTCAGAGCGTTCCGCAATTCTCCGTAGAGCAGCGCGGCCTGAGCGTGTTGACCGTTCCTGGTGAGTTGACCAATCTTCTGCACCTCCTCCATCTGGAAGGTTCTCAGAGCTTGCTCCCGGTCATCGACGAGGATGTCGCCCGATTGGAGCTGCAACTTGCTGAGAAGATCGTTGAGCGCTTTGAGATCGAGCGGTTCGACCGGAACCTCTTCGTCGAGCTCGGCGGAGGCAACGGCGCGCTCCGTGCCCGGCTGCGCTCCACCGGCGTTCTCTTCGCCCTCACTGACTTGGTCGGGTCTCTTGCGGGTGATGGCGGTACGCTTGGTCAGCTTGCGCACCAGAGCGTCGAGAGAGGTCTTCTGGCGTTGCAGGTGAAGTTTGTGCTGCTCGAAATAGAAGTCCATCTTCCGGCTGAAGTATTCCCGATCGAGGTAGTCTTTGGTGCCGTCGTAACTGCGGCGATAAATGCTCGCGAGCCGCAACAGAGTACGGGCCTGGTTGAAGAGGAGGTTGGTCTCGGTGCGGGCGAGATCGAGCGCTTCGGGATACTGGAGCAACTCCGGAGGCCAGATGCCGGCCTCGTCGAGGTTGCGCAGGTGATGGTCGAGCTTCTGCAGGCGTTGCTCGAGCTTGGCCACGTCGGGACACAGGGCCAGGACCGCAGGGACGACGAAGAACGAGGCGACGAGGAGCGTTGATCTCACCTCAGGAACCTCCACCTTCCACAGAACGACGGTGGGCGCAACCATCGACCAGGTCGCAGGGAAATACCCGGGCCGTTCTACCCAATCTCTGTATATACCGCGTCTGCATCCGTTCGGTAAAGCGTTGCAGCGCTTCCCGGCGCAACAGTGTCACCGTCACTCCGCCCAAGCCAGCCCCCGAGAGTTTTGATCCGAGCACTCCCTCGACCTGCATGGCCTCCTCGACCAGCACATCGAGTTCTTCGCAGCTCACCCCGTAGTCGCCGGCAAGACTGTATTGGGAAGCGAGCATCAGGGCTCCGAAGCGATCGAACCGGCCTTCCCGGAGGGCCTCGATACCGGCGCGGACCCGTTCGTTCTCGCCGAGCACATGCCGCACCCGACGCCGCTGCGGTTCCGGCAGATCGTACTCTCGCGGTGGAACCTGGCTGAGCGTTGAGTAGGTAGTGCCGAGAAGACGGTTGATGGCCGCGAGCGCAGCATCGCATTCGGCGACAATCTCGTTGTAGCGACCGGCCGTGAGCTGGCGATGCTTACCGCTGTCCACCACGGCGAGAATTACCTCGGGATCCGAAAGGGGGACGTTCTCGTGGCGCAAAGCGCTGCAATCGAGGGCCACGAAGCTGCGAGCCCGGGAAAAATGGACCGCATACTGATCCATGATGCCGCAATTGACCCCCACCTTTTCGACCTCCACCCGCCTGGCTCTCACGACCAACTCGAGATCCTCGAGGGGAAGACCCAAGAACTCCCGCAACGCGGAGAGAAAACCGACGGTCAGGGAGGCCGAGCTGCTCATGCCCCCGCCGACCGGTAGATCACCGTCCAGGCCGAGGTTCAACCCGCGGTCCGGAAGGATATCCCCCAGGACGGCCAGACTGCCGGTCAAATAGGTCGACCAGTGCCCTGGTCGGAGGGGCGCGAGTCCCTCCCGGGTGCGCAATTCCACCAACTCACCGAAATGCTTGGAAAAGGCTTGTATGATACCATCCTCTCGGGTCTGCACCGCGAACCTGGTGAAGCGATCCACGGCTGCGGGCAGCACCAAGCCCCCGTGGTAATCGGTATGTTCGCCCAGAACATTGATCCGGCCTGGGGAGAGCCAGGTCCGGATCGGCCGGTCCGCCGAGAACAAGCCCTCGGGCCAAGAACTCCCTACGCTGTTATTCATTGGATGTACCTCTACTTTTCGCTCCCCCGCGGGGGGCAGGGTCGGGCAATTCGACCGGCAAGCGACCTTCGGGCTGCTTCCGTCCGGTCAGGACATCGACCAGCGCGGCCAAGGCGACTTCGGTCGTGCTGTACGAGCACAGTGCGGCAGCTACTCCGGGGAAATCCATGAGCAGGTATGGCGAGCCGAGGGAACAAAAAATAGTCCTGCGCACGAAGGGTTGAAGCCTCGAGCGCAGGAATTCGACCGCCCAGAGGGTTTCCAACCCGCAAACCAAGGTACGCTTCTTGCCCAGGGCCGAACTCACGCTCGCCCACAGGTCGGCTCCCTGCTCGGCGCACCGTCGCTCTTCCAGCCCGATGAAAACCGCTCCAGGGTAGCTCGAGCGCATCTGTTCCAGGAAAGAAGCGTGGTCACTGAGCACAACGAGGTTCTTCCCCTCCTCCCCCCGCAAGGGGAGCATCCGGACCTGCTCTTCGACAAGGGTGATCGAGCGACTGGCAATGCGTTGCGCTACTTCCGCATAGGGCCTGGCCGTGGTCAGTAGTCCGAGCTTCTCGGGATCGATGTTCTGACGCAGGAACAACCCCCGCTTCAGTTTCAGAGCGAGGATTCTGACCACGGCCTCGTGTAGCCGGCTTTGGGGAATCCTGCCGCTGCGCACGGCTCCGGCGAGGGCTTCGTAGACCGCATCTTTGTTATTCCCATTCCACACCGCGATGACCATGTCGTTGCCGGCGAGAATGGCTTCTACCGCGGCTTCACCTGGGGACAACTGGCGGGTGATCGCCCCCATCTCGAGGGCATCGGCAATGACCACGCCCTCGAAACCCAACCGTTCCCGGAGATAGCGCAAGACATTCAAGGAAAGACTCGCGGAGATACGCTGACGATCGAAGGCGGTGTAGTGGACATGGGCGGTCATGATTGTGTCTACTCCGGCGCCCACCGCTCGGATGAAGGGTTGCAGATCTGCCCCTTCCAATTCGGACAAAGACCTAGCGACGCTGGGGAGCGTATGATGGGTATCCTTGCCCGTGGCTCCGTGCCCGGGGAAGTGCTTGGCCGTTGCAATAATGCCCTCTTCCTGCAATCCTTTGATATACCAAGAACTCTGTTCTGAAACAAGTTCAAAACTGCTCCCGTAGGAGCGTGTGCCGATAACCTGGTCGTCCGGGTCGGAAACCACGTCGACCACGGGGGCGAGGTTCATGTTCACGCCCAGGAGCCGCAATTCCCTGCCCGTGATCCTGCCGCCGTAATAGGCCAGGACCTGGGACCGGGTCGCGCCGAGAGCCATATTGCCGGGCAGCACGGTCACACCCTTGCTGATCCGGGTGACCTTGCCGCCTTCCTGATCCACGGCGAGGAGCGGAGGTACTCCCGCCGCGGTAAGTGACCGAATTTCCCGGCACAAGCGCGCGGTCTGGGGGGCATCAATCAGGTTGGAAGAAAAGAGGATGATCCCGCCGACCTGCAACTCCCGGAGGTAACGGGTGAGTTCCGGATTGACCCCGGTCCCGCGGAACCCGTACATCAGGAGTTGGCCGATGCGTTCCTCGGGTTTCAAAACCTTATAGAGCTGTTCGGCCTTCTCCACGAGTTCGCGCCGTGCGGGCGGGGTCGGATCCGCGCCTCTTGCCGGGAGCGAGCCGGCCAACCCCGGGATCGCTACCAGAGCGACAAGGAACCAACTCGTGCGGCGACCTGATCCCAGGAAGGAGAGGCGACAGTCGTTCACATTCCCCAACCACGATACCTTACCCGGGACCTGCATACGTCGGGGGGCGGGGAATAGCAAGGCTCAGAAAAACCATGGAAACCACCACGCGGATAAGATGACAGGGACAGGAGAGGAAAAGCGTTGCTAGAGTAACGTCCGACCCATGGCCTCGCACATTTCGCGGCATTGTGTAGATTCGCACGCACGGTCAAGCGGAACCAGACCACTGCGATTACCATCGGGTACGGAACGTGGAGGAACGGTGCTGACGCATTGGGACAAACTCAAGGCCGCCGAGCGGATGCAAAAGTACATCGAGGCACATCTCGGCGACAGGATCACCATGGCCACCCTGGCTCGCGTGGCTAGTTACTCACAGTGGCACGCTGCCCGGGTGTTCAGGGAGGTCACCGGAAAGTCGCCCTTCGAGTATGTCCGGCTGCGTCGTCTTTCTGTCGCGGCAGAGGAACTGCAGAATACCTCACGTAAGGTTGTGGACGTTGCCTTCGACTTCGTCTTCGACTCGCACGAGGGTTTCACCCGAGCCTTCGCTCGGCAGTTCGGCGTGTCCCCCCTCCGCTTCCGCAAGATCGGGTCGACCGTGCAGCTGTTCATGCCCCCACAGCTCCGGGACCAGTACACAAGGAGGCAACGAGGAGAACTGACCATGTCCGAGAACAAGAAACCCGACACCGTCTTTGTCCAAATCCTCGACCGACCTGCCCGCAAGATGATCATCAAGCGCGCCAAAAAGGCCACCCACTACTTCGAGTACTGCGAGGAGGTGGGATGCGACGTCTGGGACCAGCTCACCGCCATCCCGAACGCAATCCAGGAACCACTCGGTATGTGGCTCCCCGACAGCCTGCGTTCGCCGGGGACTTCCGAGTACGTCCAGGGCGTCGAGGTCACCCTGGATTTCGATGGCGAAGTTCCAGAAGGTTTCGAGGTCACTACACTACCCGCCTGTAAAATGATGGTGTTTCAGGGGCCACCGTTCGAGGACAAGGACTTCGAGCAAGCGATCTCGTCGCTCTGGGACGTCATGGCGTCGTACAAGCCGGAGACCTACGGCTTCACCTGGGCCGATGACGCTGGACCGCGCTTCCAGCTCAAACCCGAAGGCTATCGCGGCTACATCGAAGGTCGCCCCGTGCGAGCCGTGTAACTCGTCGGAGAATTTTCACAAAAACCCCGTCCAGGTGGTTTCTCCTCAGCAGTCGCACACCCCACTATTGGGATTGGCAATGGGGAGACGTGTGGGGTGCTGTGGGGACAGGATTGTTCATTAACCACATGTTGGACTTCGGCTCAACGAATCGCCTTTCTGAATGTCTGCGAGGTGTTGTGAGTAACAATTTGTCTTTACAGTCATTTTCTCGACCCAACCCCGGGCACGCAATGTGCTGAAGTATTCTAACCATGAGCATGATCACCAACACCCGTGTACCTCGCGACCTGCAGCTCCACGACGGCGATCTGGTCCATGCCTATTGGCAGTGCACCGACCACGCCCGCCAGTACCTGCTCAGCAACCCCGCGTTCAAGGGACTCTACCTAAACCTCCTGGCGGGAACGAA
>Ga0156395_1340_pt1 | contig 22040 bp, 18 predicted proteins | sample RifOxyA3_FD_108039 | JGI IMG/M metagenome (GOLD analysis project Ga0156395, IMG submission 108039) | Deltaproteobacteria bacterium RIFOXYA12_FULL_61_11 | reverse complement strand
GCTTCGGCCTGGCCCTGAGTCTGAGCATGTCCCTGACCCTCATGGGCGCCAACGGACCGCGTTGTTACGAGAAGATCGAACCGATCCGCGACCATATCTTCACCCAGTGCGGCGAAGACCTGCTCGACCGGAACAACCTCGATTTCTACCATTCTCTCGTGGTCCTCGAAAACTCCTGGACCCAGGAAGAACATCGTCTGGGCTATGCCCTAGCGCTCGACCCCGAGCGGTGCCGTTTCCTCCCCGGGCGCATCCTTGCGCTCGGCGATACCACCGCGACCGTGGGCATGCACTACGGCTACACCTACCTCGAGCGCGAGATTCCGCACTACGCACTGCGGGCCATCGACGACGGTCTGCCGCGCTTCGACTATGCCGACAGTGACGTCGTCTTCTACGACGACGGCACTTACATGATCAGCGATATCAACGGCGGAGCCGCCTTGCTCAGTGGCTACGCTAGTTACCGCGGAACGGGCGCTACCTACAGCACCGGCGAGCAACATTCCCTCGAATGGGTCTATCTCTCACAGTTGCAGCCATACAGCGAGGCCAGCGGAGAGGTGATGCCGCACCAACCGGCCGAGTACATTGAAACCCTGCTCGAGGATTGTGAGGTGGAGGTTTTCAGCGAGGGCCTGGCAGCAGATGATTTCGCCGGAGAGGCGCCGAACTATGTTCTCTTTATCAATCCGCTCACCTGCCGCCCCGATCTCGGTCTGATCCGCGACCTTACAGCGACAGGCGCTTTGGTCGAACCAGCTTATGGCCAGAGGATCTCCGAGTTCGAGCTCGAGGGCGGCGCCTTCTTCCCCTACCGTGCCCTGTTACCCAACCATGATGGGAAACCGCGCCGGTTCGCCGACAACGACCTGGTCTACTACGAGGGCCACTGCTACTACGTTCCCGGCATCTACGGCGGCATTGCCCACATCGCCCGTACAGGCCTACCAGGCTCCGATCCCGATGCCGACCTCTTCGTCTACGCCTCAGAACTCCAACCGGCGCGTGAGGTAGTCTCGACCTGCGATTGAGGAACGTGCAGCGCTCTCTGATACCACTCCGATCCGTGCCCCTCACTGCATCAGCTCAGTCCTTTCCACGACTTGAATCCTCTCACAAAACCTGCCATAGGTACCACCATCGACGTACGTCCCCGAGCATCGACCTGCATGGCATGCACTTCCGATCGTTCCAACCGCCTTCGTCCTTTGATCTACCTCATTATTCTGGTCGGCATACTCCTCCTTTCATTTGCTCTCATGCAATGGCGATTAGGGGAACCTACCCTGCGGCAGCCCTCAGGCTCCAGTGGGCGCAAGGGCTGCGAATTCGAAGCCACCCCACTAGGCCGCGACAGTTGTTATTTCAGTGCGTTTGCCAACGCCGAACGCCATCCGAAGGCGCAGTACGATCATAGTCCTTGCCCGGCGATCGCCAATCCCTACCTTCTCAAGCTGTGTGACCGCATCACATGGCGTCCGCACATGCGGCAGTTCCTCTCCCGCCGGGAGAGCATGTCGCACTTCCCACCTCCGGGTTCCGAGCAGAAAGATCCTCACGGCTTCGACCAACGGCTGTACCGCTACCTCGAGGCGAGCCATGCTACCGTCTCGTCCGAAGACCGAGCCGTCCTGCTTTGCCGTCGAGCCACAAGCCTGGACGAGGTGGACGAATGCCTCTACTACCTCGTCATCGCCCATTCGCTACGGCTCGTCGATGCTTTTTCGTCAACCCAGACCGTCATCGAAACCCTGTGCGAGGCCATGTCCATCCCTGAATACCGTTCCGAGTGCTGGTTCACGCTCGCCGACGAATTGTCCACTCGGACGACCGAGGAGAACTTCGACCGCTTGATCGAACTGTGCCACCGCTCGACCAGGGCCCGGAATTATCAGTGTTTCGACCACCTCCTGTTCACGCTCCAGGAAAAGGGTGCTGGCCAGGCCTTCTGTTCGAGAATCCCCTTCCCTAACCATCGTCATAAATGTTTTCATAGACTTGGGTGGATCTGGTTCAAAGCTCACGATCGGGATACCGCGCGTTTCGAGCCTTTCTGTCCGGGAAAACTCGCCCCCACCGACCAGCTTGCCTGTAACGAGGGCGCGGCCCTGGCCTATGGCCAGGACCTGGCCGTCTTCGACGACTTCAACACCTGTGCCGGCCTTGCCGCCCCCTACGTCCGGCCATGTTACCAGGGCATGGCCGAGCACTATTACCCCCGCCGTTTTCTCCCGGCCGGCTGTGCCCACTTCCCCCCCGAGCACCGTGTGACGTGTCTGACGCGGTATTTCGACCTCTTCTTCATAGACCGGACGCAAACTCCTTCCCGGTGTTTGGACAAGTGCGCCGAGTTCCCCGAGCAGACCGAACTCTGCCTCGAACGCCTGATCCAAGCCCTCCGTATCTCGTATCCAGAAGAAAGTATCCGCCGGTCACGCTGCGCCCTCCTGCCTGAGCCCGCAGCCGGACGCTGCCAAGAACCGTGAATTCTGTACCACGCGTACTACGTACCTTGCCTATGGTAAGCAATTCCCAGAATGGTATACTGACCACCATGAGCGTATGTAGCCCCCGACTTGTACCTCCGAAGCTGCCTGGTGCCCCCTTCGCTCTGCTCTTGCTCGCTCTCATCCTGCCAACGTGCGCTCCACCGGTCTCGACCGGGGAAGAGTGGCAACAGAACCAACCCCAGGGGACCTATTACGATCAACGTCAGGGTCTTGCCGTACCCGTGCCCTCGGCAGAACAACCGCCCCCGGATCCTTCCTTGCTCCCGGGAGAACCGGAACGCCCCCCGGTGGTCAACCCGGTGCCGGTCGAACCACCGCTCGACCCTCTGCCGGAGCAACCCGAACCGCAACCCGAAGAAGAAGCCCCCGTCGTCGACAATCCCGACTGCTTCTCCTTGCCGCTCACCGACTATCGGATTACCTTCGGTTTCCTTGCGCAGTACAGCGGGGAGATGGCGACTTCCCTGGGACAATACCACCCGGGCGAAGACCTCGGCGTGCCCAAGGGGACCCCGCTCTTCGCCATTGCCGACGGCACAGTACTCGAGGCGACGAGGATGTTGCTCGTAGGAGGGGGGTATTCGTCGTACGGCAATGTCATCTATCTGGAACACCAGCTCTCGAACGGAACCAAGGTCTGGTCCCTGCACGCCCACCTGGATGCCTATGAGGTGAACAAGGGGGAGAAGGTCTCCCGCGGCCAACGCATCGGCAGGACAGGATGTTCGGGGGCCTTAACCAGCGGCTGTTCTTTTGCAGAACACCTGCACTTCGAGGTGCGTACCCAATACCAAACCGCGGGAGCCTGGACAAAAGGCTGGGACGCGGCCAAGATACGGCAGTACTACGTCGCTCCCTCGACCTTCATCGCTGAACACTCCTGCGACTGAGCCTCAGCCCCTCTCGTGGTCGAGCCTGGCCCATGGTGGGATGCCCTCTTTACCGGCTCGGAGTTCGGCCCTGTGCCGAAGGTGGTCGGGGTCCACTTCAGCCAAACGTTGAAAGAAGCGGGAGGAATGGTTCCGTTCTCCGAGATGGCAGAGCTCATGGACGATGACATGTCGCACCAAGTGCGGGGGGAGGAACAGCAACCGGTCGTTGAGATTGATCCTGGCCCGTCCGGAACAACTCCCCCAACGGGTGAGCTGGCTACGCACCCCGATCCGGTCGACGGTCAGGCCCAGTTGTTGCGCCAACTCCAGCACGAGCGGGGGAAGTCTCCTCCTCGCCTGATCACGCAACCACAGACTGAGTACCTGCCGTACCAAAGCGCGCTGCTCGATCTTGCCGCAGATTTCCAGGCTGCCCTGGCCATGCTGTTGCAGTCGGACTTCGGCGAAGTCTTCGATCCGATACCTGACGGAGAAAACCTGGCCGGTGGCAAGAAACTCTATCGTCTCAGGTAGTTGCAGAGCTTCTTCCCTTCGGCGGCGGCCCTGTTCCACCACGGTATCGTGGTGCCGTTCCAACCAACCTCGCTTCGCCTCGAGTACCCGTGCCAATTCCCGACGGTCGAAGCCCCTGGGCACGATAATCACCAGCCCTCGATGATCGAGACGCAAGCGGAGGTGCCGAAGGCGAGGGTTGACTTCGAGTTGGTAGGGCGGGGGCCATTCCAAGAATTCTTCCTCCTCTGTCGAGACCTGACAACATCGATGAAAGGAGAGTAGTCAAATCCGCAACCGTATGATAGCATGCCCTCCATGGAACTGTCCTCGCGCTTCGACACAGCCCTTGCTCTGGCGTCAGAGGTACATCGCTCCCAGTACCGCAAACACGGCAATACTCCCTATATCTCCCATCTCTTGGCCGTAGCTGCCTTGGTGCTCGAACACCATGGCGACGAAGATCAGGCCATTGCCGCGCTGCTCCATGACTCCCTCGAAGACCAGTCCGATCGGATCAGCTCCGACGATCTCGAGCGCGCCTTCGGGCCGCGGGTTCGGGAGATGGTGGAACGTTGCTCCGACACCCACGGCCAAGCAGGCCACCCCAAACCCCCTTGGCTCGAGAGGAAAGAAGCCGCGGTACGAGGGATAGGCAGCCTTGGGCCAGATCATCCGGTGCTTCTGGTGGTGGCCGCTGACAAACTGCACAACGCCGGCTGCACCGTCGAAGCCTTGCGCCGAGAAGGACCAATTGTGTGGAAGAGCTTCCGCGCCACTCCGGAGGAAACATGCTGGTACTATCGGTCCATGACCGCGGCTCTGGGGAACACCGGTTGGGTCCATCCACTGCTCGACCGGCTGAGCAGAGTCGTCGACGAACTATGCCAATTCGCAGAAACCTCTCGATCCCAGGGCTACACCGAACTCAGTGCGTTCTGACCGAACCGATAGTCCCTGCCTCGACTTCATCCTGAGACATGGCATTGTTGAACAAAGAGGAAAAAGCACCGTCTCGGATCAGCAGGTCCTTCGGTCGACCCTGCTCGACCACCACGCCATGGGCGAAGACCACGACCCGGTCGCAGCGCAACAGGGTAGCAGGTCGGTGAGCCACGACCAACATGGTGCGCCCGTGCATCAGTCTCACGAGTGAATCGAGCAACATCCTTTCTTCGGTTTCATCGAGATCTGCCGTTGCTTCATCCAGTACGAGGATGGCGGGATCCTCGAGCACGACCCTGGTCAGGGCAACCAGACGACGCTCCCCCGCGCTGAGGTTTGCTCCCTGGTCCAGGAGCTGCGAGGCCAAGGTCAGACCGCGCAGGTGCATCACTCGGTCAAGACCGGTCGTGCTCGCTGCCTCGAGTAGTTCTGCCTCCGGCTTCGAGCCTCTAGGATCGAGGTTCTCCGCCACCGTGCCGCGGAAGACCACGACTTCCTGACCGAGATACCCGACCTGGCTGCGGAGATGCACTCGGTCGAGGTTTTCTACAGCGAGGCCATCGAGCGTCACCCTGCCCTCCGTATGAGCGTACAACCGCACCAGGAGGCCAATCGCCGTGGACTTCCCACTGCCGGTGGTTCCCGTGATCCCGAGACGTTCTCCGACCTCACAGGTAAAACTCACCCGATGGAGGATCTCCGGCCCTTGCTCATAGTTCATGCTGACTTTTTCGAAACCGACCGCTCCGAACAGGTGCGGCCGCTGGCTCCCATTCGGGCCGAGAACCTCATCTTCTTCGGGTTCTGCTAGATAGGTCGCGATGCGCTCGGCACTGGCCAAGGCGGTCTGGACCAGGTGTATCTCCCTGACCAGCATCAGGAGCGGGCTGGAGAACCGTTCGCAATACCGCACGAAAACGACCAAAATTCCCAACTCCAGGGCTCCCTCACGCACAGCTTGACCACCGAACCACAGCAGGAGGGGGATCGGCAGGAGGGTAAGCATGGAGATCAAAGGTCTGATCCACGCATTGGCAATATTGAATTCGATCATTGTTCCAAGGTGATCGGAAACCGTGGCCTCGTAGCGTTCGGTCGACCAGGTTTCCAGACCGAAGGCACGGATGAGCGGCCAACCGTTGAGGTATTCGGAGAGTGTGGCGTTGATGGCGCTGCTCTTGCGTGCGATGGAACGGTTCAGGCACAACATGGTATTCCTGGAGACCAAGGTGACGAACACGGCCGGGAGCATGGCCAGGACTACCATAAACCCGAGCAAGGGATGATCGAAGAGCATTATGGCGAACGTGAGGAGGACCAGGAAAGTCGAACTGAGTAAACGGCCCAAGCTGGCGCCGAAGAATTGTTCCAACCCCTCAACATCATGTGTGAGTCTCGTAACAGTACGGCCGACCGGATGATGATCGAAATAACTCATCGGTAAGCGCTCGGTCTTGGCGAAGAGTTCCTGACGGAGGGTCAGCACAGTGCGCGAGGAAGCGATCGCCAGAGCCCAACGCCCCCCCCATGCAAGTATCACCGCTCCGAATTCTGCGGTGAGCACCAGACTGCCTGACCACAGCGCGGTGTAGACATCGCCTGCGAGGAGCCCGCGGTCGATGGTAGGGGCGAGCAGCCGAGCGGCAACAATAGCGGCGACAGCCGAGGCAGTGAGAAGTCCTGAGGCAAGGAAGTAGAGAGGCCTTGCCGACCTCGAATGGCGGAGAACCCCGAACAGGGCAGAGATATCCTGCCTCCCGATTGGAACCTCATCTTCGTTGAGATATCCCTGGAGTTCGCTCATAGTTCCATAACCCGAGAACAATAGCGCAAGACCGAACCGCGATGCGCGGCCCAGAGGACGGTAGTGTCGGGGAACCGGGACTGCAGGGAAGTGATGATCAACCGTTCGGTGAGCAAATCGACGGACCCGAGGGGATCATCGAGCAATACGACTTTGGGCTTACCCACCAAAGCTCGGGCCAAGCACAGCCTCTGGCGTTGGCCGCCGGAGAGATTGATACCCTGTTCGCCGAGAGGCGTATCGAGACCGTGAGGCAGCGACTGGAAATCCTCGGCTAGCTGGACAATGCGCAACACCTCCCAAAGTTCGGCTTCGCTGGCCCTCCGATCGAGGAGTAGATTGGCGGCAACGCTCGCGGCGAACAGGAAGGCGCGTTGCGGGACCAAAGCTAGATCTGCGCGGAGCACCGAGGTCGACAACGTCGCGAGGTCCTGCCCCCGATAATAGATAGAACCTCGGTACCGTCGCTCCAATCCTGCAAGCAACCACAAGAGGGTCGATTTCCCACGGCCGACCGGCCCTCGCAAAGCCAACCACTCGCCCTCGTCGAGTCGGAAGGAACAACCCGAGAGGATCTCTCCAACTCCTCCCGGATAGGAAAACCGCAAGGCTTCGACTTCGAAGACCGTCGGTCCCTGACCCACAGTCGTCCGGGAAACTGGTACCAACGGAGCCTCGAACACCCTGTCGCCGGGGTGGTGGAGGACTTCGAGGATCCTTCGGAGACTGGCCAAACCCTGTTGCCAGTCGGCCACCAGATAGCCCAACTCTCCCAAGGGCCCTTGCAACAGCAGGATATAACTCTGCATGGCGACGAACCCCCCGATGCTGAGCAGGCCTTGCTGGGCGCGCCATAAGCCGAACGTGAACAGTACGGAATAGGCGAGCAGGGGAGAGAGCCCCAACACAAGGACGAAGTGCAGCATGGTCGTCAGCACGGAAAGCCGCTTGCGGCGATACACCTCCGCCATGTCGCTGAGGCGTGAGGTCAACACTGAACTGGTCTTGCTCACGCGTTGCAGTCTCTGTGTCGTCACAGCCCGGTGGCAGCGTTCGTTCAGTTCCGCTAGACTTTCCTGGGCCTCGAAATGGCGGTCATATTCTTGGTCGGCCAAGCGCTTGGTCAAGGGAGGTAGACCGAGCAAGGTGCAGAGGGCGCAAGCCGTGAGCAAGGGGTCTATCCAGAGCATGGCGCTCACGGTCATGAGGCCGAGAAAACACAGGTCCAGCAAGCCTACCAGAGTCCAACCGAAGAGGTTACGGGCACTACCCACATCGCTGGTGGCAATGCTCATCATGGTACCGGACCCAAAGCGTTCGAGCAGGGCTTCACGGGGGAGTTTGCTAGCACTGCGCCATAGAGCCGCTTTCAACGTAGCGCTGCTGTGATGGGATTCCTGCCCGAGGGTGGTCCGCCACAGGTACCGGAGCATCGCCTGGAGCACCATGAGGAGCACCAGGAACCCAACGAGGATCGCGAGAGGATCCCAGCCGTGAGGTAGGTAAAAAGGAAATGGGTGCCCAAGGAGGACCTCGAGGACCCATTGAACACATTTTGGGATCCCGACCTCAACGGCATTCGTGCCAATCACTCCGACAGCGCCGAGGACATAGATGCCGCGATGCTGATCGAGAGCTTGGCGCAAGAGTCCCCGTGCGGTGAGGGAAGCCGGTACGGGTCCCGGCCGACGCAAGGTACGATCATGGAGGGGCTTCATGCACTCTGTACCGAGTTCCTCTCACCTGCCGCCTCGTAAGGTACGATCATACGACAAACTGCGAGGGTACTTGCCGAAGCGACAGGCGAGTCTACCTGCTTGCACTACCCCTGTCCCATCTTTTCTACACCCTCAAACGACGACCCCATTACCGTTTTTATTTATCAATAAGTTAGCAATCCCCCGACATTCCATTGGCGTGGCCCGGTCTTTGCTAAACTTCCCGTCAACCACGGCCCCTCGGGAGCGTTACCATGCTGATCCACCCCGCCATCATCGACAAACTCAACCGCGAAAGGCAGAAGCAGCAATGGCAACCCCTCCCCCTGCAAATCGAGCGTCCTGTCGAATGGCAGCGGCCTGAACAGGATGATGAAGAGCACACCTCTTTCGGCAACGTCATCGAGATCCAACTCTGAACACAATCACCTCCCTCTGAGATAACCATTGAGATTTCGCGACATCTTTGCGACACTACCCGAATGAAATAGGGGTAGGGGCTGGCCATGCCGCCATCACCCAATATCGAAGAACTGCTCGGACAACTCAATGAGCAGCAACGCGAGGCAGTGCTCCACCACGGCTCCCCTCTGTTGATCCTGGCCGGCGCGGGCAGCGGCAAAACCAGGGTATTAACCTCGAAGCTCGTCCACAGTCTGTCGGCGCACGGCGTCCTCGCGCATGAAATCCTGGCTATGACGTTTTCCAACAAAGCCGCAGAAGAGATGGCCAAACGCATCGACCAGTATCTGCCCGAGGTCTCCCGGGGCATCTGGATGGGAACCTTCCATTCCATCGGAGCGCGTATCCTTCGGAGGCACGCTGGAGAACTCGGCTACGGAAGTCACTTCACCATCCTCGATGAACAGGACCAACTCCAGCTCGTCCGCCGCCTCCTCCGCGAACGCGGCATCGCCGAATCCTCGCTCCAGCCCCAGACCCTACAGGGGGCGATCAACCGTGCTAAGAACGAAGCCGTCCTGCCCGAGGATTTTGTCCTCTCCGACGGCGACGATGCCCGGCTACCCGAACTCTACACGAGCTACCAACAGCTCCTCCAGATCAACAACTGCCTGGATTTCGGGGACCTCCTCGTCCAACCGCTCCGTCTCTTCGCCACCTGCCCGGAACTCCTCACAACCTATCGAGATCGTTTCCGAGCCTTCTTCATCGACGAGTACCAGGACACCAACCACGCTCAGTACCTCCTCCTGGAAACCTTGGCCAAAGGTAGGACCCTGCTCACCGTCGTCGGCGATGATGACCAATCGATCTATGGTTGGCGCGGGGCCGACGTGCAGAACATCCTCTCCTTCCCTACCTCTTTCCCGGGAACCACGATCCTCAAATTGGAACGCAACTACCGCTCGACCAGGCACATCCTGACTGCTGCTACCCGCGTGGTCGAACGCATCGCCCAGCGCTACCCGAAACAGCTCTACTCGGAACGCGAAGAAGGCCAGGACGTGCGTGTCCAGCGTTTGCGCGACGAACTCGAAGAAGCCCGTTTCGTGGTCCGAGACCTGCGCGATTTGCATCAACGTCAAGGTGTTCCCCGGGGAGAACTCGCTGTCTTCTACCGCACCAATGCCCAATCGCGGGTCTTCGAGGAAGAACTGTTACGCAACGGGATACCCTACCGCATCGTCGGGGGTAAAAAATTCTTCGAAAGGATGGAGATCAAGGATCTCCTGGCCTACCTCAAGGTGCTGGTCAATCCCCACGACGACGGCGGTCTGACCAGGATCATCAACACGCCTTCGCGAGGCATCGGCACGGTGACCCTCGAGCAACTCGGACGCTTGGCTGGACAGCGGGGTGTCTCGATGTTCACGGCTCTCTCCGGAGTAGCCACAGGGGACCTCCAATTCCCCGGCAAGAGCGGGAAACTCCTCGAATTCCATGCCCTGCTATCCGAACTGCGCCACCTGTACGAGCACGAACCGAAAAGAACCTTGCTCAACCGACTCCTCGAACGCACCGCCTACCTCGACTACCTCGTCGGTAGCTTCGGACTCGAGGGCGAGAGCCGGGTTGACAACGTCCGAGAATTTTTGAATTCTTTCAACGGATTCTTCGAGCAACACCCTGCCATGGAGTTGCATGATTATCTCGAGACCGTAGCGCTGTTCTCCGAGGGAAATGACCAACGACTCTCCGGGGACGAGGTTGTACTCATGACCGTGCACTGCTCTAAAGGCCTCGAATTCGATACCGTCTACCTGGTCGGCATGGAAGAAGGTCTCTTCCCACACGCCCGTTCGCGCACCGCCGAACAACAGGAGGAAGAACGGCGGCTGTGCTATGTCGGCATGACGAGGGCCAGACAACGATTGTGTCTGACCTTCTGCGCCACTCGCCGTTTTCAGGGTGGGGTGAGACCAGCCTTTCCCTCCTCCTTCGTCCGCGAGGTCCAGCCGCGCCCGACCCTGCCAACGCGATCGTCAATACCACAGCCTCCGGCCGCCTTTTCTACCGCCATGCGACACGCTTCGGATGATGAGATTCCGAACGAATACCGGGTAGGCATGAAGGTCGTGCATCCCGTCTTCGGCACAGGAGATCTGAAGAACGTCGAGGGCAACGGCCACTCGCTGCGACTGACCGTGTATTTTGTCGGTTTTGGCCTCAAGAAGCTCTCGCCGCACGTCATGCCCCTTGGCATCGTGAACTGAACGACGATGAAGGTTGTCTGCAAGAACTGCCAGAAATCCTATGTCCTCGAGGACGATAAAATCCCCCTCCAGGGTGTGAATGTCAAATGCCCTAAATGCCTGAAGGTATTCCGCGTTGCCCACCCGACAACGGAAACCGACGTGGAGAAGACCTCGTGGCTCCCCTCCTTGGACCAAGAAGGCCCTGAGACAGAGACCGAAGGTGATACCGATACAAGCTCAGATCCTGGTCCCGAGACCAGCTTGCCGGAAGCCGTTTCCGACTCTTCTGAAACGAGCGACCCCTGGGCCGATGAAGATGAAGGTTTCCTTGAGGAACCCGACGGCGAGGATTCTTCCCTGACCGAGGAACCCCTCGAAAACATTGAAGACGAATTCGCTGAACAGGGAGAGAGTGGAGGGGCAGATGAGGATGCAGACGACGAGGACGAGGATGACACCTTCAGTCTCGAGGAAACCCACGTCCTGATCCCTCAACAACCCAAAGGGCAGCCTCAGGCCGACCCAATGGCCGTCTACAAGCGCCAGCACGATGAGGCCCCCGGCCAAGAACGTGCAGAGGATCGCTTCGAAGCAGAGAAAACCCGTCAAATCAATCCCCTCGGAAACCCAATCGAGAACTTCGAGGACTATGCGGGCAAGACCCGGGTCAGTACGGTGGAAGACGGTGCAACGCTTCAACCCTCGGGAGACCCGGTGGGCATGGATCATGATTTCCCCGTCTTCGACGCGGGCAGTCGCCAACTCGCCGGACGTGAGCCCAAGCTCGGAGTCGATCCACGGAAGGATGTCGGTTTCAATTTTGCGAAAGAACAACGTCTCGCCAACGTCGAGGAAGCCGCAACGGTCAAACAACGGTACTACGAGGTGGCGGGCGCCCCCTCGGCCAACCCAGTGGCTCCCCCCCCTGCAACAGCCTCGCAACAGGTCCCACAGCCCCCGGCCTTCCGTAACGACATGGTTCCGCTCGAAGAGCGCGAAACCCAGCGGAAAGACTATGGACAAGTCCGCGGAGAGGTATTGGCATCCCAGGTCCAGCCCCCCCCGAAGCTCCCGACGGAACCACCTCCTCCCAAACCTCCACAACCCAAAGCAGCCACACGATCGGTCAAGGCCCCTATCCAAGAAGTGAACGAACCCGTTTCCGAGCGACTGCTCCAGGGCCGTGAACTCAAACGCCAACTCAAAGGCCGGAGTTCCCTGGTCGGCTTCTTCGCGAAGCTCTCCTTCCTCTTCATTCTCGGCTATCTCGCTTTTCAAGCCTATACCCATCGGGCTTTTCTGCAACAACTGATGCTCCTAGCAGGCGGCGGCGTACCTCCGACTCAACAGGCAGAAAGCTCGGAACAGCCGATGTCTCCGGCGCTGCTCAGCGAAGAATACCTCGAGGGACGCTATCTCTTCCTGTTCGATACCCCTATCGCCTACAAGATGGCCGAGTTTCGCTTCATGAAAGGGCTTGCCCGCAACCCCATGCTGGGGTTGATCCGTTGTGCCGATGCGGAGAATAAAGCAGTGTGGGGCTATTCGGCGAACAACCCTCATTTGCTCAACGCTGCCAAGAAGAACATCGACATCATCCACGACAAAGAGAAAACTCCGGCTTGTTACCGTGCTGAGATCTATTACTACCTTTCTAAAGAGAGTAAGGCATTCCTCGGGAATGCCTCGGACCTGCACGAACGCTATTTCAAGCTTGCCCAGACCGATCGAGCCGACTTCCATCATCTCGCAGGTTTGATTGCGGCAAAGGGAGGCAACGCGACCAAGGCGCGCAAGAACTACCTTCGCGCTCTCGACGAAGACCCAACCTTCCTCAAAGCAATGCGCCGGTTGTACGAACTGGCTCTCGAACAGCAGCAGAGCGAGGAAGCGGACGAGTTCAAGACCAAGATCACGGCGCTCGAGCAAGCATACGTCGAGAAATACCCCGAACTCGGCGCAGACCGCACCCGCTTCGAGACCGAACCGGTTCAACCGATGGAACCACAACAACAAAAAACCGAGGAGAAAGCACGAACCGTGGACCGTCGTCAGGCCGAACGACGCACGCCCCGCCCGAGTACACAACAGCAACGCCCCCAACGGCCAAAGGATGAGGCGGCAACCAACGAACCGTCCGTCCAGGAAACGGGAACAGGCGCCGAACCCGTCAAACCCGCCGGAGGTTCACGAGGGAAAAAATTCTTCCTCGAGGGCAACAAACTCTTCGAGGAACGCAACTACACCAAAGCGAAAGTCAACTTCGAACAAGCGCTCAAAGCTGAACCGAACAACCCCCTCTATCACTTCAAATTGGCAGAGACCCTCGATCTTCTCTACCAATCCGACGCAGCCATTTTCGAACTGAACAAGGCTATCGATCTTGACCGGAAGTACGCATCGGCTTACAAACAGTTGGGCTTCATCTACGGCAAGGTCGGGGAGAAGGACAAGGCGGTGGAAAACTTACAGAAATACCTGGAGTTGAAACCAGAAGCCTCGGACCTCTCGGTAATTACCGAGTATATCAACGAATTGTCACAATAAACACAATGGATTACACCTGCAGCAAATGCAAAAAGGTCTTCGAACTGCCAGAGACCAGCGATGCGTTGCATGCACAAGCCTGCAGCGAGTGTGGGGGCATACTACTCCCCTCAGGGAAGGCAAGCGAACCCCAAGACGCCTTCTTCGAATATACCAATCCAGCCTTCAAGAGGAAGAACACCGGTGGGTTCAAACCCAAACGGGCCGAAACCCGCTCCATGTCGATCCTGCCCTCGAGCGACGACCCTAGTGCTGATTTCGCCATATGCGAACCGACCCAGCCTGGTGGAGAGGAAGACAAAACGGTCAAGATCGCCCAGGCGGCGCTGGCCCGCGCAGTTCGACCTCATCGACGGAAGGAGGCGATCGACGACGACCTGGATCCTACGGTCAAGAAATCCCTGCGTAAGGCCAACCAACAAGAACCCACGACTTCTTGGAAATGGTGGTTCGGTAGCGCCTTCCTCTTTCTCCTGTGTTCTGCGGTTGGAGTGCTGGGGTATCGGTGGGTGCAAGAACGATGGGACTCGCCATCCCCAATAACCAGGGTCGAAGTCTCCCCTCTGGAAGGTAAGCAAGCCGAGAACAGCGAGAAAGAACCTCAACGGCGACAGTTCGAACGCCGCTTGTTCGATGCCGAGCAACTCATCCGCCAAGGGAACTGGGTCGAGGCCCTGGCCTCGCTCGAAGAGGCCAACCAGCTCGATAATGATCGTCCCGAAGTGTTGCTCTTGACCGGGAAAGTCTTCCTCGAAGGTTTCTCCGCCTTGGAAATGGCAGAACTCGAATACAAGCGCCTGCTCTACCGGCGGGATACTGCTGAAGCCCATCGCGAATTGGCAACTGTCTACGAACGCAAGGGCGACCTCTATAAAGCGGTTGAGGAGTACAAGCACTATCTCGGCCGTCTCGAGGTCAACAGCACCGAATGGAAACAAGTGCTCAAGAAGATCGAGATGCTCTCCCGCCAACTATGAGCACCTCGAACCAGTTCAAGGTTCCACCGCGAGAAGACCACTCGAGGCTCGATGATTTCCTCTGCCGACAGGTTCGCTGGCTCTCACGTAACCAGGCCCAGAACCTCATCCGCGAGGGCAGGATAGACATCGACGGCCATCCGCGGGTCAAACCGGCCACTCGGTTGCATGCCGGAGCACACATCCTGGCCCGTTGGACCGAGGGGCCGATCCTCCCTCCGCCAGAGGTTAAAGACCTCGGAGTACGTTTCATTTACGAAGATCCCCTGCTCGTGGCCGTGGACAAACCCGCCAACCTCTCCGTACATCCGACCAAACGACACCTCGAGGTCAACCTCATCGACGCTCTCAATATCCATTATCACGGTACGCGCGGTCACGGTGATCGCGAAAGAGTCAGGCTGTTGCATCGTCTTGACTGCGAAACCAGCGGTATTTTAGTCGTATCCAAGGATCTTCGATGGCACAACCACTTAGCAATGCAATGGGTCAAGCGCTGGGTCAAAAAGACCTATCTCGCCATCGTCGAAGGTGTTGTTCCTACCGACAGAGGCGTCATCGACGCCCCCATCGGAGAAGACGAGGATTCTGAGGTATTCATTCGGAAAACCGTGACCAATCAGGGTTTGCCTTCGCGAACCGACTACGAGGTCGTGGAACGACTTGCCACTCACACCCTCCTACGCGTGCACCCTGTCACCGGTAGGCAGCACCAGATCCGAGTTCACTTGGCCCATCTCGGCCACCCAGTCGTCGGCGACAAGCTCTACGGGCCGGACCAAGCGCTCTTCCTCGATCATTACGAAGGCAGGACCCTGGATCTCGGCGAGAGCGGACTGCGAACCGCTCGCCAATTATTACATGCCCATGAATTGACCCTCTACCATCCGGTTCTGGGACGGCGCATTACCCTTCGCACAGAATTTCCCTCAGATTTGGCCACGTTCCTCGAAGAGAGAAGGAGGCAATGATGTCCGAGAAGGCCCAACCCACCATCGAGATCAACCGCGAGGACTTCCGACGCTTCTGTCACGATATGCGCAGCGCCCTGGCGGTAATCACATCCTTTCTCGATCTTCTCTCCGTGCGTCAAAGCATTGGAGGAGATGATAAGGCCAGACATTTCATCGAACGCTGCGGTATCCAGGCCCAAGCGCTCCATGACCTCCTTGATGGCTTCGATGCCGAGCACAATGTTGGGATGGAAGGGAGTAGCGATCAATAGGAAGATTAAGAGAGAGGGACGTCAACGAAGACTGCCGGGATAGGTCTCGAGCATGGTAGTGTCGTTGTTCTCCTCGATCTCTACTACCGGAACGACTTTCTTGGGAGTCTCCTGTACAACAACCGCCGTCGCGGGATCGGCTGCGACCATGGTCGAATTGGTAGGGAGCGGTGCGGCGGCCACATCCTGGGGCTGAGCTTTGCTCTCTCCTATGAACTGACTGCGACGGTTCTTGGACCATGCCGTCTCGGTGTGCGTAGGATCGATGGGGCGCTCTTCACCGTAAGAGATCGTCTTGAGTTGCTCGGAATTGACCCCACCGTTGACCAACTCTTCGAAGATACGCTGCGAACGGCTGAACCCCAGGGCCAGGTTATACTCGTTGCTGCCCCTCTCATCACAATGTCCCTCGATGGTCACCACGGTCTCAGGATGCTCGGTGAGGTAGAACTTGAAGCACTGGACGATACGTCCCATGGTTTCCTGTTGATCAGGGCGCAGGCTGGCAGCATCGAAATCGAAGGCGATCCGGTCGACGGTCTTGAAGTCATCGGCCATGACCAGGGTGAACCCGAGTTCTTCGCACAGATTTCCCCCATCGGTGAAATCTTCCTCGGCCAGGATTTCTTCCTGTTTGACCTCATCAGGAGCGCTTTCGCTCTCCTCCGGTACCGCGACCGAGCCGTTCTCGTAATAAGCCACCTGCGAAGGATTTTTGTCACCGCCGAAACGGATGCTGAAAGTAATACCGGCGGAGACAACCTTGAGATCCTCGACTTTGGGATAAAAGACATGGTCGTACCGGACGGTCGGACCGAAGGTCAGGTTGTCGGTCAGATTGAAGCCCAACCCCATGGCGGCATTGGCTTGTCCGCGCGGATTCTGTTCTTCGACTCCGATCTCTTGCTGAGCCGGGGGTTGGGCGAGATAGGCTTGCCCATTGCCGTCGAGCCACAGATTGACCAATTCGGTTTCCAAGGGGATGAGGCGCAATCCGGCACCGACCGAGGGGACATCGAAACCTGCCTGCTCCCCATAAATCGGATTCTCCGGGTCGTTCCAGAAACGGAGGTACGAAAAGGAGAGCTGCGGCTGGATGAAGCTGCTCTTGTAGCCGAGCCGGAAACCGAGGTCCCAACCGGCAAAGTTGTCAAAGTTTTCCTTCTGTTCGTCGATCGGAACGGCCATACTGGGTTCGAAGTTGAGATGGAGCCCGTCTCTGGACACGGCCCCGGCGCTCAAGGGGAGGGTCAGGACGAGGAACATCACCGTCATGCTCTGAACCATCTTCATAATCCCAACTCCGACATTGGTTTCAGACAGCATCAAAGCAAATTGCATGCCGCAGAATAGAAAAATCTCATGGTCATATTTGTTTGAAATACCTCGTTATTCTCCTCACCAACCGACCCTAGCTTCGACCTCGATGGGGAACTTCCCACTCAACTCAAGAAGCGCCGAGATTGCATAAATACTATGCAATATCAACTTAATAGCCCTGCCAAGTTGGACGGTTACACCTGAGGCAAGAAGGTCGCACCCCATGGGAGGGCCTTATACACCATTCCCACGACGATAACAGGCCCAGAAGAACCCTGTCGAGGTCAGCCGCTGGAGCAATCCTGGCCCGTCCGGAGCCGCGACGACACCGCTCTGCATCACCAACCTGAAGTCATGAGCCTCTCGTTCGAAGGCCGCGAGGTTCTCAACCGTCTCCCGAGGGGTGAACGTACAGACCGAATAGACCAGCCGCCCTCCAGGGGCTACGGCAGAAGCAGCGACGCGGAGCAGGGCGAGTTGAGCTGAACCAAGCCCGGCCAGGTCCTTCCTGCGATACCGCCAGCGCAGATCGGGATATTTATCCAATTCCGCCAAGGCACTGCACGGAGCATCGAGAAGGACTAACTCGTACTCCTCTCGAATGTGTAGGTCGAGAAGATCAGCCTGAAGCACCTCGATAGCCTGGACCTGCAACCGATCAAGATTTTCCTTCATGCGGACAACCTGACGCCGATCCCGTTCCACAGCGGTAAGATGGCAGCCCCTGGGTGCGAGCAACCACAGGGCAAGGGATTTTCCGCCCTTGCCGGCACAGAGATCGAGAATCCTGTCCGGTGGTAGGGGCTCACACAACGCTGTGACCAATTGGGAACCTAGACCGAGGACCGTGGCCAGACCAACCTGATGCACTCGGCAATGCAGATAGCCGGCAAGTGGGGAACAAAGCCGCAGGCAACCCGGCAAGCTTGTATCTTCCTCGGTGGAGACCCCTTCGGCCCGGAGTTGGACCTTGACCTCTGCGGTGGTGGCCCTGGCGGTGTTCACCCGCAAGTAGACGGGAGGAGGGGAGGCGATGCGTTCGAGGTAGGATGCGAGTTGAAGCGGCGGCAACCAGTCACACAGATCTGCGTAGAGTTCAGCCGGGAGATTGTGGCGAACCAGGGGATCTGGGTGCGCCTCAAGGACCGTGCGCAACTCGTCTCGCCGCGAGGCGAGGGACCGGAGTACGGCGTTGACGAAACGGCGTTCTCGAGTTTCGGCCACGCATTCGACTGTCAGGTCGACCGCAGCGTGAACCGGGGTTCGATCCAGGAAGAGGATTTGATAAGCCCCCAAACGGAGGAGATTCTGAGTTCGTGGGTCGAGGCGACGAACTAACGGGGTCAAGGCCCAGTCTAGAGCAACGCGGCAGCGCAACACGCCGCGAACCAGCTCGACCAACAGGGCCTGCTCACGCTGCGCTGAAGGTCGGGCACGGGCTAACGCCAGCTCCAGCCGTGTATCGCGGAACAGGATATCGTCGAGGAGACGCCACGCCAACAAGCGGGTAGGCGGAACCACCGATCCTCCTGAGGGAACTTCCTGGGCCGACCGTACGCGCCTGAAGGCAGGTTGTAAAGAAGCCCTGAGCAAGTCCGATCACGACTCCGATCACGACTTGTCGGTCGGCCCGGGCTCTGCTAGGTTGGATCGAATACCGGTTGTGACCTCTTTGGAAAGGAACGATGAAGCAACACCAACGCCGAACCGCGCTCAAACTGGCCAAGAGTCTCCTCCCGGCCGAGGAGTTCAAACGGGTCATGAGCCTCAAGATCAACGACACGGGCTTCGGTTACGACCCCTTCGGTCTGGAGAAAGAGACCGCAGTGCTCGGTTTTGCCCTGGCTTGGCAATTGTACCATTACTGGTTCCGGGTGCAGAGCAGTGGACAAGAACACCTGCCGGAGGGAGGGCGGGTACTCTACGTTCCCAATCATTCCGGCGTCTTGCCCTTCGACGGTATGATGATCGCGGTCGATTTAGTGTCCCGATCGGCTCAGCCTCGCCTGGTACGAGGCATGGTCGACCACTTCATGGGTTTCCTGCCCTTTGTGAACACCTTCTTCTACCGCGCCGGTCAAGTCGTCGGAGCACGCCGCAATTTCGTCGATCTGCTCGAACGCGACGAGGCCGTCATCGTCTTTCCGGAGGGAGCCAAGGGTACCGGCAAGCGTTGGCACAACCGGTACCGCTTGTTGCGCTTCAACGTTGGGTTCGTAGAACTTGCGCTGCAATACCGAGCCCCCATCGTGCCCGTGGCCGTCATCGGTGCCGAGGAACAAGCACCGATGTTGCATAATCTCAAACCCTTGGCAAAACTCATGGGGTTCCCCTATTTCCCGATCACACCCTTCTTCCCCTGGCTTGGGCCTTTCGGCATGCTGCCCCTCCCGGTGCGTTACCACCTCTACTATGGGAAACCGATCGACTTCTACCGGGACTATCCGCCGGAAACAGTCAAGGACCCGGCTACGGTGCGGATGCTCGCCGACAAAGTCCAACTCGCAGTCCAGGGATTGGTCGACGAGGGCTTGCGGCGCAGGACCAGTATCTTCGACTTCACGGGGGAGTGAGCAATGCCGACCACGAAGAAGAATGTGCTCATCACCGGAGTGACCAGTTCCATCGGTAGGAACCTGACCCAACACCTCATCCAAAACCCGCGGGTAGGGTTCATCCTGGGGCTTGGCCGGGATAAATTACCCTACTACTTCAAAGACCTCGATCGCTCGAGGTTCCTCTACCGCAACTGCAACATCCTCAAGTACCGTGAACTCAAGAACCTCTTCCTCTCCCGCGTGTTCAAGGATTGCGCCATCGACACCGTGGTTCATCTCGCCTTCCACAACCGCCAGATGCACGGCAAGGACGTCCACCTACTCAACGTCCACGGCACCAAGAACCTGATCGAAGCGTGCATCGGCACCGGCACGGTGACCAAGTTCGTGTTCAAGAGTTCGGATTCGGTCTACAAGCTCCGACCCAGCAACCCGGTCTTCCTCGACGAACACGCCGAACTGAACCACGACCCCGAGGCCGACCAGTGGATCAAAGACCGGGTCGACGCGGACATGATCTGCAGGGCCTACATGGACAGCAAAACCATGCGCATCGTCATCCTACGTATGGCCAGCATCTTCGGCAGGAATATCGGTGGGCAGTACAATTCCTATTTCGATTCCAAGATCGTCTTCCGCACCATGGGCTTCAATCCGATGATCAACCTCTTGCACATGAAGGACGTCATCCGGGCCATCGAGCTGGCGATCTTCAAGAACGTCAAGGGAATCTACAACATCGCGGGGAAAGACACGGCACCGCTGGCGACCTTCGCCGATCTCAACCACTCCTTCTGTCTCGGCTTGCCGGAACCTCTGCTCGGGCCGCTCAACTGGGCCACCCGAGCCCTTGGCCTGACTAGGTACTACTACGAGGTCGACCGGCAACGCCAAAAATACACAGGTCTCCTGGACATCGCCAAGGCCCGTCGCGAATTGGGCTTCGAACCCGAGGGGCACATCGAGTTCTGAGTTTGGTCGAGCGAGGTGCCGAGGAGGCCAGGGAACACGGTCGGAAGGGCTCAGTTCGGCCGGATGTTCAGGGTGCAGACCCCGTACTCGAACAGGGTGTCGGGGCTGAGAGCTTTATTCCCAAGTACTCCTACCACCGAGAAATCTGCGGTGCGATGGGGAAAGAGGAACTGCAGAGCACCTTCCAACGACCTTCCATACATGTCGCAACGCTCTTCGACCCGCATGGTATCGTCGACAAGGGCAAGCGGCAGGGAGGTTTCCGAGACATACCCTTCCTGGATGACATCCTCTTTCACCTGCCGAGGCCGGTAGACATTGATCTGACAAGCAGCAAGGGCGCCGATAGGCGAGGGGGTCAGACTGAACTTCTTCTGCCCTCCGGAAACGGTGAAGTAGGTGCTCAGGTCATTCTCCGGGAACATCGCATGAATGGTTTTCTGGATTCTACCGGCAAGAAGCTCACAACCGTCACCCTCGGTGAGATCATAGAGGATCGTCATCTTGAACGAATGGGCCGCGTACTGTGTTTCTCCCGAGGCCGAGCTTGCAACAAGGACTCCTACGAGAACTGCGAATAGGGTTGTCTTCATAGCTCCAAATCTCCCGGTGCATTTTGCAACGTTAATTTTATTAAAAGCAACTTTAATGCCGTTTTTTATTGCTATATTTTCAACATTTTATACTATTTTCTGCAAACTTGAATCTGCGACATATAGGCGCAGTCGCACCACGTATTCACCACTTGGCAGCGAGCCGGGAGAGAGCCCATCAAATGTGGGAGATACCTCCCATCGAACTTGAGTCTCGGGCAATTTCCGGTTTTCTTGATATCAACCCGGCCTTTCAGTATAGTTCCTCCTCCAGGGTGGCGGCGGACGAGCGGCATGGCACCAGGTGTGGATGTTGGCATCATCGACGGAGGGGTCGATTTCGATACTGAGTTGATACGACAGGATCGCCCCGCGGAAGAAGAGCATCCAGACCAGACCGATCTCCTCACCATGCGAGGGGACCGTTACGCTCTTCATTCGAGTTGGAACTTCGAGAGCGATTGCCCCGAACAATTCGACCCTCACTTCTACGAGGGGCTCTCTGAAGCTAACCGCGCGAATTACGAATACTACCTCGGGCATGGCACCGCTGTGGCCGGGATCATCGCCGTCTGCACCCCCCAGGCCCGCTTACACGCGCTGAAGATGCCCTTCGATTTTCTGGTCGAAGAAGATGAGGTTTGCAGGACCCCCCTCCCCCTCGCCGTGCTGCGAGAGAAGGCCCGTCATAAGACCGAGGCCCGACGATTACTGTTCAACAATATGAAGCGATTCATCCTCATCCATCGCATCCCGGTGGTCAACTGCAGTTGGAACGAGGCCTTCTCGGATAAAATCAACGAAATTGCCGCCTGTTATCCTTTCC
>Ga0156395_1005_pt1 | contig 22532 bp, 19 predicted proteins | sample RifOxyA3_FD_108039 | JGI IMG/M metagenome (GOLD analysis project Ga0156395, IMG submission 108039) | Deltaproteobacteria bacterium RIFOXYA12_FULL_61_11 | reverse complement strand
TCCCCGCCAGATCAAGCACGAACTGGAACACTTTCTGGAGCACGAAGCATGAGCAGTTACTACACCATCCGTTGGGCCGGGGATCACGTCAGCATGATCGACCAGCGCCGTTTGCCGACCGAGGAACTCTACCTCCGCCACGACACCTGGCAAGAGGTGGCCCATTCCATCGAGACCATGGTCATCCGGGGCGCTCCCGCCATCGGTATTGCCGCGGCCATGGGCATTGCCCTGGCAGCGGTCAGCTCCCGCGCGACCACCCTGCCCGCCTTGCGCGCCGAACTCGACGAGGCCGGTCGGGGTCTCTTGGCCACGAGACCGACCGCCGTGAACCTCGCCTGGGCTCTGCGGCGCATGGCAGCGGTTGCCGAGCGCGGCGACTCCGTGGAAGCGCTCACCCGAGCCCTGGTCGACGAAGCGCAAGCCGTCTATAACGAGGACGTGGCGATCAACCGGGCGCTTGGTAGGCACGGCGGAGCCTTGATCGACGACGGCGACGGGGTGATGACCATCTGCAACGCCGGCAGCCTGGCCGTGTCCGAATACGGCACTGCCCTGGGGGTGATCCGCGCGGCCGTAGAAGCCGGCAAACGCCTCCGGGTCTTCGCGCCCGAGACCCGGCCCTTCCTCCAGGGAGCCCGCCTGACCTCCTGGGAACTCCACCGCGAGGGCATCCCGGTGACCCTCATCACCGACGGCATGGCCGCCACCGTGATGGCCAGAGGGTTGGTACGGCTGATCGTGGTCGGGGCGGATCGCGTCGCCATCAACGGAGATGCGGCCAATAAAATCGGCACCTACGGTTTGGCGGTCCTGGCCAAGTATCACCACCTTCCCTTCTACGTCGCTGCCCCCCTGTCCACCGTCGACCCCGCGACCTCGACGGGCGCCGATATCCCGATCGAGTACCGCCACCCGGACGAAGTCCGCGGCTTCCGCGGGGAACGCACCGCTCCGGCCGAGGTAGAGGTCTTCAACCCCGCCTTCGACGTCACCCCTTCGGAGCTGATCGCAGGTATCATCACCGAACGCGGGGTTGCCCGCGCTCCCTTCGAACCAGCCTTGCTGGCCATGCTGGGAAAGGTCGGGACGGCCGGCCGATGAGCGGGCGAACGGGTACACCAAACCAGGACCCGTCGTCTCCCCTGACAGTCTTTCAAACCAAGGTGCTGGCCGCGCTCCCGTATCGCAACGAAGAAGGGAAGGAAGTCAACGGGTTGACCTTCTTCTTGCTCGCCAGCGTCCTCGGTCTGCGTTCTCCCGAAGCCCGGCACAACCTGGCCTCTGCCGTGGCAGGCTTGGAACGCAGGGGGCTGGTCACCAGGGAGGGGGACAAGGTTTTCCTCACCGCACAAGCCATTGCCGCGAGGGAGGAACGATGAATCGGATCCAGGCTCTCGCCCCCGAGGTGATCAACCAGATCGCGGCCGGAGAGATCATCGAACGGCCTGCCTCCGTGCTCAAGGAGCTCGTCGAGAACGCGCTCGACGCAGGAGGCACCGACCTGACCGTTTCGGTCCAGGACGGTGGTTTGCGCTCGCTGCGCCTGGTGGACAACGGCATGGGCATGAGCGCCGAGGACGCCCGGCTCGCGGTACGGCGGCACACCACCAGCAAGCTGCGCGGCATCGACGACCTGCAGGCCCTGCGCTCGTTCGGGTTCCGGGGGGAGGCCTTGGCCTCCATCGCCTCGGTCTCCAAGCTGACCCTCTGCACCAAGCGGCCGGACGACGAGGTCGGCACGAGATTGCGGATGGTCGGTGACGACATCGTGGCCGAGGAACAGGTCGGCCTAGCCGGCGGCACGGACCTCCTGGTCGAAGACCTCTTCCACAACGTCCCGGCCCGTCGCAAATTCCTCAAGACTCCCGGCGCCGAGTACGCCAAGCTGCACGAGACCCTCGTGCGTCTCGCCCTGCCCGCGGCCGAGACCTCCTTCCGCCTGATCAAAGACGGCAAGCAGGTCCTGCACTTGCCCGCGACCTCTTCCTTCGTCGCGCGCATCTGCAAGGCGTTTCCCCAACTCCTGCCCGAGCACCTGCTCGAGGTCTCCGAGCAACGCGAAGAGGCCTCGCTCTACGGTTTTCTTTCCGGTCCCGACTATTCCCGCTCCATGGCCCGGCAGGTGATGTTCTATGTCAACGGCCGCCTGATCTCGGATCGGCGGCTCGGTTACGCCGTCCAGGAGGCCTATCGCACGCTGCTGCTGGTCGGGCGGCACCCCTTCTGCGTGCTCTTCCTCAATCTCCCGCCGGACCGGGTCGACGTCAACGTGCACCCGCAGAAGAGCGAGGTGCGCTTCCTGCACCCCGAGCAGGTCTTCTCCCTGGTCCTGCACACGGTCCGGGCAGCCCTCTCCGGGCTCGGGAAACCGGCGACCGCCTCGATCGAGCTCCCGAGCTCGGCAGGCCTACCTCCCCTGCCGTGCTTCGAGCCCACCTCCCCTCGACGCGGTGCAGGTACCTGGCTCCCGGCTACCCCGAGGGAACCGCTGCTGGTGCAGGCCTCACTGTTCGACGTTCCCTCCCCGCCGTCTCTCCCGATGCAACCTGAGCTCGGCGAGGAGAGCGGCGACTACGCCGAGACCGGCAGGTATTATCGCGACCTCGTCTACCTTGGGCAATTCCGCCGTACCTACCTGGTCTGCGAGCGCAACGAAGAGCTGGTCCTGGTGGATCAACACGCGGCCTACGAACGTCTGAATTTCGAATGGCTCGCCGCCGCCTACCGCAATGGAAGAGGGGCCTCGCAGGACCTCCTCTTCCCCGAACGCGTCGAACTCGGCCGGGAACTGGGGGCCGACTATGACCGCTTGGCCACGGCTCTTGGCCGCCTCGGCTTCGTCCTCGAGCCGTTCTCCTCGACCTCGGTCGTGGTGCGCTCGGTGCCGGAGATCCTCGCCCGCGGGGACGTCGCGGGTCTCGTCGAGGACGCCTTCGCCGAACTCACCTCCCTCGGCGACGAACTGAGCCTCGGCCGAGCCCTGGACAACCTGCTCGCGACCATGGCCTGCCACCAGTCGGTCCGCGCCGACCAGCCGCTCGCCGAGGAGGACGTGCGCCGCCTCTTCCGGGACCTCGACACCATCTCCAACGCCCACCACTGCCCGCACGGCCGACCCATCCACCAGAGTCTGCCCCTGCCCGAGCTGGAGCGTCTGTTCAAGCGTCGCTGAACCGACGCGGAGGTACCCATGAATGCCAGGACCCTGCTGCTGATGGTGGCCGGGGTGTTCTTCCTCAGCCTGATGGGCGTCTTCGCCAAGCTGGCCACCAACCACCTGCCCTTCCTCGAGGTGGTCTTCGGCCGCGGAGTCCTCGGGGTGCTCTGCTTGGTGCCCTTGGCCCGGCACCGCAAGGTCGGTCTGTTCGGCAAACGCCGCCGCCTACTCGCGATGCGAGGCCTCTTCGGTTTCGTCGCCGTGGCCTGCTACGTCTTCGCCCTATCGCGGATCTCCTTGGCCGACGTGGTCGCGACCAACCGCATCGCCCCGATCCTGATGGTCCTCCTCGCGCACCACCTCCTCGGCGAGGCGGTGCCCCGCTCGATCTACCTGATCGCCGGCTTGGCCTTCTTGGGAGCCCTGACCGTGATCCGACCGGGCTTCGGCTTGGCCAACCTCGGCGGAGCCGCGGCGCTGTGCTCGGCCGTCTGTTCGGCTGTGGCCTTCACCCTGGTCAAGATCCTCTCCGACGAGTCGAAGGAGAGCGTGGTCTTCTACCAGTACTTCTTCTCGATGATCTTGGCCGGACTGCTCGGCGCCCACGAGTTCGTCCTGCCCGACCTCGCCACGCTGGGTCTGCTGCTGGGCATGAGCGGCTTCTCTGTGGTTGGCCAACTCCTTACCACGGAAGGCTATCAGCACGGTCTGCTCTCGCGGGTCTCCTTGCTCACCTTCCTCTCGGTCATCTTTTCCGCGGGTTGGGATCTCCTCGTCTGGGGGCAGGTCCCAGACCTGTGGTCCGCTCTCGGCGCGGTTCTGGTCTTGCTTTCCTGCTTGTGGTTGGGCCTTTCCAAGAGTCAGCGCCCCCCTCGAACGGCCCGAGCCGGGAACCCGGCCTAGGCGTCGTCAGGGCTTCGAGCCGCGCAGCTTCTTGTTCTTGCGAAACGTACAGGGACTCTCGTACTTCTTCAGATCAACGAAGGCTCCCAACTTACCCGCGCGGGCCTTGTCTTCGGCCTCGACGTAGGGCAGGATGTCGTAGTTCCTCCAGCGCGCCTTGGGATCTCGCGCCTTGGGATCTCCGAAGTCGAGGCAATCGGAACCGGGGCGATAGTATTCGGCCAGCCCGGCGGCAACCAAGTCCAATCCCACATCCCGGCCTCCGACCAGGACCTGGGCGATGATCCGGTTGTAGGGATCGAGTTGGTAATAGCGCAGCTCGATCGGTTTACCCTGGAGGCTGTCGTGAAGCCGCTGCTGGGCGACTTTGGAGAAGGGTTGCGCCTTCTCGGGGGCATCGATGCCCGCCAAACGCACCTTGAAATGGATGGTGCCGTCCGTGGCCTCGAAGGTATCGCCGTCGGAGACCCGGATCAAGGCATAGGTCTTCGGCAAGACCACCGGGGTGACCGCCTCGGTCGGGAGGGAGAGCAGGAGCAGCAGCAGAGGTGCGCGCATCGGTAGACCTCACAAACTTTTGTGGAGGGGAGAGTATGGTGAGACGGACTCAAGGCAGGTCCAGAACGAAGTCGTCCTCGGCGAGGCGCGCACACGGGCCACTCGCATTGGCCTCGAGCAGGAGCTCGCACGTCCCCTGCTGCGTGATCGGTTGGCCGTACCGCAGCTCGATGCAGTTACCGCTGACCTTGGAGTCCACGGTGTCCTGGAAGCTCAGACCGCGCTTGGCGACGATGACGTTGGAGGTTATCGTGTAGCCGGTCGGCGGCGGGTACTGGTCGTTCAGGAAATCCGAGCGCCAGATCTTGATCGCCTCGCGCTGGTTGTCGAGGATCTGATTCCCCTCGATGGTGATCCCCTCGCCGTGGTCGATGTTGACCCCCTCCCAGCCGTTCTGGGCGATGTAGTTGTCGAGGATCGCGCTGTCCTTGGAATAACCGAGCCAGAACCCGGCCCGGCCCGCCCCCACGACCTTGTTGTGCTCGAAGACATTCCCCTCGGAGAAGGTCGCCTCAAAACCCAGGTGTTTGGTGAAGCTGGCATCGTTGCCGTAGAAGTAGTTATGATCGGCCCCCCCCGGACCGTGCTCGGGCAGGCCGGCCAGGAAGATGCCGTCGCCCGAGTTGCGGATGCTGTTGTGCGTGATGCGGTTGTGGTTGGACCCCTTCATGATGGTGATCGCCGCCGCGTCGCAACCGTCTTGCTGGACCTCGTGGCAATAGGCCGATGAGCGGTTGTACATGTTGTCGGCGACGTTGCGGGTAAGCTCGTTCTCGCTGGCGTGGCACAGGAACATACCCCAACCGTGGTTGTCGGAGAAATCGTTGCCCTCGACCAGATTGCCATCCGAGTACTGCAACAGGAGGCCGTTCTGCTGGCGCTTGGCCGTGTTGCCGAGCACCGAGGAAGCCCGGACGTGGGTGAATTCTATCCCGCCACCGCCGTCTTCCTGCGGGGGGGGGCACTTCTTGACCTCGAGGAAGTCATACACATCACCCGTCGACGGGCGCAGGTAGTTGCCCGAAAAATCGTTGTTGCCGATGAAATGTCCGCTGCTGTCCGAGAAGGATAGGGCGTAGCGGAAGTTCTCGACCGTGCAATTGCGCACCAGGACCGCATCGTGGCCTTTATTGAGGATACCGATGCCGTTCCCCGGGCCGTAAATGATCGAGCCCTTGCAGTCGAGGCTCACCCCGGGCGCTGTGATTTCGAAGGCCGCGGCGAGTCGAGGATCGGAGACGACATAGCGGGCCGGGGTCAACACGAGGTCAGCGGCCACCCTCATCGTCTTGTCGAGTTCGATGAGGGGCAGGTCTTCCCGGGCCGCGAAGCTCGCCGCGCCCTCGCCGTCGAGGCGCTGGGACGTCATGAGGTGCTTGCCGAGGAAGAGGTCGGCCGTGGTCTCGGTCTCACCGTACGGCGTGGTCACGAGGAGGTGCATGCGCTTGAAGCCCGGGCTCCGGAACTGGTAGAGGATCAGCCGTTGCGTCCCCCGGGGCAGGTCGAACAGCCCTTGCGCGACGACCTCGCCGCCCTGACTGAGCACCCACTCGGAGCGGCCGAGAGGTTCCCCGGCCTCGAGTTCCACCACTAGACTGATTTTATTGTAGATAGGAAGTCCGAGCAGATTGAGGTGGACCTCTTCGGTGGTGAGGTTCAAGAGGAGGTCGGGAGGTTGGGGCTGCTCCTCGCTGCTCTTCAAGAGGAGTTGATCGTAGGGATCCTCGGCGACCTGGCAACCGCCGAGGCTCATCAGGGCCACCAGGGCTAGGAACGCGCACGAGAGCTTGAACATCTCCCCCCCTCCACGAGCGGACCGCTTCCAAGTCCGGCTCATAGCACGATCCCGCCCAAAAGGCCAGTCTTCTGAAAAATGGTCGAGCACACCTGTGTTGACAGCGCAGGTCACTGCGACTAGCCTGGGTTTCCATTACGACAATCCAACGCAAGGAACTATACCATGCGTCCGAGAATCCAGTTCGTGCTCGGCCTCTGCCTGGTGGTGTCAATCACCTGTTTGGCAATATTCAGCGCCCCAGGCGGAGAGCTCTTCATCGATATGCCTTCCTTCCTCATTGTCCTGGTCGTGACCGCGGGCCTGACCCTGGCGACCTATCCGGACACCAATCCACTCACCCTGTTCTCGACCGCCGCGACCACACCCGAGCAGGATCTCAAGTTAGCCGAGGTAGCCGCCGGAGCTGCCCGGAACGCGGTTTTTTCCGGCGTGCTCGGCTATTTGATCGGCGCGATACAAATGTTGCAAGATTTTTCAGACCTTTCTTCACTCGGCCCGTGCTTGGCTGTGACCATGCTCACCGTGCTGTACGGCTACTTCGCCGCTTACGTCTTGTTCAAGCCATTGGAGGGCTACTTCGTCGCCAGGGCTGCACGCAAGGGAGCTCAACCGGAGAAGATCAGCACCATCCGCGATGCATCGACCTCCACCCACCTGGGTGTCCTCCTCGGTGTCTCCTTCGTCCTGTTCGTAACGGTCACGGTCGCGTTCTTCTCCGTTGGAACCGAGGTGGAAACGGGCCGGCAGGGCCTCGAGTTGCCCAAGACCTTGTTGCAAGAACAACTCGGGGATCGATTGCCCAACCACCATGGTCGGCAGTGAGATCGTAAGAAACACCAAAGCCGGACTCGGCTTCCACACGGTACCCACACGCAGCCCTCACCACCACCCTCTTCATGCTGGCAAGGGTACCATCGGGTCGATGTGACGACAAGCAAAGCAGCGCTACCCCGGAAAGAAGACGCACCAAGGCCTTCCTCGCGCGTCGTTGAAAGGCTGGCCCGAAGTAGAACTCAGTCTTTTTTCGACGCGTCGGTATGATCGAGGCTCAGAGCCCGAGCGGCAGCGAGAGCTTTATTATGCTCTCGGAAAGCCTAGCCTAAACACCAAAGCCGGACTCGGCTTCCACACAATAAGGGTGATCGCATCATTGCTCATCACCCGGACTAGGTGAGCATCGTCGCTGGGTTCGGAAACGTCGGGCAAAAGATAGAGCCCCAGGAGGGAGGAGAGTTGGAACCCGGCCTGAGCGTCGGATAAGCTCGTAAAGAACCAAAGCCGGACTCGGCTTCCAGTTTATTGGTTTTATAAGGGACGACTAAGGAAACACGAATGAACAGCAGTAGAGCTTAAGCGTTCGACATCTCATCATTTCAAAATTTCTATTTGGCTCGGATCATTTAAAATGATTTCTGGTTGTCCCTTGTAGTCTTTGATGTAACCAGACACACGAACTTTCTTTCCTTTGTAGTAATTTTGTGGATTCGCTGGGAATAGGGGAAAGTCAGATGCAAAGATAACCGCCGTAAAGTTATGCTTATAATCTTGATGAAAGTTAAGGAAGCACGCTTTTCCTGTATTACGAGTGGCGATAATCGTACCTTCTACCGTTGCAGACTCCCCGTAGTGTTCCGCAGCATCCTGCCAAGAAATCACCTCTACTTGCCCGCTCGTCGTCACATGTGAAGGCAAATCAGCACGTCGCTGGTCAACGAACCAGACTTTAGCCAAATACATCACCAAAACAACCGCTGCCACCGTGACCCCAAGCCTAACAAGAAACTTTTGAAGATCAGGATTCTGTTTTGTCATCATATCTTTCCCTCTGAATAGTGAAAATTGACACGATAAAAATCATAGTAGCCATTATCCTCGATGGCCACCTGAAAATGTACCACCTGTGGCCGGGTCAAACTGTTCCACCGGCAGGGCGTGGAAAAGATACTATAATGGCAATGGCAAGGGCCGGACTCGGCATCCACACGCAAACCCTCATCACAACCATCTCCATGCGGGCAAGGGTACCATCGGGTCGATTTGACGGCAAGCAAAGCAGGGCTAGCCCAGAAAGTAGACGCACCAAGGCCTTCCTCGCACATCACCAAAGAGCTGACCTGGAAGAGGGGTCAGTCTTTTTTCGACGTGTCGGAACTATCGTGGCTCAGAGCCCGGGCAGCGGCAAGAGCCCGGTTGTGCTCGCGGAAAGCCTGGAGGAGCCGCTCGGTCTGTGTCCGGCAATAGTCTGGGGTGCCGCTGTAGAAGGACGGGAGATCGTCATGCTCCCGTGAGTCTGAAACTGCTTGAACGAACTGCTCCACCACCGCTCTGCAGAAGGATGGGAGATCGTCATTCTCCCGCGAGGGTTTCCCCTGTTCGTGGCGATGAGCTTCTACCATCTCACGATAGGCAGCACAACGCTCGGCATCGGTCTCGCCCAGACCCAACCAAGCCTCCGAGGTGTCGATGCGATCATCACATTCAATCCCCGCGTAGTGCCGGAAGCCGCAGTAACGGTAGTCGCGCGGTAGCGTGCGTTCGGCGCAGTTCCAACGGTTGAGCGCGAGATACCGCTGCACGGTAATGATTGCCTCGTCGGTTTCCTCCACCACCGAGACCTTGACCCGGTTCTCGACCACGGCTCCGGTGTTGCCATAGTGGTTGTTGACCCGCCGGGCGAAGGCGGTGTGCAGGCTTTGCAAGAACCGCGAGAACTTCATGACCGTCGAGATACGGACAAGGAGATGTTGATGATTTCCCATCAGTGCGAAGTCCAATAGCTTGATATTGTATTGCTTCTTATACTTCGCTACCAGCTCCAGGTAGAGGTCTTTGAGGTCGTCGTTCTCGAGGAGGTACTGCTTGTTGTGGTTGGTGCACTGCCAGTACATGTGCAGCAGCGCGCCGTCCGAGAATTGGAGATATCGGGGGACCCTTGCGTTCATGGGCGCTGGAAACAGCAGGATCGATGCCAGGCAGACGACACGTCTATTATCTTGAACTTCTAGGGAATCCAGGCAAAAACCATGTCGGCGTTCGCGAAACCGATTCGATGCTTCGAAGTCCGACCTGGGATTTGCTTGGGATTTGGGGATATGGCAGGATGCAGCGGTCTTGAGAGAGAGAGGAGAGGGGGCGGTTTACTCCTCTTCCGGGCAATCGGTGGTGCGCTGACCGCTGGCGCAGAGGTCGGCGATATACTTGTCCTCGTCCCACTCCCACTCCCCGTCCTCGTTCTGGGTGTAGTTCGAGTCCGTGGCGTCCCAGCCGAAGGTGGGGTCGTAGATCTTGCCCTCGCGGTAGTTCTGGGGCTCGAAGTAGCTCTGCTTGCCCTGCTTGTAGAGCTCGTAGCGGTACTTCTCCTCGCTCCAGGCCAGTTCTCCGCTCTCGGGGTCGGGGAGGTAGTTCGACGGATTCTCGTCCCAGGACGGGATGCTGAGTCGCCCGTCTTGGCCGATCGTGGCGTCCGGCGGGAGCTGCGGCAGATCGTCGTCGTCCTCAAGGGTGTCGAAATCAGGTGCGGCGTGCAGGTCCGCGTCGAGCGCCTCGTCCGCTGCGGAGGTTTCTGCTAGGTCGGCAACACCGAATTGTTCGAGCATGGTCAGATCCGGCGCGGTGTCGTCACAGCTCGCCTCGAACACCTGAACCTCGTCGATCTCCTCAAACCAAGCGCTGCGTTCGCCCTGCCCTGCACCCAGGTCGCCTTCGGCCTCGATACCCTGGCCGCAACCGACCAGGATGGCGGACGAGAACAGCGTCATGGACAGCATCGTCCTTTTCATTGTCATGGTGTCCCCCCCATGGTGTTGAGTGGTGTATCCCTGAGCAATACCCGAGCCGAGATCGAGTCGCCCAGAGAGAGTCTAGGGAAAGTACAACTAGTTGAAAAGCATAACAATCCGTAACAATGTCGCCGAGACGCTCGGCCGGTGTCGGCCAACCCGACACCCGTGAAGAATGACATGTCGGTGGTGTGGATGTCACCGTGTAAGGGGGGATTTCAGTTTTGGGTGGGTCGAGGGGTCCTGTCACCTCTCACCCCCACCATGCTCATCCTTGCGCGTGGCGGGGGACCCCCGTCGGTGCCACCCCGGCGATGGAGTGATCATTTACGTGCAATTCACCCAAAACTGAACTTCTGAAGGCTTACCTTCCCCGGTCCCCGCATTGTCAGACACCTGCCGTGGTGCTAGCCTAGCGCGGTACACTCACCTACCGGGCACGGTGGTTCATGCACTCCCCCTCCGACGACGCGCTCGTGCTGCATTCCGAGGAACCCGCCTTGCAATCGCAACGGGGAGGGCGCGAGCTTCCCGAACTCGCCCATCGCCTTCGCTCGGGGTTCGTTCCCGTTGTCATCCCCTTGTGGCGGAAGAACCTCGCCCGCATCCCGGCCCTAATATCCTGGCTCCGCGAGCAGGGCAGAGCCCTCCCCATGCCCGAGGCTTTCCAGCCCCGGCCAAACCACTTCCTGGCGGAAGACCTCGGCGCTTACCATACCTACGTGCAGCACCTCCTCTCCCCCCATGCGCTCCGGGTCGCCCCCCCCGATCAAGAGCTTCTGGCAATAGCCTCCCGGCTCGACCACGCAACCCTCGTCCCTGCCGGGGATCGTTTGCGCTTGTTCGGCATGATCACCGAAGCCGTCTTCGTCGGCCCGCGCGTCTTCCACCTGGACGTGACCAATGCCTGCAATACCAACTGCCTGTATTGTTGGTTCCATTCCCCCTTGGCCGGCGCCCGACCCGACGCGGCCAAGCTCGACCGGCGCTGGAGGAACAGCTTCCTCGAGGTCCCGGTAGCCCTACAACTCCTCGACGACCTGCGGGAGCTCGGCTCCGTGGAGGACCTCGTCATCTCCGGCAAGGGGGAGCCCCTGCTCCACCCCCGCATCCTCGACCTCGTCTCCGAGGCCAAAGACCGGGAGCTATTCGTGACCTTGTTCACCAATGGGATTCTGCTGGACCAGGTCCTCCGCGAACGGTTGCTCCAGCGCCCCCCGGACCTGTTGTACGTCAGCGTCTCGGCGGCCACCCCCGCGACCTACCGGCTGCTTCACCGGGACTGCGCCGAAGGGGAATTCGAACGCGTCCGGGCCAATCTCCGCGCCCTGGGCGAGAGCCGAGAACAGCTCAAGCTGGCCACTCCTCGGATCGTGCTCGTTATGGTGCTCAACAGGTACAATGCTGAGGAACTCGAAGCCTTCTACGAGCTCGGCCGCGAACTCGGCGTCGCCTTCGTCCGCTATCAGGTGATGGCCGACGAACCCTATCTACGGGAAGCCGGACTCCTCGCTCCCCAGCTCCCCGCGGTGCTCGAACAGCTCGCGAAGGTGGAGAAGAAGCAGGGAGAGGGCCCCCGGCTCGTCGAGAACATCTCCTTACAAGCTGTCAGGCTCGCAGAGAACCAGACCGATTGGAGTCACCATCACTTCCTGCACCATCCCTGTAACGTGGGTTGGTTCTTCGCAAGGAGCTGGGCGGACGGCGGCTACTCCTTCTGCTGCAGCCCCAAGGCCACGGCCCTGGGCCACGACCGCTCCTTCAAAGAGTTGTGGCAAAGCGAGCACTACCGTTCCTTCCGGCGCGCGGGAAAGTACATCCCCTCGCACGCCGACTTCACCTTCGAGGACGGAACTCCCCTCTACACCCCGATCTGCAACCGCTGCCCCCACTACGAGCAGATGGCCTACTTCGACAACCTCGCCCGTAGCTGCGGCCTTGAGGAGTACCTGTGGCGGTGATAGGAGTAGCTCGGGCGGCCGTCCTCGGTACGGTATCCCCTGCCTCACCAGTCCGCTCGAATGAAGAGTTATTTTTCGTTTCTATAGAATAGGAAAAAAGAGCAAGGTACCATGCAACAAGACGGAGGGACGATTGGCCTCCAGGATCTTATTCGAAGAGGTTGCCATGATCAGAGCATGTTGTCTGTTGTGTGTCCTGATGCTGTGCGCGTGCGGCGGCAGTTCGAAGGTGAAGTCCGAGGACGCGAGCGCTGACGAGAATGAACCGGCGCGCGGTGCGGATACCGCCGAGGACGAGACTATCGCTGAAAACGATGGTGCCGCCGGGACCTCCACCCAGGTTTCGGTCGACCAGACCGCGAGCGGTACCACGGGCACCACGCAGACGGGAACGTCCCCAACCTCACAGGGAACAGCGACCGGGCAGACCCCGGGGGCAACGAACCAGGACGGGACCACCGGTCAACAGGACGGAGGCACCGGCGGAGCGCAGGGACAGCAGGGTGGTACCATCTCGACCAATGACCTGATCCCCTATTTCAACCGTTTCGAGGCAATTTTTACTCGCGAGGCAGAGCTCAACCGCATGATCGAGGTCTCGGGCGACGAGACCTTCGCCGAAGCCCTCGTGCAACGCATCCTCCCTGCCTCGGCAGAACTCCAGGCCGAGGTCGAGGCCCTTCCCGTGACCAATCCGTTGCTCATCAGTATCCATGCGAATGCGATCGAGGGTATGAAACTACGCCATGGCATGCTCGTGGATCTCGCCAAAGCCTTTGAGCAGGGTGACCGGCAGCCCATTGCCGACTATGAGGATCGCGCCGAACAGTCCGAGGAGTTGCTGTTGTTGTGGGCTCGTCAGCTCACCAACCTCACGGACCACCTGTGCATCGAGATGCGTTTTCCTGAAAAGGTCGAGAAGGTCGATTGGGTTTACTACGTGCTGCCCGCGGAACTCTTGCAGGATATACCAGTAGTGACGCCCGAGACCGACCAGACCACGGATCACTGAGCCGCGCTCCCGATCGACCTGTTCGTCCTGCCTACGGACTATTCTTCCTCGCTCTCCTCTCCATCCTCGTCCCCTTCTTCTTCTTTTTCTTCTTCCTCGACCGAGGAGGAGTCCGAGGCAGGTTTCGCTGCTCCGGCGGCTTTCTTCTCGTTCTGTTCCTCGAGGATCTCGGCAATACTCTCGGCCTCGTCATCGTCGCTCTCGTAGACCGAGACCGAGAGCTTGGCCGGTCCTTTCATCCCGGATGCATCGCCGGGTTTAATGCTCAAACGAGCCGTACCGGCGGCGGTAGCCTCGAAGAAGAAGAAGTGGTGGTACACGACGCTCTTCCCCGACTTGGCTTCGGCCGTATGCTTGTGACGTTGTTCGAGGGTGGCTGCGCCCTTGTCGGCGAGGACCTCGACCTTGGGGGCGCTGTCCGCTCCGCTCAGGTGCAATTTATAGATGGTCTCGGCCTTGGCCGTGAAACGGAAGGTGCTGCCGTTCTGGATCAATTCGAGGGCGTGGTCGGGTTGGGTGCTGCCGAAGCCCGGGTTTTTGGGTCGGATGGTCAGGGCCAGATCGGTTTGCTGGGCCAACTGATTGTTGCAGGCCAGGACCGGGATGAGGGCGAAGAGGATGAGGAACCTAGTGCGCCACGTCATGACCACAACCTCCACGAGTACCCGATCGCTCTTCGGATCAAGGGCGATACCTCGGTCATATCAAAAGGTATGCCAACTCCGAAGAGATAATGTTCTTTCGGAATAATCAGTTAAGCATGGACGCGACAGCGGTGCCTCATGCAGCGGGGGTCGTGGCTGCGACCTCGCTTGACAGGGAGGTCGGGGTACGGCGACAGTGCCCTGACGTTGCCAATCTGTTGGACCCATGCGCCCGAACCCCACAACTCCAAACGCGCGTCAACGCAAAGGCCCCCGAGGCCCCTGTCATGCATGTGGCAAGGAAGTACTCTTCGCCTGGCGTTGCCGCTGCGGACTGGCCTTGTGCCAGCCCTGTATGGAGGACAACCTGTGGGGAGTGACCTGCAACAGGATCACCTGGCAATGCCCCGATTGCGGCGCCTGGAATGGCTTCGGCAACCAATAGCGAGCGTCGGGAATTTTTTTTGCATTCCCGCGACGAAGAGGTAAGGGGAGGTTCCATGCCCGAGCACAACGACAATGCAGCGCCCAGGAAAGCGCGTCGGGTCCGCTACCGCGGCACGCACCCGCGCAAGTTCGAGGAGAAGTACAAAGAATTCGATCCAGAGCGCTACGGCGAGGAGCTCGAAAAAGTCCTCGGCCGCGGCCAGACCCCGGCCAGCACCCACCGGGCGATTTGCGTCCAGGAAGTCCTCGGGGTCCTCGAACCCCGACCCGGTCAAACCGGACTCGACGCAACCCTCGGCTATGGGGGTCATGCGCGGGAATTGCTCGGGCGCATCGTACCCGGCGGGTGCTTGTGGGGTCTCGACGTCGATCCTGTCGAACTGCCCAAGACCGTGGAGCGGTTAGAAAAACTGGGGTACGCAGAACCGCTCTTCATGGCAAAACACCTCAATTTCGCGGGCATTCCCAAGCTCCTGCCCCAGGTCGAGGGGGGGTTCGACTTCATCCTGGCCGACCTGGGAGTCTCCTCGATGCAACTCGACAACCCCGCTCGCGGGTTCACCTATAAACGAAAAGGACCACTGGACCTCCGGCTCAATCCCACCCGCGGGCAACCCGCCTCCGTGCTCCTGAGAACCGTCTCCCAAAACTCGCTCGCCGCGTTGTTATCAGAGTATTCCGACGAACCCTATGCAAAGGAGATCGCTTCGGTGCTGGCTGCAAAACGGAAGGAACTCCTCACCACCACGGCTCTGGCCGAGGCTGTGCGCGAAGCCGTGCCCCGAGCTTGCAGTGAAGCCGCGGAAAATGAAGTGACCACCTCCATTCGCAGAACCTTCCAGTCCTTGCGCATCCTGGTCAACGACGAGTTCTCGGCCCTCGAGCAGTTCTTGCGGAACCTGCCGCTGTGCCTCGCGGCCCGAGGCCGAGTCGCCGTGCTGACCTTCCACTCCGGGGAGGCGAGGCGGGTTGCGGCCGCTTTCGAAGCCGGTCTCGCGAACGGCACTTTCTCCGACATCAGCCGTGAACCTCTGCGGCCCTCCCCCCACGAATGTTATGCCAACCCCCGGGCCAAGGCCGCGCAACTTTTCTGGGCAGTACGATCCTGAGTCCTCCCCCGACCTTGACGAATCGCGCTGCCGCAGTATGGTAGCCGCACGAGATAGTTGGAGGTCCCCATGCGTCGACTCTTCAAGTTGTTGTTTATACTGTCTGTTCTTGTTATGCTCCAGGCCTGCGGGTATAACACCATCCAGGAGAAGGACGAGGCCGTGATTGCCCTGTGGGCCGATGTCGAAGCAGCCTACCAGCGCCGCGCCGATCTGATCCCCGGCCTGGTGGAGACGGTCAAGGGCTATGCCGCGCACGAGCGCGAGACCTTGACCGCGATCACCGAGGCCCGCGCCAAGGTTGGCAGCTTGACGCTCGGCAAGGAAGTGCTCGAGAACCCCCAGGCCTTCGAGGGTTTCCAACAAGCCCAGGGCGCCCTGTCCTCGGCCTTATCCCGCCTCATGGTCGTGGTCGAACGGTATCCCGAGCTCAAGGCCGACCAGGGTTTCCGGGACTTCTCTCACCAACTCGAGGGCACCGAGAATCGCATCAACGTGGCGCGCGTCCGCTACAACGAAGGGGTGCGGGCCTTCAACACCTCGATCCGCACCTTCCCGGGTAGTCTGACCAACTCGCTCCTGCTCAAGTTGCCGAGACGGGAGCCCTTCAAGGCCGAGGCCGGAGCCGAGAAGGCCCCGGCGGTCAAGTTCTGAGCCGCACCATGCTGTCATACAGCCTCCTCGGCCGCACGGCTCTCCACCATCGGTCCAATCCGATCGGTGGAGGTTTCCTCCTGTTCTTACTCCCGCTCTTTTCCGTGGCCCAGGGCTTCGAGGTCCCTGCCTACCGCGGCTACGTCAACGACCAGGCCGACCTGATCTCGGACCACGTGGAGCGCCAGCTCGAACGGTTGCTGCAATCCTTCGACGAGAGCGATTCGACCCAGGTCGCCGTGCTGACCTTGCCCTCGCTCGGAGGCATCCCGATCGAAGAGGCTTCCCTCCAAGTGGCCGAGAAGTGGGGCATAGGCCGCCGCGGCAAGGACAACGGGGTCCTCCTGTTGGTCGGTCGCGAAGAGCGCAGGATGCGGCTGGAGGTCGGACGGGGCCTGGAAGCCACCCTCACCGATCTCCTCGCGGGGAGGATCATCGACCAGGTGTTGACCCCGGCCTTCAGAGAGGGCCGCTATGACGAAGGCTTCCAGCGAGCGATCGGCGCGGTCATCGCCGCAACCAGGGGAGAGTACCAAGCCGATCCCCGACCTCGGGGAGCGCGGGGAACCCCGGGCATCTCGAGCTATCTAATCTTCTTCGGGATCCTGGTGATCTTCCTGGGCGTCCTCGGTCGCGTAGCCCGACTGCTCGGCGGTGCGTTGCTGTTGCCGGTCATGACCTATCTCGGCTCCGCCGGTTCCGTTGTCTGGTGGGTGTTGCTCTTGTTGATCCCTGCCGGAGCCCTGCTCGGCATGGTCTTGCCTCTATTCCTCGCCGGAACTCACCGCTACGGGCACCGGGGTATGCCTCTCGGGGGTCTGCCCGGAGGCATGCTCGGCCTGGGAGGAGGTCGGAGTTTCGGTGGCTCGAGCGGTTTCGGCGGTTTCGGCGGCGGCCGCTTCGGCGGCGGCGGTGCCTCGGGAGGGTGGTGACATGAGGGCTGAGCATTTCTTCAGCGAGGACGAGCGGGCGGCCATTGCCGCCTGCATCGGCGAGGTCGAAGGCACCACCAGCGGAGAACTCGCGGTCGTGGTCGTCGAGGCCAGCGAGACCTACCCCGAGGGTCGCATTCTCGGAGGGGTCGTGCTCGGCGGCCTGGGCTCCCTCGTCGTGACCGACCTCCTCTTCGGCGGCTCCCTGACCGTGTTCCTCCCCTTGTGGGTCCTGCTCGCCCTCGGCCTAGGCTTTGCCCTGGGCCTATGGCCCTTCGCCCACCGCCTCTTCGTGCCGCCGAAACGTCTCGAGCAGAAAGTCGCCGAGCGAGCGGTGCGAGCGTTCCACGAGCACGAACTGGCCCACACCAGGGATCGCAGCGGCGTGCTGTTCTTCTTCTCCTTGTTCGAACGCCGCGTGTTCCTCCTGGCCGACAAGGGCATCTATGCGCGACTGACACAGGAAATCCTCGACACCCACGCCCGCGAACTGGCCGCCGCTATCAAGGCCGGCACGGCCGCAACGACTCTCCTCGCCGAACTGCGCTCCGTGGGCGCGGTCCTGGCCGAACACTTCCCCCGCCGACCCGACGACACCAACGAACTGCCCGACGAGGTGGTGGTGGAACGGTAGAATCTTCGGCCCCTCCGATCCTATGGTGTGACCACGTTGAAGGGTTCAGTTAGCACGGCGAGGCCGTTCCATTGGGTGAGAACCGTGAAGTCCGTGGCGCCGAAGACCGCTTCCGAGAGCTCGAGCTGGGCAAGACCGCGGGGGGCGTCCGGCGCAACGGTGAACCAGTAACTGCCGAGCAGACCCGCGCGACCAGCGACACCGGTGAAGACATCCTCGGTCCGCCGCAGGTTGTCCTTGGCGAGACCTTCTTGCACCGAGACATCGAGGTAGTCATCGGAGGGATCCAGGATCAATCCGGCGAAGTAGTCGGCACGATCGCCGCTCTCGTCGGGCGAAGGCAGGGCTGCCCTCGTAAGGGTCAGGAACTCGGGGACGTGGAGCGCCCACTGGGCGAGGAAGAACGCCTTACCGGGCAGGTTGCGCGTGTCGGCATAGAGGTCGACGCGGTACTCGGCGCTGCCGTCCGCTGCCCAGTCGCTCACCTCGGGAACAACCCGTAGAGAAGCCAGCTTGCCTCCCGCGGTCACGACCTCGGCTTCCCATGTCAAGGGATTCACTGACACAATCTCGTCGCCGCGCTGGAGGAACAATCGGCCCCTACCCGGTCCATCGCCCTCGACCGAGGTCAAGGCAGTGACTCCGCTCCAGTCCTCGGGGGAACTCTCGTAGCGCCACGTCAAAGGATCGATCTTGTCGAGATCGCCGTGCTTCAGAACATAGACATTCCCCTCGAGTTCGACCAGGAAGTCGTAGCGATGGTCGTCGTCCAGCCAGCGTTCCTCGGGGCAGCGCAACGGCAGACTGCCGTCGGTGTATTCGATCAGATAGTCGCCCCACGGATTTCCCGGTGTCTGTATGATGGTGTTGCCCAGAGCGGTGTGCTGCAGACCGGTCGCGATCCAGAGACCCGCGTCCTGGGCGCCAAGGATCTGGTTGCCGATCAAGGAAATCTCGACGGCCGGCCACCCGTAGACATCGTCCGGCTCCACGCTGAAGGCATAGGTGCGCGGGTCGAGGACCACGTTGTGGGCCAAGGTGACGCTGCTGGACCGGGCGCAGACCAGGGCCGAGGCCACGCGCAGCGGCTGGGCCCCGAAGCGGTCATGCTTATGGATGAAATTCTTCTCGACCGTGTTGGCTGCCCCTTTCCTCGAGCGGCCGTGATAGATGGCATGCCGTTGGGCGTTCTCGATGTAGTTGTGACTGATGTTCGCATCGTAGGGATTATCGATATGCAACCCGTAGCCCGACCCCGATAACGCGCCATACACATTGGTAATGATGTTCCGGGTGACCAAGATCCGGTCGTAGATGCCGCTCGCGTGGGTGGCCACGCTGAGGGCGACGGCGACGTCGCTGACCTTGAGGTCGCGGAGGACCAGGTCGGTAATGTTGTCGTGGTTGGGGTTGGTGTAGTTGCCGAACGCATGGGTGTTGGTCTCGAGCGGGAGGGTTCCCTCGAGATGCAATTTCTCGAGAGTGAGGTGGTGGACGTTGGCGTAGAGATAGATGCCGAGATCGAGGTCCGCGGGCAGCTTGAGCTTGGTCCTCTTCCAACCCTGGCCGCGGATGGTCAGGCCGGTCTTGTCCGAGATCCACAAACCGTGGTCATAAGGATAATGGCCGCTGAGGCGGAACGTGCCCTCGGTCAGCTCGAGCACGGTGTGGTCGGCAGCCTCGAGGACGATGGCGTAGAGATCCTCCTCCGGGGTGACGGTGCGGAAGGTCGTCGCCGACGGAGCGTGCACTTCGAGCTCGAACCACTGGGTGCCCATTGCGCCCACGGCGTCGAGTACCAACAGACCGACAAGGTGGAGTCCGAGGTCCTCGGGTTCGGGCGACCAAGTCAGTCGGTTGGGCTCCCGGCGCAGGAGCATGTCCGTCGGCCCCTGGAGCAGGACGTAGCGGTAGGGCGGTTGTCCGTCCGAGGCCTCGAGCCAATAGCTGAGTCCCGCGCTGACATCGAGGGTCGAAGGCGGCGTGGAGACAAGGCGCACCGTGGCCGCGGCCTGTCCGGTGGGTCCGGTGGGACCCTGGTCACCGTCGGCTCCGGTTTCCCCCACAGGCCCCTGGGGTCCGGCAATACCTTGTTCTCCCTGCTCACCTTGTTCTCCCTGAAGCCCCTCTGGGCCCCGAGCGCCGGGGGTGCCGGATAGGCCAGCCGTACCCTGCTCCCCACGGTCTCCGGTGCTACCGGGAAGGCCGGTTTCCCCCACAGGTCCGATCGGTCCCCGCGGACCGGTGACCTCGGCGAGGAAGGTGGGATCGTCCCGCAGCCGCCGGGCGACTTCGGCAGAGAGTTCCTCGAGGGTGAGCAGGCCGTCCTCCTGGAGCTTCAGCAATTCCTCGAAGGTGTACGAAGTGAGGTCGGCTTCCCGGGAATCGGTTCGTCCTTTTTCGCTATCGTTCCCAGAGTTACAAGAGAGCAGCGCGAAAAGCGCGAAGAAGCAGAGCAGGTGCAAAGCACGCATGGGTACCTCGATCCTTCGAACAAACCACCCTGACCCTAGCAAAAGGATGGAAGAGGTCAATGAGGACTGATCGGGAAGCTGAGCCGTGCGGCCATGGGGTACTTTCGATCAGAGAATAGCCTTCAAGACCTCGCGCGTCGGACCGCTGCGGCTCATGGTGTAGAAGTGCAAGCCGGGCACGCCGCCGGCGAGGAGCTTGCGACACTGGGTCACGGCCCACTCCCTGCCGACCAGTTCGACATCGTGGTTCGACTTGCAGTGGTCGAGCTCGGCCAGGAGGGCCTCCGGGATCTCGATGTGGAAGAGGGTCGGAAAGGAACGCACCTGATTGAAGCTGCTGAGCGGTTTGATACCGGGGAGGATCGGGACCTCGATGCCGAGTCCTCGGCACTGCTCGACGAACGCGAGGAAGCGGTCCGCGTCGAAACACATCTGGGTAATCACGTACTCGGCCCCGAGTTCGACCTTGCGAGCGAGATTGCGTAGGTCCGCGGCCTGGTTCGGCGCCTCGAAGTGTTTTTCGGGATAACCGGCCACGCCAACGCAGAAATCCGTGGCCCAGGGATCCTCGATATCCTGGTCGAGATACACCCCTTTGTTCATCGCTTTGATTTGTTGCAACAACTCCGAGGCATGGCTGTGCCCCCGCGGATGGGGCTTGAAATAGGTCTCGGTCTTGATCGGATCCCCGCGCACGACGAGGGCGTTGTGTACGCCGAGATAGTGCAGGTCGATCAGGGCGTTCTCGGTCTCCTCGCGCGAGAACCCTCCGCAGATGATGTGCGGCACGGTGTCGATATCGTACTTGTACATCAGCGCGGCACAGATGCCGACCGTACCCGGACGCTTGCGGATCGAGAACTTCTCGAGCAGACCACCTTCACGTTCTTTGAAGACGTACTCCTCGCGGTGGTAGGTGACATTGATGAAGCGAGGCTTGAACTCGAGCAGGGGTTCGATGTCCTCGTAGACGTGCCGGATCATCTGCCCCTTGAGCGGGGGGATGATCTCGAAGGAGATGCAGGGGCCATGGTTGTTGCGGAGATGATCGATTACCTTCATGCCGAGGTCCTTCTCTTGGATTGTTCCTCTGCGACCTGGGAACTCAGTCTCAGGGCTGCTCCTTCGGGAGACACACCGGTGATCCCGGAAAAGACCGCGAGCTGGTCGCCGCCGACGCGCTCGATGGCGAAGCGGGTCCCCTCCGGTGCGGCGAGCACCATGGCACACACGGTCGAGCGCGGGGTCATGGCCCAGTGTTCGGTCAGCGAGACCCCGAGCCTCTCCTGGGCTCCCAGCAACCCGACAATCTCGGTCTTTGCTCCGTGATCCGGCCAACTCGGGTACCCAGGCGAATACCGCCCCCCGCGGTAGCGTTCTGCGAGCATGTCTTCCGGCGAGAGGGCCTCTTCGGCGGCGATACCCCAGCTCGTGCGTCGGATGAACCGATGGACGTATTCGGCCAGGGCCTCGGCCAGGCGGTCGGCCAGGGCTTCGCAGAGCAAGCGCTCGTAGTCGTCGTCCAGCGGTCCCAGGGCGAGGCGAGCAGCGGCGTCTCCTCCCGCGGTAGCGACCAGCAAGGCGACATGGTCGGGCAGGTCCAGTCCTGCGGGAGCGACGAGATCTGCCAGAGAACGGCACAGGCCATCGGCACCCGGGCGTTGTTGCCGGAGCATGGCCAAGCGGCCGAGCACGCGGGTCCTGCGCTCGTCGGCATAGAGTTCGAGGACCTCGCCGGGCTGGCTGTTGGCCGGGAACACGGCGTGAGCGGTGCGTCCCGCCAAGAGGCCGAGGTCTGCCGCTCGTCGCAGCCGGAGCAAGGCATCGGCATGGAGAGCGCGGGCAGCTCCTCCCTTGGCCGGATGGTGCAACAGGTCCGGCAGGGTGCCGCGCAAATCGAAGGTCGTGAAGAGCGACCCGAGGGACACGAGCGGCAGGACCTCGCGGACAGGGACCTCCTCGCAGACGACCTCGGCGGGCCGGAGGGGCCGAGGGAAGTAGCGGCCGTGCCAATCCAAGCGTTGCCGACGTTCCCGAGCCTCAGCATAGGAGAGGAAGAGGGTCGAGGTCTGCTTGCGCTGCCAGGCCTCGGCCACCTGCTGTTGTTCCAGGGCGTTGGCGGCCAGGAAGGTCTCTCGTCGAGCCGGATCGAGCAGATCGTGCAGCACGACCGGCGCCTTCGAAGCATCGGAGACATGCAGCACCGGGCCGCGGCGCAGCGGCGCCAGGACCAAGGCGGTATGGGTTCTGGACGTCGCGGCTCCGCCGATCAGTAGCGGAACGTTCGAGCCGCGTTCGTCGAGGGCCCGCGCGACCTCTGCCATAACGCTCAGCGAGGGGGTGATCAAGGCGCTCAGACCCACCGCTGCCACGCCGTTCTCTCGTCGAGGGCCCGCGCGACCTCTGCCATAACGCTCAGCGAGGGGGTGATCAAGGCGCTCAGACCCACCGCTGCCACGCCGTTCTC
>Ga0156395_1001_pt1 | contig 23383 bp, 15 predicted proteins | sample RifOxyA3_FD_108039 | JGI IMG/M metagenome (GOLD analysis project Ga0156395, IMG submission 108039) | Deltaproteobacteria bacterium RIFOXYA12_FULL_61_11 | reverse complement strand
CTGCGAGAGCGGCGATGAAGCTCTCGGTCGTCATCATCGACTACCACCAGCCCGACGTACTCTCCATCTGTCTCGAAGCCCTGGTCGAGGAGCTCGCGATGCTCGAAGCCGAGGTTGTGGTCGTCGAGAACGGTCTCACCGACCTCGTCGCCCTGTGCGGAAACCTCCCCCCCTCCTGCCGCTGTTCCTTTGTGTTCAACGAACGCAACGTCGGTTTTGCCAGGGCCGTGAACCAAGGACTGCGCGTGAGCCGCGGCGAATTCTTGCTCGTGCTCAACCCCGACGTGGTGGTGTGTCCCGGTGCGGTCGAGCGGTTGCTGGAGACCCTCGAGACCGACCCGAGGGTCGGTCTGGCCGCGCCCTGCCTGCTCGATGCCGATGGCTCGCTCCAGTACTCGTGCCGCCGCTTCTACACCCTGTCGGCCTTGCTGGCGTCGCGCCTTCCCTTCCAACCCTTCCTGGGACAGACCCTCCGCCGGCACCTGATGATGGATTGCTGCCACGACCGGGAGGTGGCGGTGGATTGGGTCCTCGGAGCGTCGTTCTTGCTCAGGAGACGCGTCCTCGAGGAACTCGGTGGGCTCGACGAACGCTATTTCCTGTACTTCGAGGATGTCGACCTGTGCCGTTCCCTTGCCGAACGGGGGTACGAAGTCCGTTACGTGCCTGCGGCGCGGATGTACCATCACCATGCCCGGCAGAGCTCCCGGACGTTCGGCCTCAACAGCGTGGTGCTGCACCACGGGGTCAGCCTTCTGCGCTACGCGCGGAAATGGGGGTGGAAGGACCTCGTCCGGGGGGGGGCGAAGCGGCAATGAGGATCGCCCTCGTGTCGCACTGTGCTCCACCCGAGGGGTTCGGGGGGATCGAGCGTTACACCCACACGGTTGTCGAGGCCTTGGCCGCCTCGGGGCACCAAGTGTTGTGGGTTGCTGCGGCCGAGTCGGGTCGCGGACCGGCTCTCCGGAAGTTCGAACAGAGCGGGGTCTCGCACGTCAGGGTCTCCCACGGGGGGGCGAGCGGTCTGCTCACCGCGGTCTATAATAAGGATACCACTCAGGCGTGTGTGGCCGAACTGCGCTCCTTCCAGCCCGAGGTCGTCCATCTCCAGCACCTCCTGGGTTTTTCCCCGGGATTGATCCCGAGAGCCGCGGAGCTGGGAGCGCGGGTCTTCCTGAGCGTGCACGATCACTTCTTGCTCTGCCCGCGCTTGCACCTGCTGGATCAGGACGGTACCCCCTGCCGCGGCCCTGGGCTTGCCGTTTGTGCCCGGTGCCTCGGGAGAGGCCGCGATCCGCTCCGGCGCACCCTGGCCCCGCTATTCCTCCGCTGGTATCGGCACACCCTCGGCCGGGCTTTCCGGTCCTTAGAAGCCTTGCTCCTGCCCGCCGAACACCTGGCGGCACCCCTGGCCGCGGCCTTCCCCGGAGTGGGCCTGCGTCGCCTGAACCACTTCGCGCCGAGCGGGGTAAGCCCCCGCACAAGGCCGCCTGGGAAACGACCGCGGCTGCTCTATGCGGGAGGGACCCAGGTCCACAAGGGCTTCGACGTCTTGCGCCAGGCTCTCGGCCTGCTGCGCAAGCGCGACTTCGAACTCCTCACGCCAGGACTGGATCTCGGTCTTCCCGGGTGCAGGGCGCTGCCGCTCCTGGATTTCGAGGCCATGGACGAGCTGTGGAAAACCATCGACGGCCTGCTCGTGCCCTCGCTGTGGCCCGAGATCGGTCCGCTGGTCGTGCTCGAGGCCCTGGCCCGAGGTGTCCCGTACCTCGGTTCGGACCTCGGCGGTATCGCCGAGCTGCACGGCCGGCACCAAGGAGGCTACCTCGTTCACCCCGGGGATGCCGAGGCCTTGGCCGATGGGATCTCTCATCTCGTCGAGACCCTCGCAGCAGGTACGCTCCCGGAATGCCGCGGGACCTTGCCGACGCTCGGTGACCATCTGAGGCGGCTGGAAGGAATCTACCGGGCGGGAGGACCTACGAAGAGGTGACACCATACCTGTTTACTCCGTGCGGCCAGCGGTGTAGTATCCTCGACCTGCGGTGAGGCCGGGATGAGCCACGAGAACCACCACCAGCGCGATGACCGAACGACCGGGACCAGGTCCGACGGGTCCGACGAGCCGAGGGCCGCGTGAACAGGCCTACCCCCCGCACCCTCGCCCAGGTCGTCCTGTACCTAGCCTTCGGTCTCTTCTTGACCGTGGTGTTCAACGTCGAATTCTTCTCCTTCAGCCGGAAACAGCTCGACCTGTACGACACCTTCGTCAAGCTCAAGGGCGAACGCGAGGTCGATCCGCGCATCCTCCTGGTCACCGTCACCCGCGACCTGTACGAACGCGAGGGGATATCCTGGCCCATCCCGCTCGACTACCACACGCGGGTGCTGACCTTCCTGCGCGAAGCCGGGGCCAAGGTCATCGGCGTGGATTTCCACATCCGGGCCCAGGAGTATTTCGCCTCGAGCGAGGTCTTGGCCCTGTGCCAAGCCGTCGAGGGCGCCGAGAATATCATCTGGGGACGCGAGATCGCCGAGGACGGGGTCTCGCTCGAGGAGCTGCCGGAATGCATCCAGGAGCGGGCCGGTGACGTCTTCTCGCAGGTCTTCCGCAGCGGGGACACCATTCAGGAATACCGCAAGTACACCCGTTTCACCTATGGCTACTACTGGGTGTTGAACAAGAAGTTCGTCACCCTCGACCTGGCCGTGGTCAGCGCATACCTCGGTCGCGACCTCAGCGCCGATCCGCAGTATGAGCAGCTCAGTTACGTCAATTTCGCCGGATCGAGAGGCCGGTACCCCGCGGTACCCATGGTCGACATCCTCTCCGGACAGGCGGACCCGGCGAAGTTCAAGGACAAGATCGTCCTCTATGGCGTCGACGATCTGGTCAACACCGATTTCTACCACCGCACGCCGTTCTTCAAGAACGCTGAGGGCAAGTTCAGCATGTCCCGGGTGGAGATTCACGCCAATATCGTCGACACCCTGCTCAACGACAATGCCCATCGCTTCAGCTCCGAGACCCTGACCTCGCTCTTGATCTTCCTGGTCGGCGCGCTGACCTGCGCCATGGTCTTCGGCACCACGCCCATGCCGGGCATCCTCTTCCTCGGTTTCGAATTCCTCAGCCTGGTGCTCCTGGCGCTGACCTCGCTCAAGCTCTTCGGCTGGTACCTCAACATCTTCCACCCGCTCATGGCCGTGTTCATCTCCTACTACATCTTCATCCCCTACCGCCTGATCAAGGAATCGCAGGCCAGGTGGAAGATCGAGGAGGAGGTGAAGTTGCTCAACAAGGTCGAGGAGCTCAAAACCAACTTCCTATCCCTGATGACCCACGATTTGAAAACCCCGATCGCGAGGATCCAGGGTCTGGCCGAGGTCATCCTCAACGAGGGCGGTCTGAGCGATGCGCAACGGCAGTCCATCGACAAAATCCTGCAGAGTTCCGACGAGTTCAACGACTTCATCACCAAGATCCTCAATTTCACCAAGATTGAGTCCGCCGGCGTGCAGCTCAACCTAGCCAGCCGGGACATCAACGCCCTGGTCAAGGAGAACGTCGACATCCTGACCTATGATGCCTCGACCAAGGGCATTGTCCTCGAGACCGACCTCGAGCCGCTCTTCCCGATCAAGATCGACCCGGACCTGATCCGCCAGGTGATCAAGAACCTCATCGAGAACGCCATCAAGTACTCCCACCCCGGTACCCGTATCCACGTGCAGACGACCGGCGGCGACGGCAAGGTGGTGCTGCGGGTTCGCGATCAGGGCGTGGGCATTCCCAAGAAGGACCTCGAGAACATCTTCCTCAAGTTCTACCGCATCAAGGACGATCGCCTGGCCATGGCCAAGGGCACGGGCCTCGGTCTATACCTGGTCAAGTATTTCATAGAATTGCACAAGGGAACGATCGTCGTCGAGAGCGAGCCGCCCAAGGGTTCGACCTTTATCGTCACCTTGCCGGAGGAGTGAGTGAGCAGAACCCGTCGATACTGCCCGATAGGCCTGGCCGCGTTGCTGTGCATCCTGGCCTGGTTGTTCTTGCCCGCGGAAGAGGCACGGTCCGCGGTCCTCGGGCCCGCCGAGCTGTGGGCTCAGGGAGAAGAGGCACTGGAGCGCGGGCAGCTCGCCTTCGCCGAGCGCATTGCCGAGCAGCTCGAACGCGAAGGGGCGGAGCAGCTCGCCACGTATTTTCGGGCCCGGGTGGAGCTCTACAGCGGAGATTACGTGGCTGCTCTCGACCTCGCCCGGCGGCTTTCGGGAGTGGCCGGTGGTCTCGGCGAAGCCCAGCGCGCGTTCCTGGAGCTCGTCGCCACCACCGAGCGGATCACACAGCCCTTCCGGCAACGGGAGCCGCGCCGGTTCGGCCGGTTCACGGTCTTCGTGGCCAACGATCGCGACGCGGTCTTGTTGGATTATCTGGAAACGCCGCTGCGGCGCATTGATGAGGCTTTGACCGAGGCCCTCGGAGCACCTCGCGAGGGCGAGGTGAGGCTGGAGGTCTACCCGACCGTGGACGACTTCATCGCCGTGTCCACCTTATCGCGGCAGGCGGTCGACACCACCGGGACCCTGGCCCTGTGCAAATTCAACCGGATGATGATCGTCTCTCCCGCCGCGCTGCTGCGCGGGTATTCCTGGCTCGACACCATCTCCCACGAGTTCATCCACTTCCTCATCGTCTTGCGCACCGGGTACGCGGTGCCCATCTGGTTGCACGAGGGGATCGCCCGGTATTACCAGGGGCTGTGGCGAGGGCCCGCGAAGCTCGACCAGCGCACCGAGACCGTGCTGGCCGAACTCCTTCAGCACCGCGACTTCGTGCCCTTCGGCAAGATGCACCCGAGCATGGCCCTGCTCGACAGCGCCGACGAGGTCGACCGCGCCTTCGCCCAGGTCGCTTTCACGGTTCATGCCCTGCTCGAACGCTGGGGCAAGGACGCCGTGGCCACCTTGCTCGGAGGCATCGCCGCGGGCGGCAGCCTGGAGTCCGAGCTCCACGCCCTGACCGGCATGAAGCTCGACCGCTTCGAGCGCTGGGTCCAAGAGCAGTTGCCGAAGTTCGGGCCGAAACGCCGCCTCGCCGACCGGATCAAGACCCGGTTCCGCATCGGGAAGGAGACCGCAGACGAGGAGGAGGACGAGAGGCCTCTGGACGAGCGAGTCGAACAATTCTTGCGCTTGGGGGATCTCCTGCGCGATCGCGGGCACGACCGCCCGGCCTTGCAAGAGTACGCCAAGGCGGACAAGCTTGCTGCTCGAGGTTCGGCCAAGGTCCTACGAAAAATGGCCTTGTGCCAGATGGAATTGAAGCAAGGAGATGAAGCGCTGCGCAGCCTCGAGGCCGCGGCTGCCCTGGAAGTGGCGTCGCCGACCGTGCATCTCCTCCTGGGACAGTTGCTTCTGGAGCGGGGCCGGTTGCAGGAGAGCCGCGCGAGCCTCTTGGCCGTGCTTGACCAGAACCCCTTCCTGGCGCAGAGTCACCGGCTCCTGGCCGAGGTCCATACACGCCTCGGTCGGCCGGAGGAAGCAGCGCGAGAGCAGCGCAACGCGGCGGTCTTGGAACGATGAGGGCGACCATGGAGAGGGATGAGGTCCTGGTGCAGCGGGTGGCCGCGGCCAGAGGAGATCTGCAGCGGGAGATCGGCAAGGTGGTGATCGGCCAGGAGCGCATCGTCGACCTCCTGCTGACCGGCCTCCTCGCCAAGGGGCATTGCCTGTTCATCGGCGTACCCGGCCTAGCCAAGACCACGCTGATCAGCACCCTGGCCGGGGTGCTCGACCTGGGCTTCAACCGGGTCCAATTCACGCCGGACCTGATGCCCGCCGACATCCTCGGGTCCGAGATCCTCGACGAGGATCGCCTGACCCGCGAGCGCAGCTTCCGCTTCATCCGCGGCCCGGTCTTCACCAACCTGTTACTGGCCGATGAGATCAACCGCACCTCGCCCAAGACCCAATCGGCCCTCTTGCAGGCCATGCAGGAACGGCAGGTCACCGTGGCCGGCACCACCTACCCGCTCGAACCGCCTTTCATGGTCTACGCCACCCAGAACCCCATCGAGCAGGAGGGCACGTATCCGTTGCCCGAGGCCCAACTCGACCGCTTCATGCTCCAGGTGGACGTCGGCTATCCCGACGAGGAACAGGAGCTGCGGATCGCCGCCGCGACCACGGTGGAGCGGGGCGATACCCCGGCCGTGGTGCTCGGCAGGACCGAGATCCTCGACTTGCAGCGGTTGACCCTGGCCGTGCCGATCTCCGAATACGTGCTCAAGTACGCGGTGCGGTTGGTGAGGGCGACGAGGCCGGGGCAGGGCGGAGGGCTGGCGCTGGTCGACGAGCATGTGGCCTACGGCGCCGGACCGAGGGCGGTGCAACACCTCGTCCTCGCGGCCAAGGCGTATTGCCTGCTCGATGGTCGGTACTGCGTCACCTGCGAGGACCTGCGGATCTTGGCAGAGCCTGTGCTCAAACACCGGCTGCTGATCAACTTCCACGGTCAGTCCAGCGGCATCGGGGCCGGCGCGATTCTCGCCGCCGTGCTGGAACATCACCAGGACGATTTCGGCTGAACTACTCGATCCTCCACAGCTCATCGTGTTCGGCGCAGCTCTGGGGCGTGACCTCCTCCTGTTCCGCCGCCGAGGCCAGGTTGTAGAGCGCCGCGAAGGTGAAGACCGCGATGAGGATGAGCTTCATGGAGAGCCTCCTGAGACATAGTTGGACCTGCTGGGTCTTGGTTCAGCAAGAGCGATGCCGGATCGGTGTGGCCGGTCGTTCTCAATGAAAACAATGGAAAACTATTTTTTCATATCGAATGAGATGAAGAACTGGGGAAACAATGACCTGGTGTGGGTCACTGATGCCTCAGAATGAGGCAAAGGGAGTGACCTTGAGGGTCACGCCAAGGAGGTGGCGGTCGACGTCGTCATCGATCCTGAGCAGGTATTCGGGAGTCAGGGAGAGCAGCAGACCCCAGCGGCCGTGGAGGCGCCAGAGCAGCTCGACCGGGAGACCGAGCGGTAGGTAGGAGGGACTGATTGCCCCGAGGTCGAGCCCGAGGAGGCCGAGTTCGACGCCGAGGTGCAGTTCGTGGGACTCGGAGAGCAAGAGCCGGTGGAGGGTCATCCCCAGCCGGAGGTCGTAGAACAGGTCCGGACCGGGGTCGGTGAGCTCTCCGAGGGCCCCGCCGCCGAGAAGCAGCGTCGCCTTGGCCACGCGGCCCGCGCCGAGCACGCGGCCGTACCCGAGGACGAGGCCGTGGAAAGAGTAGGTGTCATCGCCGAAGCCCCAGAGCAGGCTCTCGAGCCCATACCCGAGGATACCCAGGTTCGCGGCGCCCGAGGGGGCCGAGGAGGTCAGGTCGACGGGGAAGCTGTTGTTGCCGTCCGTGACCTGGACCATCTGACGATAGGGTTTGTACTTCGGGTGGGTCACTTGGAGTTCGTAGGCACCAGCCGGCACGTTGGCCTGGGTCAGCGGCGATCCCTGGAAGGTCGCCCCGCGGAAGGTGATTTCGGCGTCGGGCGGGGTGGTGGTGATGACCACATAGCCAAGACCGAGCGTGGTCGGGTCGCTGAATTGTTCGGTCTTCCTATCGCTGCGGCCGTACTTGCGCAGGTTGACGTCGAAGTCCCGGACTTCCCCTTCCTTGAGGCTCACCACGGATTTGTAGTCTCCCTCGCCCTCGAGGGATAGCCGGATGTCATAGGTTCGCCCGCCCTGCAAAAAGATTTCCTTGGGACTGATGCCGACCTCGGCGTCGTCGATGAAGATCGTGGCGCCCGAGGGGAAGGACGAGATCCGAACCCAGGCCGGGGTGGCCGAGGTAAAGTGCTCGCCGAGCTTCTCGACGGTCTGGTCGAGCATGTCCTCCAGGACCTTTGGGGCACCCTCTCCGCTCGTACGCAGGTCGAAGGTCAGATCACCCGTGACCACGTCGCGCACGTAGACGCTGAGGTCGAAGGCGTTGCGGTCGCGATTGACGACGCCGAAGATGATCTGGTCCACGCCGAGCAGCTTGCCCGCCTTGACCAGGCACTCGTCGTCGCGGCAGGTGGCCAGGGAAAACTTGTGCTGAGCTAAGGTGCTGCGCTGGGTGTCAGCGGGGAGGAGTTCGAACAATTCCAATTCGCCGAGGCTCTGGTACCAGTGGGCTTCGATCTTGGAAAGTATTTTCCGGTCGAGTCCGCCGTTGTCCTTGATCCCCAGGAGCGCAACCTTGACGCGGAGGTCCGAGGCCTGAGCTGAGAACATGGCCAGGGCGAAGATCAGAAGCAAGAAGCGCATGGCAGAGGCTCCATCCATGGTGTTGGAGGGGAAGTATAAAAGGTTCGCCCGAGAATGCAACTCACCCGAGTTCGTGGACTGACACCTCGGATCCTCGACCCAACTCGCGAGCCATCGTGGCCACGGCTTGGTGGTGGGTGAAGACCAGGACCTGGGTTCTCTGCGCCAGTTCGGCCAGGATCTCCAGACAGGCCTTGCTGCGGGGGTCGTCGAAACCGACCAGGATGTCGTCGACGATGAAGGGGAAGGGTTCCCCGTGCTCGAGCCGTTGTTCCAGGGTTGCCAGGCGCAAGGCCAGGAAGAGCTGATCGCGGGTACCCTCGCTCATGCCCTCGACCCGGACCTCGTTCTTGTCCGACCGCAGACCGAGGAGGACGGGTTTGCCGTTGTCGTCCAGCTCGTCGCGTAACCCGGAAAACGAGTGCAAGGTCAGCCGGGCGAAGAGATCCCCGGCGCGCCGAAGCAGGGGAGACTGGTGCTCGCGGCGGTACCGTTCCATTTCCTGGTTCAGGATCGAGATCGCGAATTCGAGTCTCAGATAGTGCTCTGCGTCCGAGACCAGTCCGGCCACGAGCCGTTCCGCATCTTCGGCGGCTTCCGCGGCTCGGGACCTGCCATCCAGGGTCGAGAGTTCATCCAGGAGCGTGCGACGCCGATCCCGTTCCTCGTCTCTTGTCCGCAGTACGACCTCGTGGTCGACGCGGAGTTGAGCGAGTTCGTCGGCAACCCGGTCGGGGTCGAGCTCGCGTGACTCGGTTTCGAGGGTTTCGAGGTCGAGCCCGTCCCCGCTCTGCCGGAGTTGGTGTTCCAGGGCTTCGAGACGCTCGTCGAGGTTCCGCTTTCGATGGGAGCGCTGTTCGAGGAGTTCGAGTTCCTCGTCTGATGCCGCATGAGCCTGGAACCGCAGGGCGTGTAGGCGTTCGTCGCTCGTACGCTGCTCGATCCTCAGATCGGCGAGGTCTTCCTCGAGTTCGTGGAGTTGTTGCACGAGTTTGGTGCGGCTGGCAGCATTCGCCTGGGCCTCCCTCGAGCGCTGGTCCAAGGTGCGCACCAGGACGTCCGGAGAGGAGGTGTCGAAGGCTAGGCCGAGCCGGGCGACGAAGTCGGTCACCGAGCGCAAGTACTCCTGTTCGTGCATCTCCATGCCATAGAGGCGCCGCCGAAGCTCATCGCTCTTGTCCAGGGTTCCGAACAGTTCCTCAAGGCGTTTCATGGTGGAGAGGGCGAGGGTCGGATGGGGGTCGGTCCCCAGGCCCAGACCCTCGACGGCCTTGGACCAAGACTCTTTCCAACGGTCGAGCCGGTCGTGCTCCTGCTTGCGATCTTCGACGGCGCGTTGGAGCTTGCGCTCGAGTTGGACGAGGGAGCGTTCGGTTGCTTTCCTCTCCCGGTTCGTCTTCTCTGCATCCTCGACGAGTTGCTCCGCCCGGAGGAGGAGTTGTTCGAGTTCCAGACCGTCGCAGGCACAACCGGAGCGTGCGAGTTCGGTCACCACGGCCGCGGTATGGCTCTGGTGCTCGGCCGCGAGTTTCGAAGCCTCGCTCTTGGTCAGGTGCAAGGCCTCTGTCCGATGGAGCAGGGTGTCGACCCGCAACAACCAAGCTTTCATCTCGCGGGGTTGGCCGATGTCCAAGGTCACCCCTTGCCAGAGGGCGGTCCAGGCGGATCCGAGGTGCGCGGCTGCTTCTGCCGCAAGAGCCTCCTCGCCGGCGAGGTTCGTCCGGAGAGCCTCGGCTTGTTCGATCCTCGCTTCGAGCATGACCCGCTGCTGGACCTCGCGAGCATCTTTGCGAAGGCGATCGGCGACCTCGTCGGCCGAGAGGACGCTTCGTTCATAGGCGTCGGGGAGGGGCTGCCCGGCGGCGAAGGCGAACATGTCCTCACCGGCGGTTCCTCCCTCCACATAGAGGGTGCGGACGAGGGTCCAGCCTTGGTCGCGATGGGACCTCGCTCGCTCGAGGTCACCCTGAGAAGGCACTTCGCCGGCTCTGAGCAGGGCTCCGAGTTCGGCGTGGGCCTGGTTCTGGGCTGCTTCGTTCTCGGTGCGGCGGCGTTCGAGGTCGTGTTTGCGCTCTCGTTGCTCTTCGAAGAGCCGCTCGTAGGTGTCCAGGACCGTGGGGCCGGGAAAGGAGGTGACGAGCAGCTCCTCGAGGGTGCCCTTGAAACGACCGAGCCGGGAGAGTTCCCGGGAGCACGCGATTGTTTCGCTCTCGACCCGGCCGCGCACATCCGCGAGGCGTACCGAAAGGTCCCCGGTCTTGCGAGCCGAGGTTAGCGCGGCCTTGAGCGGCGCGGGGTCCTGTTCCTGCCGCTCGAGGTCTCCGAGTTCGCGGAGCTGAGCCTCACGTTCCGTCTCGAGAGTGAGCAACGAGGTGTCGAGCTGGACGAGGGCCTGGTTGATCGAGCGGTGATCCTCGGCCAGTTGCGCCACCAGAGGGCCTCGGTTGAGCAAGGGTCTGAGTTGCTCGATCTCCTCGAGGCCGAGCTCTGGACGAATGCTTCTGAGGAGGCGCTCGGCTTCGTTGCGGTACTCCCTCCGCTTGGTGTCGAGCTGGGGACGATCCGTTTGCGCTTTCTGGACCGCGCCGAGGCCCCGGTGCAGGACTTCGATGGTGTCGCGGTGGTCGAGCAGCTCCTGCGGGATCACGAGCTGGGCGAGGTCGGCCTTCCAGCGCTCGTGTCTGGCGAGGTCTTTCTCGAGCTGGGCGCGGATCCGTTCCTTGCTCTCGAGGGCGAGGCGGCGCTGTTCGGGAAAATCGAGGGGCAGGAGCAAGACCTCGGCTAGCTCGGCCTTCCGCTCCAACAACTCCCGACGTTCGGCCAGGAGTCCGGCAATACGGTGATGGCGTTCGAGCCGACTGATGCGGCGACCGACCTCGGCGATTCGGGTGTCGCTGCGGGTCACCGCTGCCTCGGCCTCTCCGAGGACTTTTTGCAATTCCTTCCACCGGTTGACCGAGAGGAGGCTGCTGCGCTCTTCTTTGCGCAGGTCGCGGAGTCTCGCCACTTTTCTGTTGATGAGCTTGCTCGAGGCTGTCGGTCGGAACAACTCCGAGGCCTCCTTCCCGAGGTCGCCGAGCACCTTGCTCAGACCGGTCCTGCCCAGAGCAGCGCCGAACAAGGCCTTGCCGAGCTCGCCGGTTTCCTCGAGGATATCCTCCCCGCCCTTGACCAGTCCGGTGTGATCGATGCCGAAGAGCCGGGTGAAGAGCGGTTCGTCCAGCCCGCCGAGGAGCCTGGTCAGTGTGTCGGCGTCGAGGGGTTGTTCGGTAACCGGATCGAGGAGGCTGTGCTTGGCAGCTTTGCGCCGCAGGAAGGCGAACTCACGCCTGTCTTCGAAGGAGAGGATGCCTCCTACCCGGAGTTGGGCATAGCTATGCAGGAAGGCGTCTGTGGTCTGCATGGGGATGCCGAACAACCAGGCCTTCAAGGCCCGGAGGGTCGAGCTCTTGCCGGCCTCGTTGCGGCCGAAGACCACGTGCAGACCGGGACTGCCAAGGTCGAGCGTAGTGGCGGTGAACGGCCCGAAGGCCAGGAGGTCGAGCCGTTTGATTTTCATACTCCCGCTCCGGGCTCGAGCAGTTTTGTCAGCAGCAACTCTTTGGCTTCACTGATGAGCCGGGCGAGTACCTCGGGATCCTCCAGGTCGAAGCCGCGTTCCGCGGTCATCACCTCCGGGGGGAGTTTGTTCCTCAGAGAAGCGAGGGTGTCGGACAGGCCGGGCAGCGCTTCGAGCGTTTCCGGCAGGTCCCGGATGTTCTGCAATAAGCCTCCGAAGGCGCCTTCCGAGGCCAGGATCGCCTGGTGTTCTACGAGGTCGGTGGTAGCGGCGACGACCTTCTCGATCCAGAGTTCTTCTGAGGCCAGTTCCGCGGCTACCTCGGTCAGTGCATGCTGGAGCCAGTAGAGCTTGCCTTGGAGTTCGGCGTGGATCGGCGAGTTTCCTTCGAGCAGGATCCTGACCGCGAGGATGCGGCCCGAGGCCTGGATCAGGGTTTGGGAGAGGGCCTCTCTGACCTCGGTCACAACGTCGGCGAGAGTCGCGCTCCGGCCGAGGTTGACGCGGCACAGGGACCAGCGGACCACGTCCAAGGGGTACCAGTCCAGCGAGGTGATGGCGTTCTCAGAAGCGGTGACCAGATAACAACCCTTGGGCCCGCTCTCGCGGATGTGCCGACCTTGGAGGCATCCGGGGAAGACGACGAAGGGGTCTTCGCAGACCACTTCGCTCTGGTGGACGTGCCCGAGAGCCCAATACTGATAGCCCCTGCTTCGTAGCTCGTCGAGTTTGCAGGGGGCATAGGGTGCATGGCCCTCGCGGCCATCCAGGCTGGTGTGTAACAAGCCGATATTGCAGAGACCCGGGAGCGCGGCAGGGAAGCCGGCGGCAAGGTTGTCGAGGACGTGCTGTTGGCGATAACTCTGGCCATGGAGGGCGACCCCGAGTTCCGGGAGGACCACCGTGTGTGGCAGATCGGCCGGGAACAGGGTCAGGTTCTGGGGTTTCTCCAACGCCTTGGTGATCCTGCTCTCTGCATCGTGATTGCCGACCACCGCAAAGACCCGGATGGCGTGTTCGCCGAGGCGGCCGAGCTGCCGGGCCAGGAAGATGCCGGTGCTGAGGTCTTGCCAGGAGCCGTCGTAGAGATCACCCGCGAGGAGCACGAAGTCGACCTCCTCCTGGAGCGCGAGGTCGACCAGATTTTCGAAGGCCCGGCGCGTGGCGCCCCGCAGCGCTTGTATGGGAGAGTCTTGCTCAGCGGCAAGACCGCGGAGAGGACTGTCGAGGTGGAGGTCGGCGGCATGCAGGAATTTACAGTCGGGGCGGCCTTCCCGTCGGGGCAGATGAGGGGCGGACGGATGCATGCCGACCTCCTTCAGACGCAGGCGATGACCTCCAACGGGAGGCATAGTAATCCGCAGAAGGGGATCGGACAACCTGCATTTCCGATGGTCCGTTGTTCCAGAGAAATCTCTGTAAACCAAACTGGGTGGCGAATCGTTGGGGCTCTCAATCAAGCGTCGTTCCTCGTGCCACGGGGACTCGCTTCTCTTGCAGCATTTTGTATTGGCAGAGTTATTTGTGAAGTGGCGTTAATAAAGGGCCTAACCGCCGCACACCGACGCGCCAAAAAAAGTTGAGGCCGGTTTCGGGTCGGCTTTTCTTCTGCGCTCGAGGAAGATCGCGGCGTGCCTTCTTTCCCGAGGAGAACAGCTGTCGGTTGACCGACGAAGCGCTTGACAACGCCAGACCTTTCCCGTATGAAGGGGCGTTCTCGAACCCCAGGAGGTTGCCGTGGCCAATCATGCATCCGCTCTGAAACGTTACCGCCAGAGCGTGAAACGCCGTCTTCACAACAGGTATTTCAAAACCTCGATGAAAACCTCGATCAAGAAATTTCTAGCCGCGCTCGAGGGTGGGGACAAGACGGTGGCAGGTGAGACGCTGAAGAACGCCCGCGTCTTCCTCGATAAACTCGCGGGCAAGGGGCTCGTGCATCGCAACCTCGCGGCGCGCAGGATTTCACGGCTGACCAGGAAATACAACGCGCTGTGAAGTCTTCCCCGCTCTCCGGTCGAAGGTTCCCAGTTCTGCTACTCCCGCTCGTGCCTTTCCCCACCCACCGAGCCCTGGCGTTGTGCGTCGGGTTCTCCGTCCAACGGTGATTCCTCCGGTTCCGTTCACCCCTGTCCCAGGAGGACGACGTCGTGCCCAGCCATGATCCCTTCGGCGCTCTGCGTCCGCTCGACAATACCCTGACCTATTACGCGCTCGACGCGCTCCAGCAGCGCGGCCTGGGGGAGGTCTCGACCCTCCCCTACAGCCTGCGCATCCTGCTCGAGGCCCTTCTGCGCACCTGCGACGGAGCCTCGGCCACCGACAAGGACGTCCTCGCCCTTGCCGGCTGGGAACCCGGAGGCCCGAGCTTCGAGTTTCCCTTCCTGCCGGCCAGAGTCGTGCTGCAGGATTTCACAGGGGTCCCCTGCCTGGTCGATCTCGCCGCCCTGCGCACGGCCGTGCAACGCCTCGGCGGGGATCCCCGCTGCATCGAACCCCGGGTCCCGGCCGACCTCGTCATCGATCACAGCATTCAGGTCGATGTCTATGGCACGAGCACCGCTCTGAACAAAAACATGGAGTTCGAGCTGCAGCGGAACCGCGAACGGTACGTGTTCCTGAAATGGGGACAACAGGCCTTCGCCGGTCTTCGCGTGGTACCTCCCGGGGTGGGCATCATCCACCAGGTCAATCTCGAGCATCTTGCTTCGGGAGTACACGTCCGGGAAGCCGAGGGCAGGAAAGTCGTATTGCCCGATTCCTGCGTCGGGACCGATTCCCACACCACCATGATCAATGGCCTGGGTATTCTGGGTTGGGGGGTGGGTGGCATCGAGGCCGAAGCGGTGATGCTCGGCAAACCCTTGACCATGGCCTGCCCCAAGGTGGTCGGGGTCGAACTGCGCGGCCGGATGAGGACCGGGGTCACGGCCACCGATCTGACTCTCCTGGTGACGGAACGCTTGCGCAAGGTCGGCGTGGTCGGAGCCTTCGTCGAGTACCACGGCGAGGCCGTGGCCGAGCTGACCCTGCCCGATCGGGCCACGATTGCTAACATGTGCCCCGAGTATGGAGCTACGATCGGCTTCTTTCCCATGGACCGCGAGAGTTTGGCCTACCTGCGCCGAACCGGACGTCCGGAACGCCAGGTCGCTTTGGTCGAGCGCTACGCCAGGGCCCAGGGGCTCTTGCGCGAGGCCGGTTCGCCCATACCTCGTTACGACCAACATGTGACCATCGACCTCGGGGAGGTACGCCCCTGTCTGGCGGGACCGAAGCGTCCCCAGGACCGGGTCGAACTCCCGGCCGTACCCGCGACCTTTGCCGCAGCCCTGACGTCGGCCCCGGACAGGGGCGGATTCGGACTCACGGCAAAGGACCTCGAGGTCTCGATCACGAGCGGTACCCCGGAGGTCATTGAGTTGCGCCACGGCAGCTTGGTCCTCGCGGCAATCACGAGCTGTACCAACACCAGCAACCCATCGGTCATGCTCGGCGCCGGCCTCCTGGCCAAGAAAGCCCGCGCCCGTGGTTTGACCGTGCCCCGACACGTCAAGACCAGTCTGGCCCCGGGCTCGCGCGTCGTGCAGGCCTATCTCGCCTCGACCGGTCTCCTGACCGCGCTCGAGGAGTTGGGCTTCCACACCGTGGGTTTCGGTTGCACGACCTGCATCGGCAACAGCGGGCCATTGCCGCCCGCAATCGCCGAGGCCCTACGGCAGAAGCCCGAATTGGTCGTGGCCGCCATTCTCTCCGGCAACCGTAACTTCGAGGGCCGGATCAACCCCCAGGTCAAGGCCAATTACCTCGCCTCACCCCCCCTGGTTGTGGCCTACGCGCTGGCGGGCCGGATCGATCTCGATCTCACCACAGAGCCTCTGGCCCACGACAACGCCGGCCACCCGGTGTACCTCTCGGACCTCTGGCCGAGCACCGAAGAGCTGGCCGAAGTCCTGCGGTCGGCCGACGATCCGGACCTGTTCCGCTCGTCCTACGCCGAACTCGGAGCCTACAGTCCGGCCTGGGCCGAGTTGGAGACCCCTACCGGGGCGATCTATCCCTTCGATGCGACCTCGACCTACCTCCGAGAACCCCCGTTCCTGGAGGGCCTCGGCCTCCTCCCGACTCCGATTGCGCCGGTGCGAGGCGCCAGGGTCCTGGCCCTGCTCGGCGACAGCGTCACCACCGATCATATCTCTCCCGCCGGTTCCATCCAGCGGGGGAGCCCGGCCGCGACCTTTCTGGAAACCTCGGGAGTGAAGCCCGCCGACTTCAATTCGTACGGCGCCCGGCGCGGCAACGACCAGGTCATGGTCCGCGGGACTCTAGCCAATGTCAGGCTGAAGAACGGGCTCGTGCCCGGGGTCGAGGGCGGGTACACCATCCACCTGCCGAGCGGCGAACGGATGTGGATCTACGAGGCTGCAAGGCGCTATCGCTCCGAGGGCGTGCCCCTCATCCTCCTCGCCGGCAGTGAGTACGGCACCGGCAGTTCTCGGGATTGGGCGGCGAAGGGCGTGGCCCTGCTCGGCGTGCGAGCGGTCCTCGCCCGCAGCTACGAGCGCATCCATCGCAGCAACCTGATCGGCATGGGCGTCCTGCCCCTCCAGTTCAAATCCGGCCAGAGCGCCGGGTCGCTCGGTCTCACCGGCCACGAACGCTTCGACCTCCACCTCCCCGAGCACCTGCTGCCCGGTCAGGACCTCGAGGTCAGCGCCACGGCCGAGAATGGGCACAGCCTCCGCTTCGTCGTCGATTGTCGGGTCGATACCCCGATGGAGGCCCGCTTCCTCGAACACGGAGGTATCCTCCCCATGGTCCTGCGCGAGTTCCTCGCATGACCGTCTTGCACCCCGCGCCTGTACCTCGTCTCCCCGGCCTGCCGCTCGACCGGGTCGTTATCGGCGCCGAGGTCAGCGTCCCCCTGACCCTCCTCGACCAAGCCCAGCTCGACGACCTGGGCAAGCGCCTGCGCTTCGAGAACCCGGACTATACCTACCAGGTCAAACTTCGCGGCCGGAGCACCTTGCCGCCCGAGTTCGACCTCAGCCGCCGCACGGGAGAGCACCTCTTCCTGCCGCGGGGACTCGCCGAGGTGGTCGAGGGTTTCGGCCTGCCGATGAGCGACCAGACCACGGCGCCGGTCCTGCGACGCCCCCTCGCCCTTCGCGACCTCGTGCTGAGGCCGGATCAGGAACAAGCTCTCGCTGCCCTGACCTCATGGCCCTGCGGTATGCTCCGGGCTCCCACCGGCTTTGGCAAGACCGTGACCGCGCTCGGCCTCATCGCCCACCTCGGTCTCCGCACGCTTGTCTTGGTGGCCAACGGCAAACGCGCTCTGCTGCAGCAATGGGTCGATGCCCTCGAACGCTCCACCGACCTCGCTCCGACCGAGCTCGGTATCCTCGGCGACGGGAAACGCACCTTCGGCGAGGTCACCGTGGCTCTGCCGCAAACCCTCTCCAACCTCCTGCGCGAAGGCGGCTGCTTGCCTGACTTCGGCTTGGTCCTCTGCGATGAGTGCCATGCCTCGACCGTGCTGCACCTGCAGCAGCTCTACCCCCACCTCCCTGCTGCCAGACGATACGGTATTTCGGCGACACCTGAACGGGACGATCACCTGCACGACTTGCCAGCCCTGGTGTTCGGACCGATCCGCCACGTCATCGACGACCGGGAGGCAGTAGAGCGCCACCTCATCACCCGCTTCCGCGTGGTCCGTCGCGAGACGGGGTTGGGCTTCGCCTACCGCTTCGGCAACGATCTCCGCAATTACCGCGTGCTCCAACGCAACATCTACGGCAATGCCAAGCGCAACGAACTGCTCTCGAAGGACCTCGAGGAGCTGCTGCGCCAACGCCGGCGCACCCTGGTCATCGTCGAACGCCTAGTGCATATCCACCACCTGCAGAAACTCCTCCGCGGTAGGCCCGAGGTCGCCGCGATCACCGGTGAAACCGCTACCCCGGAACGCGACCAGCTCCTCGAAGCCTTCCGGCACGGCGAGTTGCTGGCCATCCTCACCACCGATCAGATCTTCCGCGAAGGTATCGACCTACCTAACCTCGAGTGCATCCTCTTGCCGCTCTTGCGCCAGGGGGAACTCGCCCTCACCCAGGCCATCGGCCGCGGGCGTCGCCTCCACGAGGACAAGGACGTCTGCACCGTGGTCGATTACGTCGATCGAGGTCCGAAACCAGAGCAGCTCTGGAAGAAGAAACTCCAACACGTGTACCTGGGTCAGGAGATCCTCGAACTCGGAGCCGAGGGCTCGCTCGCTTCCTTGTTCAATCCTTCCCTCCCACGGCCGTGACCATGCGAGCGACCTATTACCTTGCCGAGGGTTTTGCTCGGGTCCTGCTGTTCTTGGAAGCACGCGGTCTTCCCGGCTTCGGCAACCCCAGGTGGATCTACGGCCGCTTGTACCTGCATTCGCTGGCGAAGCACGAGCTCCCCTATGCCGAGACGATCGCCGACATCGTGTTCCGGACGTTCTCACCGCGCTCGGTCCTGGACCTGGGTTGCGGGGCAGGCCTCTTCTTGGCCGCCTTGCGGCAGCGCGGCGTCGATGTGCTCGGCGTGGACGGGAGTTCGGCGGCAGGAGCAGCTCTGCCGCGCTCGGCGTTCCTGCTCCACGATCTTCGCCGGCCACTAGACCTGCACCGCCGCTTCGACGTGGTCCTGTGTCAAGAAGTCGCCGAGCATCTCCCCGAAAAAGCAGCAGCGGTCCTGGTCTCCACGCTCTGTGCTCACTCGGAGACCATTGTCTTCAGCGCCGCGGGTCCCGGTGAGGCAGGCGTCGGCCATCAGCACCTCGTGCCTGCCTCCTGGTGGTGCGAGCGCTTCGCCGCCCGAGGATTCTGCCTCGACGAAGACCGTACCGCCAGGTTGCGTGCAGGGTTCCACACCTGCGCTCCATTGCCCTGGCTGGAACGCAACACGATGGTCTTCCAAGCGACGGAGCCTTCTACAAGGAAAAACCCGCTCAAAAACACATGACGTGGTATTCCCAAGAACCTCTGAGCCGACCGAGCTGCAGGGCCAGTGAGGCCGTGCCGAGATAGTACCACCGCCGCAAACGGGGCGGCGCCAAGGCAAGACCGGCCAAGCCGACAAGACCCCAGGGCGGCCAGAGCAGCCCGAGGCTTCCCAGCTTGCCGGCATCAAGCGACAGATACACCGACCCCCTGCGCAGGGGGCGTTGGAAGGTCCAGCCCTCCCGTCCGGGCAGGCGCAGTTCCAGCACCAGCGTGGCCGGGAACAAGGTCCGCAGGGCGAGGGCATCGGCTCGACCATAACGGTAGAGCTTGCGGTGCAGGATTTCGGGCCAAGATTCGCTGTAGACGTGTTTTACCAACAGGTCTTTGCGGTACTCGACCCGCGCTCCCGCCCTGACCAAGAGGTGATGCAGGGCCACGTCATCGGCCAACCACGAGCAGGCCTCTGGGAAGCCCCCGACTCGGAGGAACCAGGCTTTGCGCAGGGCGAGGTTGGCGGTGATCGGGATCCCGAAGGGCTGGAAGACGCTGGAGGGGAAGGTCTGGTCTCTCGCTTGCAGGATCCGATGCTCGTAGTGAGGCTGGAGGGCCGCTGCCAGTGCGGGCCTCTCGAACACCGGCAGCACCGGACCGCCAACCACGTCGGGGGCCTCGGCCTCACCGAAGATCGCGGCCAGGCGGGTGAGCCAGCCAGGGGCGGGCAGGCAATCATCGTCGAGGAAGGCGATCAGGGCTCCTCGGCTGGCGGCCACCCCAGCGTTCCGGGCAAAACCGGGGCCGCGGCCCGGACCTTCGATACAGCGTACCCCGGAGTCTGCATAGCGGGCCAGGAGGTTCTCCAGCTCTTGTCGCTGGTCGGTGCGTAGGCCGTCGGCCACCACCACGATCTCGGCGAGGATCGGATCTGGAGAGGCGAGCAGCGCCTCGAGGCAGGCGCGCAGGCGCACGAGGCGGCCACAGGTCGGCAGCACCACGCTGAGACTCGCCGCAGGCGGTTTCCGGTCACTGTTGTTCACTGTCAATACCGTGCCAAACCTCGTCGCTCTTCGGAAGTTTCTCGGGCCGGAGGCGGTAGAGAACATAGTTCTCGTCCGGGACCACGGCTCCGGAGAAGGTTTGCAACGGCTCAAGCCAGGTCTCCTCGAGCCTCCGGTTCAGGAGGACCAACACCGGCCCCTCAGCCGCGAGCCGCCGCAGCACCTCGGGCCGCAGCTTGCCGTCGTGGCCTCTCCTTCCGGCATCCCAACTGACATAGGTTCTCGGCACGCCGAAGAGGTCGTACAGAGGCCGCCCCAGATAGCCGCATACCGCGAAGGCGGCGTAGTCGGGTTCGCCCAGGATGCTGTATTCGGCTAACCCTTCTTCTCGCAGATAGCCGGCCACGGCTTTGGCGTTGGAGAAGGGGTGTTCGAGGGTCGCCTCGAGGGCGATAAGACCGCCGAGGACTCCGGGGAGCAAGAGCATCGACGTGGCCACTGTTTCCACGCGGCCGAGGAGTCGTCTCGCCCAGAACCAACCGCCATCCTTCCAGATGGTTGCGGCCAGAACTCGACAGATCAAGAACCCGACGAACACCAGACCGAGGTGCCGGTAGAGGGTTTTCCCGTAGAGCAGGACCTGGAAGGCGGTCATCCCTAACAGGATGGCGGTGAAGACCAGGGTTGCCAGGCGAGAGCGGGCGAGGCTCAACGCGGCAAGAACGAGGAGCATGATCTCCGGCCAAGGGCGCCACGAAGCCACGGCATGGGTGTACCAGAACTCGGTGCACCGCTCCGGGATCGGCGCCAGCCCGTCGAGGGTGAGCAGGAAGCGTTCAGAGAGAGCGTCGAGGCTGAAGCGTGCTCCCCACTGCGGTTGCCAGTACCCATCAGCAGGCGGGAGCATGGCCACGATGGCAGGAAGGAGCAGGAGGGTGAAGCAGAGGGTGCCAAAGATGGCCTCGCGACGCTTGGCTGTTTCCGGGGAAGCGAGTCCGTCCAAGAGCGCTCCGAACTGGAGTGCCAGGGCGACCAGGGCGGTGTAGGCCGTGCAGTGGGCTGCCAGACCGAAGAGCAAGGCCGCGACAAGGCCGCGCTTCTTTGCCAGGGCGAATGCGGCGAGGAGCAAGAAGAATATCCCCGGGGCATATCCCCGGCTGATCACCAGGTATTCGAAACCGAGGTAATAGCCGAACACGGCCAGGGCACGCTGGTAGAGGGGCAACGGCGAGGCGAAGAGGATCAGAGCGGCGCTGCCGAGTGCGATGAGGAGATGAAGTCCTTGCATCGCCTCGACGCCGAAGCCGAGCTGCGTGAGCAGGTACAGAGCAGTCGGCCAGAGGTAGGGGTGGCCGAGGTACTGGATGCGCTCGAGCAAGGCGGAGTACGTGTGGCTGGCCTGGACGATCAGCCAGTCCTGCAACTCATCCCTCCACATCGCGTGATGCTGGAGACGATACAGGCCCAGGCCGGCGAAGGCCGCGAACCAAGCCGCGGGAGCCAGTGTCGCGGTCCACGAACGCGGCGAAGCTTTCATGCGATGGGGTTCCGGGGTCGATCGCGAACGGTGAGGTGGTAGGTCTGCCGGGCGCGGAGCATCGGCAGGCCGAAACCCGCGTAGAGTCGCATCGCGTTGCTCGCGGTGAGCACGCAATCGAACTCCGCGGCAAGATGGCGCGCCTCGGTTTCGGCGATAGTGGCCGCGACCAGAGCCGCGCCAACTCCGCGCCCCCGGGCCTCGGGAGCGACCGCCATGAGACCTCGGCCGATGACCGAGAGTCCGAGGCGCTCGAAGAGGAGCTGATCCCTCCGCCAACACAGGAAGCCCAACGGACGACCCTCGCCGCGAGCGACCAGACAGGCGCTGCCCGGCAACAATCCCCGGCTGTAGTTGCTCACCCAGGTCGCGTACAAGTCATCCACCTGGTCGGAACGCAGGGCAGGATCGAGATAGTAGCGGTTGGCCTGGAAACTCGTTCCGGCAAGGTCTTGCAGCACGGGTAGATCCTCATCCTCGAACGGTCCTACCGCGCAGCGCGGAGAACCGGATGGACGCGGCGCACCGCGTAGGTGTACCAACGTCAACACCGTGTCCCACTGGTAAAAGCCCCTGCTGCATAGGCGATGCGCCGCGTGGAGATCCTCGGCCGGGAGCTTGGCCACCACCACCTCTCCCCCCTCTGCTTCAATGGCCGTAAGGGCTCGTTCGAGAAGTTCTGCCGCCACTGCCTCGGCCGTCCCGTCCGCGGTCAACACCGGGCCGAGTTGCCAGATCGACCGACCGAGGAGCTCGCTGTCCCAGCAGAGCCGCGAAAAGACGCAGAGCCCCCGCGGAATCAGCCCTTCGCGCGCCGCGAGAGCCCTTCCTCCCGGGCCCGCCGCGATTGCCCGCAGTTGGGCCAGTTGGTGGGAAGCATGATCACAAGGGTCCAGCAACCCATGGTAATGGTAGTCGTGGTAGCGGGGGTCGGCGAGCAGCGGCAGGAACTCGTCGCCGAGTTCGGCGGTCTCGGGCGTGCATGCTGACATGGATCACCAGGTCTTGGTGCGGCAAGCGCCCCGGCCGTCCGCGGCTCCGAATTCGAGGATCACGGTGCGGCGGTCCTCCAACAGGGAGAGGAGCTCGCGTACGGGGACCCCACAGGAGCGGTCGAGGAAGGAAACGGCCAGTTCTTCCCACCCTTCGAGTCCGGCCGAGGTCAGCCTCTCGGAGAAGGTGCGGTCGAGGACATAGTACCGCTTCGTTCCGGTTTGGTCTTCGTCGCAACACCAGCCCCGGCCGAGCAGCGAGGGGAGAGGGGCGACGGGCTCGAACCAGGGTTCGAACAAGACCTCGGGATCCCCCCAAGCTTCGGGATACACGAACAGGAATTGAGGGGGAAAGCGTTCGAGGAGTGTGCCCCCGGTCTCGAGGTCTTCAAGACAGGTTAGAGGGTTGGCTTGGCAGGCAGGCCCGAAGAAGCGTCCGAGGAGCCCCGCGGTTTCAGGGCTCGCGGTCACGTTGGCTAGGTCGGGATGCAGGTGTTGGAGGAGAACGAGGGGGGTTCCCGGCAACCAGGCCGAGGCCGCGGTGACCGTGCCGTCGACGTAAGCGTGCAGATCGCCCTCGACCGGCAGGGCGAAGGCTCCGCCGACCGAGACCATGGCTGGGAGCTGGTCGGCGCAGCCGCCCGGGTAGTTTTCGTCGAGACAGGCTTGCCAGCGGCGTTGCAATTGGACGAGGAAGGAGCTGCCGAAGCGGAGCTGGGCGAGTTGAGGGTTACGCTCGGTGAGGAGGTTCGGCAACAGATTGGCGAGCACGCCATAGTGCGGCACCGCGATCAGGGCCAAGCGTTCGAACGGCCGCGTCCACCCCTCGGCGAGGAGGTCCAGGAGAGCCTGTCGGGCTATCAGCCCGCCGGTGCTGTGGCCGACGATCCAGATCGGGCGGCCGAGATAGGGTTCCAAAGCGGCACGGAACAGCGCGGCCTGGGTTTCCAGCGGTTGGAGGTCCGAGTCGAGTACCCCGGTGTGCCAGGTGTAGGAAAACAGCTCTGCCCCGAGCG
>Ga0156395_1335_pt2 | contig 23916 bp, 20 predicted proteins | sample RifOxyA3_FD_108039 | JGI IMG/M metagenome (GOLD analysis project Ga0156395, IMG submission 108039) | Deltaproteobacteria bacterium RIFOXYA12_FULL_61_11 | reverse complement strand
AGATCAGAATCCCCGGTGCCAGCGCCGCGACGCAGTCGAGTCGGTGGGGCAGAAGTCCAAACGAGCCCTCGCGCGTCTCCGCGACGATACGCGACACACCGGTCTCCTCGGCAAAGACCCGAAACGGTAGCAACACCTTAAGATGCATGAGCGTCGGCTGAGGCATGGGCAACCTCCGGTGCGGGCTTCAGATCAAGCTTCGGTGTTGGCTCTTCTGCAGGCTTTCCGGCCTTGGCTTTTCCTTTCGCTCCATCGATCGCCCCGATCATGTAGAGGGCGCTCTCCGGATGGTCTTTGAACTCATCGCGGAGGATGCGTTCGCAGCCGTCTAGCGCGTCTTTGAGGCTGACGAGTTGCCCCTTGATCCCGCTGAACTGCTCGGTGACGAAGAAGGGCTGAGTGAGAAACCGCTCCAGGCGGCGGGCTCGGGCGACCACGCTGCGGTCCTCCGGCGAAAGCTGCTCCAGGCCAAGCATCGCGATGATGTCCTTGAGCTCCGCATACTGTGCGAGCGTCCGCCGAATCTCCTGCGCCAGCAGGTAGTGCCGTTCGCCGACGATGCCGGGCGTGGCCATCTTGGAACTGGACTGCAATGGGTCGATGGCCGGGTACAGCCCTTGGCCGGCCCGCTTGCGCGAGAGCACGATAGACGCCGAGAGATGCGAGAACGTGTGCACCGCCGCCGGGTCGGTCAGATCGTCCGCCGGGACATACACCGCCTGGATGGAGGTGATGGCTCCGGTATCGGTGTTGGCGATGCGCTCCTCGAGCCGCGACAACTCGGTGCCCATGGTCGGCTGATAACCCAACCGCGACGGCATTTGCCCCATCAGGCCGGACACCTCCATGCCGGCCTGGATGAACCGAAAAATGTTATCGATCAGCAGCAAGACGTCGCGATGCTCGTCGTCCCGAAAATACTCGGCCATCGTCAGGGCCGCGTGCCCCACACGGAACCGGCTGCCCGGCGGTTCGTTCATTTGCCCGAACACCATCACCATGTTCGGCAGAACGCCTGCCTCCTGCATCTCACGGAAGAGCTCCTCTCCTTCGCGGCAGCGTTCGCCTATGCCGCAGAAGATGCTCACTCCCTCGTGGTGCCCGATCATGTTGTGGATCATCTCGGTGAGCAGCACCGTCTTGCCCACGCCCGCACCGCCGAACAAGCCTGCCTTGCCGCCGCGCTCGAGCGGCACGAGCACATCGATGACCTTGATCCCGGTCTCGAAGATCTCGGACTTGGTGGAACGCCGCGCCAACGCCGGTGGGGCGCTATGGACTGTCCGCCATTGGATATCCTTCGGCGCCGCTTGGCGGTCGATGGCGTTTCCAAAGACGTCGAACATCCGAGAGAGGGTCCCCTTGCCGACCGGCGCCATCAGTGGCCCGCCCGTGTCCTCGACCACAATGCCGCGCGAAAGACCTTGGGTTGGAGTCAGCGCAATACCGCGCACGTGATGCGCATCGAGTTGAGCCAAAACCTCGATGGCGATCGCGCCGTCCTTCGCGTGCAGCAGCGAGTAGATGGGCGGCAGCTGTGCATCGAACCGCACATCCACGACACTGCCGCGCACCGAGACCACCGCGCCGAGATTCGGAGAATTGGAGAGCAGTTTGTTGACACGCGAGTTCCTGGTCATGACTGTTCTCTCGCTTCCCGCTCGCTCCTGCATCGCCCGAACACGGCTACCAACTCCTCAAATCCATCATGACTTTGGGTTTCCGTCCGCATGATCCATCCCCGTAGGGGGGATTCACTCATTATCAAGCCCCATGCCATTGTCAGCTGTCGAGACAAACCCCGTGTGGGACTCGATGCTATTGTCCCTGGTCGAGGAGGGCCTACATGTGCATCCACACGTGCATGGCTTGTGGCAGAGCTCTCGTAGTTTGCAAGACTGGTCAGTACATCGCTTGGCCAGTGTTGTGAGCTCGAAACAACGGCCGGGTACGACGGGAAGCAATTACCTGAGTCCGCTCAAAATGAAGTGCCTGCCATTCATTATGATGTTTGCAATTGGCCCATCGCCTTGACGACGTGGTCAAAGGAGCTCCGCCCCGTGACGGCAAGCTCTGGATTGGGTTCGATGTATCCAACATGGCACGGAATATGCTTAGGGCCTCGGGAGCTGGTCGCCCTCCGCCGTCATCCTGGCGGTGGCGGTTGTGCTGTACCTTACGGTCATCTCAGCCTGCATTGAAGGCAATGCGTGCCTGTGGCCAAGCGCGGTGGAACAACGGACAGTGAAAGGAGATAACACATGCGACTATCTGACGAAAACCTTCGGGGACGAACCATCATCGCGGCTGACGGGCAGGTGGTGGGTGAAATCACCGCTCTTTTTTTCGAAAGCGACGCTTGGCGGGTGGAGTCGCTCCAGGCAAAGCTGGGCAAGGACATCGCCGACCAAATCGGGGCTGATCGCAGTATGTTCCATGCAGGGACGCTCGAAATCCCGGTCCGTATGATTCAGTCCGTGAGCGACACAGTCCTCCTCTCGGTTTCGGCACATGGGCTACGGGAAGTTCTACCCATGGATGCACGGGCCAAGGCCGAGGGTGCCGCCCACTAAAACTGCGGCGGTGGTCGATAAGCAGGGGCCGGGACGAAGACCGTGCATATTTCGGAAAGAAGCAACTGACCCACAGGGCAGAGAGGAACTATCCATGTTGCGAAGCCTGAAAGATCTCGAGCGATACACCGTGTGTGCCACCGACGGCGACATCGGTAGCGTGGTGAATTTCCTTCTGGACGATGAGCGTTGGATAGTGCGCTATCTGGTCGTCCAGGCCGGTGGCTCTCTCTTCCTGAATGGGCGCATGGTGCTCATCTCCCCCATCTCCTTCCGCCAGGCCGACTGGTCGACCCAGTACTTTCACCTGGCGTTGACGATGGACAAGGTCAAGAACAGTCCGAGCATTGACGTGGACGAGCCCGTCTCCCGACAGCACGAGCGGATTTACTACCGCTACTATGGTTACCCATACTACTGGGGCTACTCTGGACTTTGGGGTATGGTTGGTTACCCGGGATTGCTTGCGGCGAGCAAGGGGACCGAGGTGCCTGCCGAGCATGCTGAGGTGCCTGCCGAGCATGCTGCTGAGTCCAGCGACGTCCATTTGCGCAGCGCCCGGGAGCTCCGCGGGTACCATATCCAAGGGAGCGACGCAGCGATAGGCCACGTCGAGGATTTCATCGTCGACGATGAGTCCTGGGAAATACGCTATCTGGTGATCGACACCAGCAATTGGTGGGTCGGCAAGAAGGTACTGGTCTCACCACAATGGGCAAGCAGTATCAGTTGGTTGGAAAGCAAGGTCTATGTCGACCTGTCGCAACAAGCGATCAAGAAGAGCCCCGAGTGGAACGCGAGTGCGGCGATCAATCGCGAGTACGAAACACGTCTGTACGACTACTACGGACGCCCGGTCTATTGGAAAGGCGCCGATCGAACGGCAGGAATGTCGCCGCAGCACCAATCGGAGAACCACCCCGAGTGACCAGGAGGAGTTCGAAACGTGCGACTATCTGACGATAACCTACGGGGGCGACCCATCCTCGCGGCTGACGGGCAGGTGGTGGGTTCCAATAGATAGTATACGGGAAGTTCTGCCCATGGATGCACGGGCCTTTGGCGAGTCGTGCGCGACAGTTCTGATCTCACTCCCCGATCTCACCACAACGTTCCCACTCGAGTTCGAGCAGCACCGTGCCCGGGGGACCGGCCAGGGTGAGGAAGTCGTACTGGTTGGGCAGGGGTAGGAGGAGCGTTCCCGGCCCTTGATGCTTCCGTTCCCAGCTCACCACGGCCACGTCGTCGAGACCAAGCAGGGCAGCCCCGGTAACAGGGGGTTCGTGGGTCACGGTCAGTCGAAGACCCAGTCCGTGCGTGCCGGGTACATCGGCGGGATCGAGATGCTCCTCGGGAAAGGTCACCCGGCCGGAAAAACGCCGCCACGTATAGGTGCCGCCGGCATGGGTGTCGAGGTTCTTTTCATCGATAGCATCTCCACCGCCGAGCGCCTGGAAGGAAACCTCCACGGTGCTGGCGCCGGCATTGTTCCCGCGCAGATAACCGAGCACCGTGACGCTCGGTACCGGGGTATCGGTGAGAGCGGCCACGCGGACGGTGTTGAGAGGACGCAGGTGGCTGGCTCCCTCGTTCCCGGCACTCCGACTGCTGCAGAGTCCCAAGAGACCACGCCGGGCACCCTCGCGGCAGGCGAAGCGAGAGGGTCGCGAGAGGTCCCAGCGCGACAGCTCGAAGGTCTCGTCGTCCAGATCCCAGTCTTCGAAATCCCCGTGCAGCAGGTAATCGCGGCCCAACTCCACAACGCGCTCGCCGAAACCGCCGAGTCTGGTAAGGGACTCGCCTTCGCGACGCAGGGAACGCAGGTCGAGGAGCTCGCTGCCCTCCGGACCGAGCTGGACCTCAAGCGTACTCGAGCGTCGCTGCCGTCGCGCGCTGCCCGAGAGCACGAGTTGGCCCTTCCCGTCTTCGATACAGACCTGCACGCCCTTCGAGACCTCGCCCAGGCGCCGCAACAATGCCTCGGCCAACTCCCCGGTCACAGGACGGGGACTATAGTCCTCGAGGTAGAGGGGCAAGGCCCTCGCGCCGACCACCGCGCCGCCGCGGACATCGACCTCGAGCAGGACGGTCAGCATCGTTTCCAGGCGGTCCTGATCCAACGCCAAATTGCCCAGGCTGTGGGCAACCAGGACACCCCCTTGCAACTCGAAGCCCTGGGCCACATGGGGATGATGGGCAAGGACCAGCGAAGCCCCGGCCTCGACGGCGAGGCGGAAACGATCCAGGGCGTACTCGGACGGCGAGAAGGAATACTCTTTGCCCGTGTGGAGCATGGCCACCGGTAGACGCCCCCCGTTACGTTCTTTCCCGACCGCCTCGAGTACGGTCTGGTCGTCGCGAAGGTCCGCGGCTCCGCCCTTGGTATCGCTCGCCACCAGGTCGGGTTGGTATTGCGAACCGCTGACCGAGGTCATGGAGAGAAACGACAACTCGCGACCGGCCAGCGTGGTCCGGTACGGCAGGAAAGCCTGGCGGGCGTCTTTCCCCGCTCCGCTGGAGGGCAGGCCTGCCGAAGCGAGGTTTGCTAGGGTCTGGTCGAGGCCGGCCTCGAGGTAGTCGTAGAGGTGATTGTTACCGAGCGAAACGTAGTCCACACCGAGCCAGGAAAACGCGCCCAATGCGCCGGGGAGGGTAAAGAAGACGAAAGCCTTGCTCGGATGAGGGGTTTCCGGCCGGTCGAGGACTGGCGATTCGAGGTTGAAGGCACGGAAGTCGACGGCCTGGAAATAGGGCCGCACCTGGGCGAACACCGCCCGAGCGCCGGGCAACGGGTCGGAGACCTGGAGCAGCGCGGCCGGGTTGTCCGCGGGGAGGACCTCGGGAGGCGTGCCACCGTCGACGTCGAGGTACCGCCGGCCCAGGGCCACATCCCCGCCGAAGAGCAAGCGGGAGAACTCCGGCTCGCGGGGAGCGGGCCTGACCACCAGGACTCCGAGCGCGATCTCCTCCGGAGGTCGCGCCAATCCCAAGGGTCGCAACTCGGGATAGTATCCTTCCGCGCGAACCTCGAGCAGGGCATTGCGGGGAGGGACTTCCGGGAACAAGAACTCGCCCTCTGCACCGCTGACAGCAATGAGCGAACCGAGACGTACCTCGGCGCCCGCCAAGGCCTTGCCCCCAGGGGCGAGTACCCGGCCCTCGACCCTGACCCGGGAGAGCAGCACTTCCTCGAGCAACCGCTCCTGCCCGTCCCTCGATGCATCCTCGAGTCCGTTCTCGGCATTGGGCCTGGAACAATGACCGAGCCCAACGAGCGCGGCCAGCAGACCGGCGGCAAGGCCTCGCTTCGTCCCTCCCTTCACTTTCGTCACCCGCAGCCTCCCATACCTCGTTGCAACGCTGCCCTAGTCCTCTTTTCCCGGGCTGTGCAGAGCCCATACCTCGGGTTTTGTGGAAAGGCCAGCGGACGCAGGCAGGTTTCTAACTGGGAAATACCAAGCGCAGGACTGCGACGTGAATGTCCAAACAAAAATTTATCATAAAAATATGTGTGAGCATCTATTTGATAATTAATATAATAATTTAGCATTGATAATGACACCTAATGGTATACACATTGCATTCGTAGCGAACATCAATCCTGGAAGGACATCTGAACCAAGGAGCAGGCAACATGAAACATGCACTTTCACTTTTATTGGTTCTCTCTTTTTCGGGCAACCTCCACGCTGACTGTGACAATTGGGACCCAAATACCGGTGACCCCATGGGGTATGCAACGAGACAGACAAATGTTCCTGACGATGATGAGGAAAAAACCATCGTACTGAGAGAACGATTTGAATACAATTCGATTGATCGTGAACATGGCCAGTGCTCGGAATATGCTCAAGCCATAGAAGATTCTATGGATAGGAAGGTGGACTGTATCGGCAGGCATAGGAGAATCAAACGTCACACCATTTCCTCGGATTACCTCTGCACGGTGACGTGTTACAAATAATGATTCCACATCACTAGAAACACTTACTCCGGAACCACCACCTTCGTGAGTAATTCTTTCAAGGTTTCATAGAACGAAATTGTCGAGGAACGACACGCGGAGAGAGGGTCGATGAACTCAGTACCTTGCTCGGGTTCTGGGACAGCATGGCCCTCCGGCCTTGGAAGGCAGTCCTCTACCTGCTAGGATGCTGCTGTTGTCATCGACAGCGTGTCGACCATGCAGGTGGACGGTAGGGATCTCCGCCGAACGGAATTTCTGGGAAAAAGAGGGGAGCACTGGCGAGAGTCGCTCCTTGCCCTGAGACGCCGCATCGGTCTCCCGGAGGAGCGTTGGACCCTGCACCTGAGGTTAGAGCCGGCCCCTCCTCCCAGCTTGGCCTGGCTCAGTTCCCTCCACGTGGAGGGTTTCGAACTGGCCCTCCATTTCCATGCTCGGGACCTCACGCCGAGGACCAGCGTGCTCCTGCACCAACTCAGGCCCCTGGTCCGCGCGTGCATCTATCTGCACTTCCCGGACGAATATCCTTTCTATACCTCCTTCCTCGAGAACTTCTACCTGCCCGGTATCTCCAAGTACTTCTACCTCGAGTTCTGGGAAGCCAACTACGAACAGTTCGGCGCCGAGGACCTCTCGCTGCTCACCCACGTCGCCCCCGCCGCGCTCTCGTTGTGCATCCTGCACCAAGCCGGAGGCCACCCTCCCGTCACCTTCGACTTACCACCCGAGGTCTTGGCAACCCCCCGATCCTGGGTCAAACCCTCACTCCACGCGGTGCTCGACGAGAGGCCCTCGCCGAGCTACCCGCAGCATTTCACCTGTGCTCTGCAGCGCAGACTCTATCTCGAGGACGGGAAAGCATATGCCTGTCCGCTCGGAGCTCCGATCCTGAGTTTGGAGGAAGTTCCGGGAAATAGCATTTTTGCTTCCAACTACAATGAGCTGGAAGCCTTCAAGCCGCAGTGTACGCATCCCTGCGCACGACACTACGAGGCCGAAACCCTGCCCATAGTTCTACCATCCCCCCCTCTCTCGGAGAAACCTGGAGGTCTCCGACCACGACACTCTCCCTGGCGGACCATGCACCTGGGCGAACGTCTCGTGCTCGCCGATCGCTTGGAGCAAGCGAAAAGGATCCTCACCCAAGGTCTCGAGGCTCTGGAAGTGGATGCTCGCGCTTACCCCACGGCCCTGCTGGCCATAGCCTCGGGGGCTCATGCCGAGGCCCTCGCCCTGCTGGAGAACCTCTCTAAAACTCGCGATCCTCGGGTGCTCGTGTTGCGCGGTTGCTGCCGCTTGCACCTTCGGGAAACCACCTTGGCCACCCTCGACTTCCTGGCCGCAAAACACGACGCTCGCGTGGGGCCTCTCGCGCGGCTTGGCTTGGGCAACCTCCATCTGGCCGGCGGCCGTCTCCCCGAAGCCGAGGGGGTACTCCGCGATTGGCAGCCTCCTACATACCTCCGGCCGATGTGCGCCGCGCTCCGAGCCTGCGTCGCACTGCTCGGCGGGGAGCGCCCCACCCCCCTGCCCTCGTGCAAAGACCCCTATCCCCAAGCCCTCGTCGATGCTACGAGACTGTACCTGAACGGCTTCCCGGTTCCAGCAGAACTCGGCCGGGGCCGACTCCTCCGTCCGTTCCTGCTCGACTCTCCGCCCCCTGTCTCTCAATCCTCTGAAGAGGGGAAGACATAACGGGCGTTCTCGGCAAAGTAGCAATTCACCGGGAAACCGCACGAAACGCGACAGGTCTCCATCTTGAGGCGTTGCAACGAGGCTCGCGCTCCTTCCCAGAGCTCGGCCAGGGAGTTCTCTCGGAGGTTACCCATGAGTCCCTGGTTGAAACACGACGACACCTCGCCGTCGTTCCGCACGGTGAGATGGAAATTGCCGATCATGCAATCGTGATAGACAAACTGGTTGGGATTCCTGAAGTAATACTTGAAGAATTGTAACTGGAAGGGACGATTGCCTATTGGTGCTCCGGCGGCTTGCAGGGCGAGCAATTGATCAATGAGAACCTCCACGGCGGCCGGATCCGACGGCCACAGCTCGCTGGTGCGATACCACGAGGTGTCGGGCGGGTCGGCATAGGTCTGCGTCAAGGCCTGGAACTCGATGAACCCCAGGGCTTCCTCCTGGCTCACCCATTCCACGAGCGGGACGAGGTGCGAAAGATTGGGACCCATGAAGACGGTCAGAACCCCTACCTGCATGCTCGGGTTGTGCCCTCGCAAGGCCCCGATCGCTTCCAAGACTTTGTCGAACAAACCCTCTTTACGGCGCAAGTGATCATGGAGCGGACCCAGCGCATCGATCGACAGCTTGAGACTGCGCAACCCAGCGGCCTGTAAACGCTGAATACGCTCCGCATCGAGGAGGAACCCGTTGGTGGGCACCGCGGTCTCTATTCCCAGGGACGAGGCATGGGCGATCAGTTCCTCGAGATAGGGGACCAGTAGGGGCTCGCCTCCGGAGAGGCAAAGCTGGTACGGCCCCGAGAGCGCATAGAGTTCATCGATGGCCCGGTGCCAGAATGCCGGTTCCATGTGGGGGAACTGGAGCCGCCACAGGTTGCAGAACCTGCAGCGCAGACAGCACTGCATGGTCAGGTTGAAAATGATCGAACGCGGTCGGGGTAACACCCTGGCCCGATCTTCCAGGACCGCTTGCCCGCGCTGTCTCAGTTCTTCGGCCAGGACCGTGCCCGTCGTCCTCGGTCGATCCTGCCGAAGGTCGAGTTCCCGAACCCGCGGATACAGCGCGGCCAATTGATGATAGCAGGACGTGAGGAAATCCACCCGGTCTCCGCGTCGGCGAAGGGGTCAGCGAGCAGCGCGGCGTCGGCTGAAGAGCAGGACCCCCAGGAGGAACAGGAACGGCAAGAAGCCCTGAGGCTGCTCGGCGCTCACGACCGCGCACCCGGCGTCTATCGCGAAGTCGGTGTCGTTCCCACCCTGCTCCGCGAACAAGGCGGCTTCCTCGTCGAGCACCCCGCCACTCACGGAGCTGTCCAGCAGTTCATCCATGGGTTGAACCGTGTTCAGGATACGGTTGCGCACGTCGAGAACATCGAGTTCGGGGGCATAGCCGCGCAACAATCCGACCACTCCTGCCGTCAAGGCCGCCGCGGCAGGGGTTCCGGAGCACGTGAAGTATTCGTCGTCCGGAGCCAAGCACATCAGGTCGCCCCCGGGAGCGAAGAGATCGACGCTGCGGCGACCGCGATTCGAGGTCTCCGCCGGCAGGTCAGAGCTGTCGCTCGCCCCGACGGTCAGGAGGGCGTTGCTCTTGTAAGCGGCGGGGTAACCGTGCAACAGCCAGTGGTCGACATTCCAACCAAGATCTCCGGCCGGAGCCACGATGACGACATTGCGTTCCTCGGCCTTGCGGGTGATGTACTGGAACCACTGCCGCGGCCCCCCGTCCGGGAGGAAGAGCGCATGTAAGTCCAAGCCGAAGTAGATCACCTCGGCACCCATGTTCAACGCGTAATCGAAGGCCCTGAACATGGTCCAGGCGAAAACGAGGAGGTTGCCGTCATTGACCTTGATGGGCAACAGACTGACCTTGCCGCCGGATCCGTAGAGATAGGTCTTGTCCCCGAGTTGGCGCGCTCCCGCGATGAGACCCGCCGCGGCGGTGCCGGCACCGACCTGGTCGGTCACGTCGGCGGTGTTGTGCAGGAAGTCATATCCGTAGACGTCATCGACAAAGCCGTTGCCGTCGTCGTCCTTGCCGTTGCCCGGGACTTCGCCGGCATTGGTATGGATGACTTCAGCCAGGGCCTCGTGATGAATATCCACACCGGTGGAGATAACCGCCACGAGGAGCTTCTCGTCCCCCTGGTAGCGAGGCCTGACCTCACCGAGACCGATGCGCTGTAAACCCCAGTGGGTCAGCACGAAGTCCGCTTCCTCGGCGACAGGGGGTTGCGGTACGACCGGTTCCTCGACCACTGGCGGCTCGACCACGGGTGGTTCAATGACCGGGGGTTGCGGTTCGATCGGCTCCTCGACCGGGGGCTCCTCGACCACAGGCGGTTCGACGACCGGGGGTTGCGGTACGACCGGTTCTTCGATCGGAGGGGGTAATTCCTCGCCTGGATCGACCGGGGGCTGCAAGGGGGTTTCGGGTTCGAGAATGGGATCCAGGCCATCGACCGGCTCTTGGAATTGGGTCTGGGTCTGGTATTGTTGGTTGCTGGTCGGCACGGCTTGGTTGGGGCTGACAAACGCGATGGCCGGGTCATCAGAGAGTTGCTCGACCACCTGGTCGAGATTCTTGCCGTCCGGAACGCGGAAGCACACCACCAGAGGGTCGGGATAACAGCCTTCGACGAAGCTGAGTTCCAGGCCGAGCGCGTGGACCAGATAGGCCTTCAGATCATCCCCAGGAGACGATGCCTCGAAACGCACGAAGACCTCGGCAGGACTCGAAGTCTGCGCACCGCCGAGCATGGAAAAGAGGGCCAAGAAACCGAGCAAGGACCAGCGGAGCATATCCACCCCCAGGAGTTTTTCCAAACGCCCTCCCTTACCAGTTTTCATGCTCTGTGTCAAATATTGGTTCTATTAATTTGTAATAACTATCGATATAAGTACCGTCTTCTGTCTTTCTATTTTTTTGCTCTGCGTCATAACCGTGGGAGGGATCTCGGCAGCCACCGCAGCTCCCAGGGCTGCGATACAAGGGCTGGAGGGTCAACTTTCCCGGTCGGGACCGAGCAGCAGGCGCAGAACCGAGGGCTCGCCCTGGGACGGCCCTTGCTGCGCAACGTCGGTACCTACGGGTTCGAGCAGAAGGTCGAAGTTCTCGATGGTCAACTCCCTTCCCTCCTGCAGAGCGCGCACCGGAGTTGCATCGGTCGCGCCCACGCTGCGCGCGGACTCGAGGATGCGTTCTAAGCCTCGAAGGGTCATCTCGTGCCTGCCGTTCACCCCTGTCACCTCATCTTTCGTACTTTCTTTCAGCAGCCTGGACATCCCGCTCCCATTCCGGGGCTTTTCGACCCCACTCTTGCGGTGAGTTCCAGCAGCTATTCCATAAAAATTACATACTATCAACAGGAAACACTAAAACCTAGACTTGGCACAAGAAATGCTAGTCCTTCAGCCCAGTGAAAAGAAGCCTGAAGTCGATCCCCCCCTCCGACTTCAGGCTTTTTTATTTTCTCTTTTCCAACCGTTCCAATCGCTCACTTGCGTTCGTAGCCGGCCTCGAGCATGGCGGAGGCCAATACTGAGGGGCGCACCGCTGCTTCGAAGGCGGCTTTCGTGGTCTTGCCCTGGAGAGCCACCGTCGGGACACTCAGAGCGTAGAGGATCAATCGATAGCGGTGCAGTCCCGAACCGACCGGAGGTTGCGGACCACCATAGCCGCTCTGACCGAAATCGTTGAGCAATTCTCGCGCTCCAACGGGAAGGCTTGTGCCCGAGCTACCTTCCTCCAGCCCCGCCGAGCCCGGCGGCAGATCGAGCACTGCCCAGTGGATCCACTCCCGCGCGATCGGATGGGTATCATAGAAGATCAGGGCCAACGAGAGGGTTCCCTTCGGGACAGAGGACCACTGCACGACTGGTGAACGATTGCCGCCGCCGGCTTCCGTGCGGACCTGGGCCAACGGAATCACTCCTCCCCTGAAAGCTGGGACGACGAGTTCAATCGTCCCCGGGTCCGAGGAACCCTTCTCCCCACCGCAGGCCGAGTATGGGAGCAGAGCCAAGATCAGTATCACGCCGGGTTTCATGTTCGCCTCTCCTTCAGGTCGACAGGCCTTCCATTTCCAGATGGTAGTACAGGATACTTCTCAGCCTTTCCAGTGCCCCAGAGCATGAAGGAACAGACTCCCCCAAACGAAGCCTCGACCCGAGTTGCTTTTCCGTCCCTTCGTGCTATCGTCCTGCCGCATCGAATTCCCGAGGTGAGCATGATCCCGGTCCTCCCCTCCCTCCTGCGAGCCCTGTTGCGTTCCTTCTTCGAGGTGCTCCAACCGCGCTCCGAGGTGTTCCCCTTCTCTCTCGAGGACGAATTGCTCGTCTCGAGCGAACGGTACCTGGCCAATTTTCCCCGGTTCTTCACCTGGGGACTGACTCTCGCTCTCCTCGGCCTGAATATCGCGACGAGCGCCCTACTGCTCCGGCCGGTGACCTTCCGAGGGCTTCCCCTCTCCGAACGCGAAGCACTCTGCCAACGCTGGTCCGCTTCGCGCTTCATGCCCCTGCGCGAAGTGATGCGCTTACTCAAGATCCTGGCCGTCATGGGTTTCTATGAGCACCCCAGGGTCATGGAAGCCATGGGCTATCGCCCCGACGAGTGGATCGCCGAAGTATCCAGACGTCGGCTCGAAACCTACGGGGAGGAAATCGACAGATGATACACCGCTTCGATGTCGTCGTCGTCGGCTCCGGTGCCGGCGGCGGTGCATGCGCGCATGCCCTGGTCCAGGCGGGTCTGGACGTCTGTCTGCTTGAGGAAGGGCAGCGAGTTCCTCGCCAAGACCAGACCACCAGACCTTCGGAGATGGTGTCCAAGTTGTATCGAGGAGCAGGCGCGACCACTATCCTCGGCCGTCCGAATATCCAGTACGTGGAAGGACGCACGGTCGGCGGCAGCACTCTGATCAACGGCGGCATGTGTTGGCGCACTCCGGAGGGAGTGCTGCAGCGCTGGGTCGAACGGCTCGCCGATCCCAGCCTCGCTCCCGAGGCCATGACCCCCCTCTTCGAAGAGGTCGAACGCGAGAACGGGGTCGCACTCCAAGATCCTGAGAGCCTCGGCCTGGACAACCTGGCCTTTCGCGATGCAGCCCTGGCGCTCGGTTGGAGTCTGCGCGAGAACCGGCGCAACCAACGTCACTGCGCCGGAACCAACCACTGTATCCTCGGCTGCCCGACCGGTGCCAAACAAAGCACCCTGGAGAGTTACATCCCGAGGTTCGAGGCCGCAGGGGGCACCCTCTTGGCCTCGACCCGAGCCCTTTCCCTGCAACGCTTCGGTGGCAAGGTTGGCGGAGTATTCGTCACCGCAGCCGAAGGCGGGCGCCGCTCCCTCATCGAAGCGCGTGCAGTGGTCCTCTGCGCAGGTTCAACCTATACCCCCATGTTGCTCTGGAACTCGGGCCTGCAGAACCCTCACCTCGGCCGCCACCTCCATCTCCATCCGACCCTCAAGACGATAGGACTCTACGACCGCCCCATGGTCATGTGGAAAGGAGTCCATCAGAGTCACCAGGTCACCGAGTTCATCGAGAAGGAAGGTATCCTGTTGGCCTCGGGCAGCGTTCCTCCTTCTATACTCGCCATGGGCGTACCCGGTTTTGGGCGCGAACATGCCGAGTTGATGGCCCAGTACGACAAGATGCTGGTCATCGGCGCCATGGTCGAAGACACCACCACCGGTCGTATACGGCGTCTCTTCGGCCATCCCATCCCCACCTATTTCCTCACCCAACTGGACCTCGTGAGGATCAAACGCGCTCTCGACCTGACCCTTACCATGCATCGCGCGGCGGGAGCGAGAAAAGTCCTCCTGCCCCTGCATCATCTCCCCGTGGTCGACCTCGACGAAGGCCCTTCCCTCCTGGCCGCCCATGAAATAGACCCCTCGGAGATCGAACTGATGACCGTCCACCTGATGGGCACGTGCAGGATGGGGCGGGATCGTCACGAAGGCGTTGTCGATAGTCGGGGCAAGGTCTTCGGCTACGGCAACCTCTTCGTGGCCGATGCCTCGGTCTTCCCCACGCATCTCGGGGTCAACCCGATGGAAACCATCTGGGTTCTCGCGAGGCGCACCGCGAACCGCATCCTCGAGCATCGGGAGGAGATCCTCGGAGTGGGGCGGAGTGTCCCACGGAGAAGTTCGACCAGCGACAAAAAGAAGCATTGACCGAAGAATCTGCTTGCTAACTCACAGGGCCTCGGCTATTGCTAGCCTACGCTTTCGTTGTGGAAAGTATGAGGAATATCTTGCAATTACCTGAAGCAAGGAGAGAGGAGAACCTATGACCACAACGTTATTATTGATCAGCTTCCCCATCATTGGACTGGCCGCCCTGCTCTACGCCTACATCAAGGCGAGTTGGGTTGCCAGGCAAGAGGTCGGCACCGAGAGAATGAAGCAGATCTCGACCTACATCGCCGAAGGCGCCATGGCCTTCCTCGGCCGGGAATATCGCGTCCTGGCCATCTTCGCGGTGATCGTCGCGGTACTCCTGGCTTTCTCGAACATGGGACTAGCGGATTCCAATGCTTTGATCGGGCTTTCCTTCCTCATCGGTGCGGGTTGTAGCGCGCTGGCCGGCTTCTTCGGGATGAAGGTCGCGACCAAGGCCAACGTGCGCACCGCGAATGCCGCCCGTAAGAGCCTCAACGCCGGTCTGACCGTGGCTTTCTCCGGCGGTTCGGTGATGGGGTTGTGCGTGGTCGGACTGGGCATCATCGGCCTCAGCTCTCTGTTCCTCATTTATACCAAGATGTATCCCCAGTCGCTCACCGACATGACCGTGATGAACCTGGTCCTCAACGTGCTCTCGGGCTTCTCCCTCGGCGCATCCTCCATCGCCCTGTTCGCCCGGGTCGGCGGCGGTATCTACACCAAGGCCGCCGATGTCGGCGCGGACCTCGTCGGTAAGGTCGAATCAGGCATTCCCGAGGACCACCCCCTCAACCCGGCGACCATCGCCGACAACGTAGGCGACAATGTCGGGGACGTGGCGGGCATGGGGGCCGACCTGTTCGAATCCTATGTCGGTGCCATCGTCGGTTCGATGGTGCTCGGCACCGTCTGGTTCACCGGTCTCGAGGCCGCTGCCCCGGGAACCGGTTTGAATGCCGTGCTGCTGCCCCTGGTCATCTCCGGCATCGGCATCCTCTGCTCGATCTTCGGAACCTTCTTTGTGCGTACCAAAGAAGGCGGGAACCCTCAGGTCGCGCTGAACACCGGCAGCTTCGTCGCTTCCGGCGTGATGATCGTCGGCACCATCCTAGCAATCCAATACTTCATCCCCAGCAACGTCACGGTCACGGACGTCATCATCAAGCAAACAACAACCTACACCTCGTGGGGAGTGGCGATCTCGGTCATCGTCGGCCTCTTGGCAGGCGTGGCCATCGGTATGGTCACCGAGTACTATACCGCGACCAAAAAGGCGCCGGTCGGAACCATCGTCGAGGCCACCAAGACCGGTCCGGCGACCACGATCATCCAAGGCCTGGCCGTGGGCATGAACTCGACTACCATCCCGGTTATCTTGATCGGCGTGGCAATCATCATCGCCTACTACCTCGGCGGCATTTACGGCGTCGCCCTGAGCGCCGTGGGCATGCTCTCGACCACCGGGATCCAACTCGCGGTCGACGCGTACGGCCCGGTCGCGGACAACGCAGGCGGCATCGCCGAAATGAGTCAACTCGGCAGGGAAGTACGCGCCCGCACCGACAGCCTCGACGCGGTCGGCAACACCACCGCCGCCATCGGCAAGGGCTTTGCCATCGGTTCGGCCGCGCTGACCGCCTTGGCCATGACCAGCGCCTACGCCACTAAGATGCAAGGTCACCTCGAGATTTCCGGCCTCGACCCGCTGACCATGGTCGGTATCCTCCTCGGCTGTATGCTGCCCTTCCGCTTCTCCGCCATGGCCATGGTCGCGGTGGGCAAGGCCGCCTCGGACATGATCGAGGAAGTCCGGCGCCAGTTCCGCGAGATCCCCGAGCTACGTCCGGCCCTGATCGCGGCCCAGAAGGCCGAACACGAAGATCGCGAACCGACCCCCGAAGAACTGAAGATCATCAATGCCGCCAATGGCAAGGCCGAATATGCCAAGTGCGTGGACATCTCCACCGCCGCGGCGCTCAAGAAGATGATCCTACCCGGCATGATCGCGGTCGTCTCTCCGGTCGTCATTGGCATCGCCTCCCCAAACATGCTCGGCGGCTTCCTGATCGGTACCCTGGTGTCCGGCGTGTGCATGGCCATTTTCCAAGCTAATGCCGGCGGCGCCTGGGACAACACCAAGAAGCAAATCAAAGAAGAAGGCCACGCGAAGTGGGGAGACAAATACGACGGTATGCACAAGGCCTCGGTTACCGGCGACACCGTCGGCGATCCCTTCAAAGACACCTCAGGCCCTTCGCTCAACATCCTTATCAAGTTGATCTCCGTCGTCGCGATGATCATCGCCCCCTTGTTGCTCAAGATCCACTTCGGCGGCTGACTTTTCCTTTCCTCCATCTCAAGAATCCGATTCGATTCGCCTCACTCAATTTTCAGGTAACACCTCGTATTCCCGCAATTTTATCTTTAATATCATTATATTAAAGAGGACACCCCAGGAGGCCTCAGCCTCGGTCCAAGAGAAAATCGTTGATTCTTGCCCCACCCTGGACTAAGGGAGTTCCAACGTCACGCTCTACACCCGCAGTGCGCGACCTCAACGCGGAGGACGGAACCCATGACCCTTTTCATCGATGACCGCAGGATCGACTGCGATTTCAAGGAGAAGATCCGCGAGCTCAGCGGCCAGAACGTCGCGCTGTGCATGCAGTGCGGTACCTGCACCGCTTCCTGCCCGATGAGCGCGGACACCGAGGTGGTACCGAGGAAACTCATGCAACTGATCCAACTCGGACTGCGCGAGGAAGTGCTCGAGGCGCCCCTGGCCTGGGTCTGCGCCTCCTGTCACACCTGCATGGCGAGATGCCCCCGCGGCATCGATATCACCCGCGTCATGGAAGCCGTCCGGCAGCTCGGGTTGCGGGAGAACGTCGACCATGTCAACCTTTCCGCCCTGCCCGCGGAGCAACTACGCGACCTGCCGCAGATCGCCTTCGTCAGTTGTTTCCGCAAGCTCACAGCCTGAGGAGGGGAGATGAAGATCGCCTACTATCCCGGTTGCACCCTGAAAACCCGCGCCAAGAACCTCGAGGATGCCGCTCTCGCCGCGCTCCGCGTGCTCGGTATAGCCGCCGTCGAATTACCGCGTTGGAATTGTTGCGGTGCGGTGTACTCCCTCACCGACGATGACCTCATCCACCAGGTCGCTCCGGTGCGCGACCTGATCAGAGTAAAAGAACAGGGTGCTGAGACGGTGATGACCCTGTGTTCCATGTGCTACAACACCCTGGCCCGGGCGAACCGCCTGATGCGCGAAGACGAGGAAAAACGTCATACGCTCAACACGTTCATGGATGAAGAACCCGATTATCACGGCGAGGTCGAGGTACACCACCTGCTCACCCTGCTGCGTGATCGCATCGGTTGGAAAACCCTCGCCGCCAAGGTACGCCGCCCGCTGACAGGCCTCAAGGTCGCCCCCTATTACGGCTGCACCCTGGTGCGTCCGAGACCGGTGTCCATCGATCCCCGTCCGGACCAGCCCACCATTCTCGACGATTTCCTCAGAGCCCTCGGAGCCGAACCGGTCGACTATCCGGCCAGGATCGAGTGTTGCGGAGCCTACAACATCCTCTCGGAACCGGACGCCGCGCATCGCGCCAGCGCCAATGTGCTGGCCTCGGCCGAGCGGCACGGCGCCGAACTGGTGATCACGAGCTGCCCCCTGTGCGAATACAACCTCGGCACCTGCCAGAACCAAGTCCTCCCTCACGGAGAAGGCCTGCGTCCGCTGCCGACCTTGTACTTCAGCCAACTCCTGGCCCTAGCCCTGGGCGTAGGAAACGAAGAACTGGGACTCGAGCTCAGCCCGGCGAGCTCGCTCAAGCTGGTGGCCGAGCGTATCAGTCCCATCCACCAGGCATGACCCATACGGATTGAAGAACCCAACGACGTGAGTAGTAACCACGAAGAGGTGAGCATGAACGAGAGTACCCTGAAGACTCCCATGATCAAGATGATCCCCATCTTCATCATGGGCCAGAAGTACGAAGTGCCGGCCGAGCTGACGATCATGAAGGCCATGGAGTATGCCGGCTACAAATTCATCCGCGGTTGCGGCTGCCGCGGCGGCATTTGCGGAGCCTGCTCAACGGTCTACCGCAAGCCCGGCGACTACAAGATCCACACCGGCTTGGCTTGTCAGACGGTCATCGAACCGGAGATGTACCTGACCCAACTCCCCTTCTACCCGGCGTTGAAGGCGACCTATGACGTCTCCACCATGCAAGGCATCGCCACCGAGATCTTCGAGGCCTATCCCGAGCTGTTCCGCTGCGTGGCGTGCAATGCTTGCACCAAGGTATGTCCCATGGACGTCAAGGTCATGGACTACATCGCCTACCTCAAACGGGGGGATATCGAAGCCGCGGCCAGAGCCTCCTTCGACTGCATTCAGTGCGGCCTCTGCGCCAGCCGTTGCATGGGCGAGTTGCCCCAGTACCATATCGCCCAGATGGCCCGCAGACTCTGGGGCGCAAAACTCACACCGAGGGCTCAGCATCTTGCCGAGATGGTGCTCAAGATCGAGCAAGGGCTTTTCGGAGAGCTGATCGCCAAGCTCGAGACCACGGATACGGCCGAGCTCAAGAAACTCTACAACGCCAGGGAAATGGAACCTGCCATGTCCCGCAACGAGTGGAAACCTTCCAAGGACAACGTCGGGTTGCGCTGAACGCACCAGTTGCACGTAGAACCCGGTCACGAATGAGGAGACCAGACCATGCCGTACCCTCCAGAGCTGAAAGAGCTGATCAAAGTCGTCGAGCAGACCAGATCCGAACGCGTCGGTCGTAAAGAGCACGACATCGAAGTTCCCTTCATGTCGCTCGAGGAACGCGGGCAGATCCTCAAGTATCACCCCGATTACAATGAGGATGGTAAACGTGCCCTGCGGGTCGGCCCGAACAAGGGTTACCGCATCGCCCACGAATTCGCCGACGTCCTCGAAGCCGCCAGCAGGGTCGACCCGGACAAGATCGACCTGACCAAACCGGCCTACGAGACCGACCTACTCGTCATCGGCGCCGGCGGCGCGGGGACATCCGCCGCACTGATCGCCAGCGAGCGCGGGGCCAAGGTCTTGATGACCACCAAGCTGCGCCACGGGGACGCCAACACCATGATGGCCGAGGGCGGCATCCAGGCAGCGACCCAGCACCACAAGGATTCGCCCTATTATCATTACCTCGACGTGATGGGTGGAGGGCACTTCACCAACACGCCGGAACTGGTAGAGACCCTGGTCACCAAGGCCCCTTCGGCGATCAAATGGCTCGAAGAGCTGGGCACCAACTTCTCGAAGGACACCGACGGCACCCTGATGACCATCCACGGCGGCGGTACTTCGCGGAAACGCATGCACTCGGCCGCGGACATCACCGGCGCCGAGATCATGCGCACCCTGCGCGACGAGGCCCGCAACCGCCCAGGTACCATCACGGTCCTCGAGTTCCGCCCCGCGGTCGAGCTGGTCCTCGACGCCGAGGGTCGCTGCGCTGGCGCGGTACTCTATAACCTCGAAACCGAGGAGTACTTCCTGGTCAAGGCCAAGGCGGTGGTTATCGCCACGGGCGGTTCCGGCCGCTTGCACATCCAGAAGTTCATGACCACCAACCATTACGGCGCCACGGCCGACGGCATCGTCATGGCGTACCGGGCCGGGGTCGAAGTCTGTTTCCTCCACACCGTGCAGTACCATCCCACCGGCGTCATCTTCCCGGAGCAGGCCGAGGGGATTCTCATCACCGAAAAATTCCGCGGCGCCGGTGCGCACATCCTCAACGTCAAGGGGGAACAGTTCGTCAACGAGCGCGAACCCCGCGATGTCGAAGCCTCGGCCCTGATCCGCGAGGTCCATCGCGGCCTCGGGGTGCCCACGCCGACCGGCAAGTTCGGCATCTGGCTTGATTCCCCCATGATCGATCAGATGGTCGGGCCGGGTACGGTCGAAAAGGAGTTCCCCGGGAAATTCATCCTTTACAAGCGCTTCGGCATCGATATTTCCAAGGAGCCGATGCTCATCTATCCCACCTTGCACTACCAGAACGGCGGCCTCAAGATCGACAAGACCACGAAGACCTCCCTCCCCGGGCTCTACGTTGCCGGAGAAGCCGCGGGCGGCATCCACGGAGAGAACCGCCTCATGGGCAACTCGCTCCTCGACATCGTGGTCTTCGGGCGCATCGCCGGCGAACATGCCGCAGCCTATGCGAAAGCCCTCGGTGAGACCAAGGCTCCTCTCCAGCTCGATCACGTGCGTCGCTACAATAAAGAGGTCCTCGAGACCAAGGCCGGCGAGGGACGCATTGCTCCTATGCTGTTGCCCGATTACACCCTCGCTCAGGTCAAGGATCGCCAGTTGACCTCGCATTACCACGGCACCCTGCGCTGATTCCTCCCGCCTTCCGCTTTCCGAATACCGATTCGGAATACCGAATTCTGCCGATTGAATTACATTTATTCAAATAGTTATTTCTGGCATCGGTTCTGCTACTACACTGCCCCGTGCGACCCGCGGCAACGTTCGGGTGCACCGTGTATCCCACTGACCAAGGAGGTCGCCATGAAATTCATCTCCCGCATCCTGATGCTCTTCACCCCTGCACAACGTCACTTCGGCCAACATGCCGGTTTGAATGGCCATCTGGTCGATTCCGACTACTTCCCCGGCTCGAAGTAAGACTGTATCCCCAACAAGGAACCCCGGCATGACCATGCGCCTGCTGAACCGCCACTTTCTCGTGCTCTGGCAAGGCCAGCTCGTCAGCGGCCTGGGCAGTCAAGCCTACGCAGTGGCCCTGGCTCTGTGGCTGAAACACGCAACCGGTTCAGCGGCCTTGGTCGGCTCGGTGATGACCCTCACCGCCCTCTCCACCGCTCTAGCGGCACCCTACGGAGGGGCACTCGGAGATCTCCTACCGCGGAAATCCCTGCTCGTCGTCTGTGAACTCCTCGCTGCAGGGTTTTCCGCGGCCACCGCCCTGGTCCTCTTTTCCTGTCCGGACTGTGTGCCGCTCGCCTTGGCGGTCCTGACCTTCGGAGCCATCGGTCTGGCCTTGACGCGGGCTGTTTTCCGCCCCAGTCTGGCAGCCCTGATTCCCGACCTGGTGCCGCGCTCCTCCCTGCCGGCGGCCAATGCTCTGCGCGCCGGGTCCGCCAAGTTGGCCGAGTTCCTCGGTAACTGGCTCGGTGGTTGGTTGTTCCTCGTATGCGGGGCTTCCCTGCTGTTCGTCCTCGATGGCTTGAGTTACCTATGGTCGGCCCTGACCCTTGCTCCGCTCTCCCTCCCGAGACGAGAAAGGTGCCCGCGCAATCGCAGCACCGCCACCTTGGCCATGGAGGGTCTGCGCTTCGTCCTGGCCTCGCCGGGCATGCGCGAGTTCTATATCCTCGCGACCTCGGTCAACCTCTTGGCCGCACCCATCTTCGTCCTCCTGCCCTTCTTCGTCGAAGACACCCTGGCAGGGGACGCAGGTTGGTATGGCCGTATTTCCGCTGCTCTGGCCCTCGGCGCTTTGGGAGGTTTCCTCCTCGCCGGGGTCCTGCGGCTGCGGGGCAAGGCTCTGACCTGGATGCTCGGGAGCTCCGCCCTCTGCATGGGGATCGGCCTGACCGCTCTCGGCCTGGCTAGCACACCCCTCCTGGCCATGCTGTGCATGACCTTCACCGGACTGGGCAACGGGTTCTTCAGCGTCTACATCCAATCCATTCTCCAGGCCAACGTGCCTGCGGAGATGCGGGCACGGACCTTCGGAGTGATGTCGGCCCTCTCGGCGGCCACGACCCCGCTGGGCATGGCCCTCGGCGGAATCCTTGGCGAACACTGGCCGGACCGCCTCGGAGCAGTGTTCATACTCTGCGGTCTGGGCATGACCCTTTGCATCGCCGTCATCTTCCTCCGCAGGCCCTTGCGCAGTTTCTTGGTCCTCTGCCCAGATGTTACTTCAACCCCCATTCCGGGAGGCAATCCTCGATGACCACACCCGAAAGCTTGCTCAATCGCTATACTTCCCCGGTACGTTTGCACCTCGAGACCACGCACCGCTGCAATCTCCGCTGTACCCACTGCTACCGGGCCGCCGACGGGGACTGCGCCGAACACGATCGTGCCACCCTGGTTTCCTTGCTCGAACGAGCGGGGGCCTTGGGCGTCTCGAAGATCACCCTGACCGGCGGTGAGCTCTTCACCCGACCGGACTGGAAGGAGGTGGTCGACCTGGCCTTGAGGGTTTGCCCCAACGTTTCTATCCTCACCAACGGCTACCTGGTCGATGAACCGACCCTCGCCTGGTTAGCACAACGAAAAGTCCTCCACGGCCTGGCCGGCTGGTTTAGACGAGGAGCCGCTCACGGCACGCGCAGCCTGGGACTAGGTTTCAGCATCGACGGGTTGGAAGCCCACAGCGGCATTCGTCGCGATACGAGCGGCAGGCCGACCTCGGCACGGACACTCCTCGAACGCGTACGGCTCGCGCGAGACTATGGCCTCTTCACCACGATCAACACCACGATCAGCAAGGCCGAGGTCGCTGCCGACCTGCCGGCGCTCTACAAGGCGGTCTTGGAAGCTGGAGCTCATCGTTGGCAGGTTGACCTCGCCTTTCCCTCCGGTCGCTACGGCAATGGCAGAGGAACCTTGCCATCTTGGACGAGAGGAGCCTTCGAGGCAATCGCCGCGGTCTTCTACCGCTATCTCGAGGCGTATCCGCAATTACCCGGACTGAAACTCGACCTCGTGCAGTGCTTCCGCAGCGATGCCCTTGTGCTCGGGCTGCCCACCGCAAGCTGGGACGAGCACCCCTGTGCCTACAATTTCGGCGCGTTGGTCGTGGAGGACGGAGACCGGCTGCGCTTCTGTCCCTCGCTGCGCAACACCGACTGGGGAGCCTGGGAGGACCCTGCCTTACCCAAGCAATACCTCACACCAACCCGACAGATACGCGACTTCGCCGCTCTCCGGCTCGCCGACCTGCCCTGTCGGGATTGCCGCTATGGCCGCCTCTTCCACGGCGGTTGCCGGGCCAATGCTCTCGGCTACACCGGCAGGCTCGAGGAGAGAGATCCGGTCTGCTGCGCCTTCTCGCCGTTCCTCGAACAGGTGGTCTTGCCTCGTCTGCCCGCTCCGGTCGCGGCTCTGTACCGGGCAGGAATCGACCATGCGCTGCCCGGACCTTCCGCACGTGAGTCCGCTCCCGTGTTCTCGACACCTGCCGACCCAACGCTGCCATGGAACCTCGAGCAGGGTACGGGCCGTTCTCCAGCCTGGCAACCTGCGCTGACCGGCTTCACCGGCGCCTGAAGCCTCGTGATCCCGAAATGATGCAATTCACCGTAGAGCGTTCCAGCAAACGGCATGGATACAGGGCGAATTTTTCATCATCGGTCATGATGGGAATTTTTGCCGATCGAAAACAGTTCGCAAACCAAGCACTGGAGAAATACCTTGCAATACCCTTCCGCGATGGCTAGGCTATTGCCGTTTCA
>Ga0156395_1339_pt1 | contig 24348 bp, 21 predicted proteins | sample RifOxyA3_FD_108039 | JGI IMG/M metagenome (GOLD analysis project Ga0156395, IMG submission 108039) | Deltaproteobacteria bacterium RIFOXYA12_FULL_61_11 | reverse complement strand
CACGGTGACGATGCTGCTGCGCGGCTCGGTACACCTGGTCCGCACGGTCTGGAGCGAGAAGAGAGGCGCCCGGAACCTTTTCGCCGCCCACTCCGATATTCCCGACCAGTACTTGTGGTTCGAGCGTCAGCTCAGCAACGACTACCATTGGCACTGGGAGGCCGAGGAACCCTCGACCACCTATTTGTCGGCTCCCGTGAGTGTGAACTACGACCAGTACGGCCGGATTTCCTTCTCCACCGGAGGGTATTGGATGCTCGGCGCCGAAAGCCTCGAAGACGGACAGACGGTCTATACGGTGACCGATGTGCTCAACGAAGACCAGGTCGTTTCTTTCGGTGAACCCGAGGTCGACGCCTCGGCCGAGGGGGTGACCGTGATCCTCCAGGACAATAGCCCGTACGACTATCGGTATGACGACACGTTCGCCTTGAAGTTGCTCGGTCCTGACTGGGTCGGCCTGTACCACACGAGGCAGGAACTGACCGTGCCGCGGGATCAGGTCGTGCGCGACGAAGGGCAGCGCTTCACGATCACCTTGCCCATGGCCATGCTCAACGAGGACGTGCAGAAGGCGATAGAGAAAGGCAAGGAACTACGCGCCGAGGTCACGGTGACGCGCAACCTCGACGGACACCAAGCCCTGGTAACCGTGGACAACCTTGCCGACGGCGAGCACCGCGGCTTGTGCGGCACGCTCGGCGGCTGGAGTGACCAACGAGCGTGGTTCGGCCTCTTCCTCTTGCTCGGCGCCTTGCTCGTTCTGCGCCGGCGCGGCTGAAAACCCCTCACCGACCTCTCCTCCCTCCTGCACCTACTGGGAAAACCTCGTGTGATTGACACCCTGGCATGCCGATGAGCACAATCGGTATCCCACCATGCTGGGGAGGCCGCCATGCCGAGGATCGTCTTCGTCGGAGCCGGGAGTCTCGAGTTCACCTTTCGCCTCGCAAGGGATGTCCTGACCTACCCTCGGCTCCGGGAGGCCACGCTGGTCTTGCACGACATCGACGCCGAGCGCCTGGAATTCGCGCGCCGGGCGGTCACGCGACTCATTTCTGAGAGCGGCGCACCGGCACGGGTCGAGGCTACGCTCTCTCGGCAGACCGCGCTCGAGGGCGCGGACGCGGTGCTGTGTACCATCCTGGTCGGCAGCACCGAGGTCTGGCGGCACGATATCGAGGTGCCGAAGCGTTTCGGGATCGACCTCAACGTCGGTGATACCCGCGGGCCGGCCGGGATCTTCCGAGCGCTGCGCACCATTCCGGTGCTGGTGGATATCGCCCGTGACCTCGAACGGCTGAGCCCGCGCGCTCTACTGCTCAACTACACCAACCCCATGAGCATGCTCTGTGCCGCGGTGCAGCGAAGTACGAAGGTGCTCTGCACCGGTTTGTGCCACAGCGTGCAGGGCACTGCGGCCATGCTGGCCCGCTGGCTCGGGGTCCCGTATGCCGAACTGACCTACCGCTGCGCCGGGCTCAACCACCTAGCCTGGTTCCTCGAGCTGTCGCACGCCGGTCGGGACCAGTATCCGGCGCTGACCGAAGCCGTGCTGTCCCGGCCTGAGGTGTACGCCGAGGAGATGGTCCGCAACGAGTTGTTCCTGGCCCTCGGCCGTTACGTCACGGAATCCAGCGGGCACAACTCCGAGTACAACTGGTGGTTCCGCAAGAGGCCTGAGCTCGTCGAGCGCTACTGTACCCACGGCACCGGTTGGAATCCCGGGGAGCACGCCTACATCCTCAGCCAGTACCAGCGCACCGAGAAGACCTGGCGCGACACGGCTAAAGCCCTGCTGGACGACCCACAGCCGCTCGACCTCGCCCGCGGAGGCGAGTATGCCGCTGGAATCATTGAGGCTTTTTGCGGTGGAGCGCCCTACCGCTTCAATGGTAACGTGCCCAACCATGGCCTGCTGCCCGAATTGCCGGCCGGGGCTTGCGTCGAGGTGCCGGTGGTGGTCGACCGGGATGGGCTCCACCCCATACAGGTCGGTCGGCTGCCGGCGGCTTGTCTGCCGCTGACGGCCCTCACCGCTCAGAGCGAGGATTTGGCGGTGGAAGGCGCACTCACCGGGAAGCCCGAGCTAATCTTCCAGGCCGTGGCCTACGATCCACTCACCGCAGCGGTGCTCTCCCTGGCCGAGATCCGCGACTTGGTCAATGCCCTGTTCGAGGTACACCGATCGCACCTGCCGCAGTTCCAACACTGCCGCGCCGAACCCGGCGGCAGCACCCGCGGCCGGGCGCCGCTCGCCGTCACGACGCCGGACGAGTGAGGCGCTTGCGGAGGTATGGGAGGTATGAGGTATGGGAGGTATGTAGGTTCAGGGATCCTCGGCCACGAAGACCAGAAAGTCCTCTCGCTCTTTGACAGATCCTTTGAAGAACAGCTCTCCCGGCGCGTAGAGCACCCTGCGGTACCCGGCCAAGGCGAGGTCGGGCTCGAGTTCGTGCTGCAGTTTCTGGCACGCTACCACCACTTCGGGACGTTCTCGCCGCAAGGCGTCCTCGCCGCCGTCGAGGTCGGCTTTGCTCGACCACCAGTAGAAGGCGAAGGGGTGGCGGTAGTTGGAGAAGATGTTGCGGGCGAAATAGGGTTGCAGGGCGAAGCCGCAAAAGGAACCGCGTAGGAGGAAGACCGGTTGGTCCGGGTGGTGATCTTGTAGGTATTGGGCTGCCACGGCAGCACCGCTGTAGGGCTTTCGCAGGTCGTCCTGGGCCGTGCTCCAGGTCCAGGGGAGCTGGGAGATGGCCAGCAAGACGAGACAGGCAGCCGAGGCCCGGTCGAGCCAGGGGGCCGGGCGCCGAGGAGAGCGCGAGACCGCAGCGGCGCAGGCGAAGACCAAAACCAGGAACAAGAGGTCGTGGTGCCAGGAGTTGACGTAGAGGAGGGCGAAGAGGCCAAGTAAAGCCAGCCAGGGCAGGACGAGGAGGTGCAAGGCTTTGCGACCCCACAGCCAGGCCGAAAGAACGCAGAGGATGGGCAGGGCGGTGAGGATATGCCCGGTGGTGGCGCCGGCGATAACGGGAAGGATCGTCTCTTGGAGCGTGCGGGTAGGCGAGAACAACAACAACCGACGGCCGAGGTCGAAGCCAGCGTGGAAGTAGTAGTCCTCCGGGGGGCGGATGACCTGGTAGAGCAGGGAGAGAAGCATCGTTGCGACGACGACTTCGCCGACCAGACGGAAGAACACCTGCCGGCGTCCGGTTGGGGCACGGAAGGCGGCGGCGAGGCGTTCGAGGACGAAGACCGCATAGAGAGTCCCCGCGACCAGGGTGCCGTGGAAGTAGGTGGCGGCCAGAAACAGGAGGGCCAGGAGGTAGCGTCCGGGCCGCTCCATCCGCCGCGGGTAGAGCACCGCGAGCAAAGCCAACAACGCCACGAGTGGCGCGTAGCTCCGTGCGACCACGGAGTACTGGTAGCCAAGACCGTAGGTGAAGGGCAGCAGCAGGCGGAAAAAGCGAGGGAGCGAGGTCCCGAAGAGAAAGAGAGCCGAGGCCAGAACTGCACAGCCCGCAGAGAGGAGGTTGAGCGTTGGATGATAGGGTAGGCGGAGCTTGGCCGGCACCATGAGCAACAGGTGCCACAGCGGCGGCGAGGTGTCGTAGCCGAGGTAGAGGCTGACCAGGTCGGTGAGGTCGCAATCCCGGACCAGGAGCCAAGCCTGGGCCTCGTCGAACCAGGGTTCGTGGTGGATGACCAGGACCGTGAGCAGGGCGGCCTGCACGAACAAGACGAGGACTTCGAGGAGACGCCCCGAGCGGAGGGTACTGCGGTGCAGCTGCAGGAAGGGTAGGAGGTGGGTCCTTCCTTCGATAGAAGAGGAGGAGGTTCGCATACGAAGAAGGGGGAGATAACCTGCAATGGACCGAGAAGGACGGTAGCAGAGTGGGAGGAGATAGCACAAGTCGGATCGGGAAATGGGCGAATTCCCTGGTCAGTACAGGGTGGTGGGTGACAGGGTTCTAGTGGTCTGAACGAGGTTCCTTGGAACTGGATCGAACTGCAGAGGGGCTTGCAGACAATGCGAGTGAAAAATTTTTACAATATGAAATTATTGCTTGTTATCAGGGCATGCCCTGTGCATTCGCCGACCGGCTGCCGCGATACTCAGGGAGTTCGACCATGCTGAAGATGTTGCTCACGGGCTTGGGTGTTGTGCTGTTGGGCACCGTACCCCTCCAGGCCGCCACACCTACCACTCGCCACCTCACTCTCGACAAAGGTCAGGGCCTTGCCTATGAACCTACTCGCGATCTCGGTGCTTGCCAAGCCTGGCTGCGCACCCATCAAGACGAGTTGGCCCAGGCCGTGGATCGTAACCTGACCGTGTTCAACCTGACCCAGGAGTTGCTCGACACGGGAATCAGGATGTCCTTGGAGAAGACCAACGGCATCTATTGTCAGCGTGATCTGCCCGGTATCGGCGCGTACGGCGTGGTCGCGGCCTTGCAGGTCGAGTTCCGCGGCGAGGAGAGTTATCCCGCGATCGAGCGGGGACCCTTCGAAAATCGGGAAGAGTGCTTGCAGGCCCTCGGCAATCAAGACATCCGGTACCGCGATGAGATCACGGCCAAGGTCGAGGAGTTCAACCATACCATGGAGACCTTCGGTTTGGAGCTGCGTGCCGAGCTCGACGAGGGTTCGGCCCTCCATTGCAAGGGCTCGATGGCCGCTTTCCGCGAGGAGGTGCGCGAAGCGATGCGCCGGGAGTGGGAAGAAGGCAGCATGGGGAAGAAATCCGGCAACTATCCCGCGATTTCCACTATGGTCAGCCTTCTTCCGGGTCTCATGGGCGCAAGCCTAGGAGGTTTGCCGGGCTTCCTGTGCGGGTTCTCCCTCGGCGAAACCGCCTACGCCGGGTTTTGGACCGTTTCCAATGTACTCGGAGTTGTCGACGAACATCGCGCGAACAAGACCTCGATGAGGAAATTCTTCATCGATCCCCCGCCCGTGACCTTCAGCGGGGACGGCCAATGCAAGCTGCGCTGAGGATGAGGTCATGAAGACAACCGTGTGTGCGACGGTGTGCGCCTTGCTGCTCGGGGTTTCTGCAGAGGCCTCCCTCCTGGAGGACCTCGAGGAGATTACTCGGGGTGGAAAGAATTCCGGACAGTTGCTCGCGAAGATGTGCCGCTCCAACCTGGAGGACTTCTTCTTGTTCTGCAGCCAGGGCGAGCGGTTCAACGTGCGCTGCTTCGCCGAGGGCACGGTCGAGCAGAACCAGAAGAGGATCTGCGGTTCGATCGAACAGGTCTTCGAACTGGCCTGCATCGCGACGATCAAGAACGAACTCGGCAACCTCGAGTTGCGCATGGATCAGCTCGTCGGGTATTGCGGCCAGGTCGGGTTGGAGGAGGTGCGCTGCCTGGACCAGCTTGCCGACGAGTCCAAGGTCACCTCGAGGGGTTTCGCCGCGTGCCTGCATCTTGAAACGGATCGCCGCCTGGTACGCCACAGCGAGGGACTCCATGGCAAGTGGGGGTACCTGGACGGCCGCAGTGGCGACCTGCTCATCGAGCACCTCTTCGCCGAGGCGCAGCCCTTCCGCGAAGGGGTGGCCGTGGTGCGGGAGGAAGCCTCCACGCCTTACGGTTTCATCACCTACAACGGCGAGAGTTGGTCCTGGGCGATCAAGCCGAGGTTCAACAAGGCTCTGAGTTTCAAGAACGGCAAGGCCATTGTCTGGACAGACGGCGAGCGTTCCTGCATCGATAGAAAAGGCGATACCACCTCCTGCGATTGAGACCGGTCGCCGGTCGAGGTTTTGTCGACGGTGGGTAGAACCCACTTCTCGCTTCCCAATCTCCAGTCTGACCTATAGAATGCCCCGGCGTTCGACCCGAGGAGGAAGCCATGCTGTTCATCGATTATGTCGTCGTCGCTGTCTACCTGATAGCGGTCATGGTCATCGGGCTCATGGTCCAGCGCAAGGCCTCGGCCGGCATTGACTCTTACTTCCTCGGCAATCGCAACCTTCCCTGGTGGATCCTTGGCGCCTCGGGTATGTCTTCGAATGTGGACGTGTCCGGGACCATGATCAACACCGCTTTCATCTATGCCCTGGGCACCCTGGGTTTCTTCATCGAGATCCGTGGTGGGGTGACCCTGATCATGGCCTTCCTGATGATCTTCATGGGCAAGTGGAACCGACGGGCCCAGGTCATGACCCTGGCCGAATGGATGCACCTGCGCTTCGGAACCAGCCGAGAGGGGGACCTCGCCCGCATCATCAGCGCAGTGGGTGCCCTGATCATGACCGTGGCCATGATCACCTATTTCGCCATCGGTTCCGGCAAGTTCATCGGCGAGTTCCTGGGTATTCCCGAGTACATGGCGACCCTGATCATGATCGTGCTGGCCTCGACCTATACCATCGCCAGCGGGCTCTACGGTGTGGTCTGGACCGACGTGGTTCAGGGTGGGCTCATTTTCGGCATGATTATCTATATCTGCTGGTTGGCCATCGATCTGGTGAACCTGCCCGAGGTCTTCTCGGTCTCGGTGCCCCTGGGTGGAGGGAATTTCCAGACGATCAGCACCACGCTCGCAGATTGGACGCGCCTTGTACCGCCGTGGGAGTTGGAACTTCCCGGGGCGTACTCCATTTATAATCTCTTCGGCATCGCGATCATGTTCTACCTGTTCAAGGTTACCCTCGAAGGCAGCAGTGGTGCCGGCAACTACATGATTCAACGCTACTTTGCTGCCAAGAACGACCGTGAAGCAGGGCTCCTGTCTCTTTTCTGGATCCTCCTGCTCGCCTTCCGCTGGCCGCTGATCGCCGCTTTCGCCCTGCTCGGCGTCCACTATGGCCTGACCCACCAGGTCATCGCTGATCCGGAATTAGTCCTACCCACCGTACTCAATACCTATATCCCCGGTGGTATGAAGGGGTTGATCGTGGCCGGGCTCATGGCTGCGGCCATGTCGACCTTCGACTCCACGGTCAATGCGGGTGCTGCCTATTGGGTCAAGGATCTGTATCAGACCTTCCTCAACCCGAAGGCGACCGAGCGCCAACTCATGCGGCACAGTTATTGGGCTTCGGCAGTGATCATCATCCTCGGCACGGTGGCCAGTTTCGGCATCAGCAACATCAACGAGATCTGGGGCTGGATCACCATGGGCATCGGTGCCGGGATGTTCATCCCCCAGGTCCTGCGCTGGTACTGGTGGCGGTTCAACGGCTACGGCTTCGCCTGGGGCACGGTGGCAGGCATGGTCGCTGCGGTCATGACCAAGGTCTTCGCCGGGACCATTCCCGAGTACTGGTCGTTCAGCATCGCCTGCGGGGGTTCTCTGGCCGGGTGCATCCTCGGCACCTATTTGACCGAACCGACCGATCCGAAGGTGTTATTGAAATTCTACAAGATCACCCGCCCCTTCGGCTTCTGGGGACCGGTGCGGAGCGGGGTGCCGGCAGCAACCATCGCCAAGATCAATACCGAGAACCGCCGCGACCTCCTGGCAACCTGCTTCGCCGTCCCCTGGCAGGTCGTCCTCTTCCTCCTGTTCATGATGACCGTGCTGCGGCGTTGGGATAACGTCAGTATCCTTTTCGTCACCCTGCTAGCGCTCTCGGTGGGTTTGTACCTGTCCTGGTTCCGGCACCTCTCGACCGAAGTCCGGGTGGATTGAACCCTTTCCCTGTGTTCGGTTCCTTCAGCCGATGCGCGTGCCGGGACAACTCCGCCCGGTGAGGAGCCGGAACAATCGGTCCGGGGCCTCGAGGTTGAAGATCCAGGCCGGTATCCCTGAGAGTTCCCTGGCCAGGGCGGCGAGTTTGCCGCCCATACCCCCGGTCACGTCGGTGGCGGTCGAACCGCTCACGTCAGCCGCGGGGTTTTGTGGGTCGGGAAGGCGCTCGAGCAGGCGAGCCGTAGGATCCAGCCGGGGGTCGCGGTCGAAGACCCCATCCACGTCCGTGCCCAAGAGGGCGAGGTCGGCGCGCAGCACTCTGGAAAGATAGGCCAGGATCAGATCTCCGGAGAGTACTGCGCCGCCGAGGGTGCGATCGGGGACCATGTCGCCGTGGAGGAGGGGGATGGCGGCGAGGGTCTCGAGCGCGAATTCGATGGGGGCCAGATGTGCCGTCACGATGGCCTTGCGGTCCAGTTCGAAGAGAGCGGCCGGAGAGAGGGGAAGGATCGGCAACCCCGCCTCGTGGAAGAATTCCGCCAGGCGCAGATTGAGGCCTGCCACGGAGAGGTGGGCGCGGAGGAACGCAGGGAGGTCCTCGGGAAGCCGCAGTCCCTCGGCGATACCGGTCTCGGCCACCAGGGAATGTCCGTAAGCCCCGACGCCATGGATCAGCACCAGGCGGAGCGCGCGTTCGGCGAGGGCGCGGCGGAGTTCCCCTGCGATGCGCCGGAGCGCGGGGCGGTCGAGTTCGGGCAAGCCGTCGCGCTTCCTGGTCAGAACACTGCCGCCGAGCTTGCAGACGATCAAAGGGATGGACATGGGAATCCTGGACTTCAACCGAGGGTCGCGCGGAAGATGCGCCGCCCCGAGGTGGCGAGTAATTCTGCGAGCGTGTCTGCCGAACGCTCGTCTGCGGCGAGGCAGAGGACTAGCCCTCCGCGGCCGGTGCCGGTCAGCTTTGCTCCCAGTGCGCCGTTCGAACGGGCCATGGCGATAAGCTCCTCGATTTCCGGGCAGGAGACGCCCAGCTCGGCGAGCAGGTCCTGGTTGCGATTCATCAAGGTCCCGATTTGACGGAGTTCCCCGACTTCGAGCGCCTGAACCATCTCCGAGTAGAGGGCGTCATAGGCCGTGAACAGCTCGCGGCCGCGATCAGGGTTCGCTCGCAGGAACGCGCGGACCTCGCCAACCACGGCGCTGGTGTCGGCCGTGAGCGCGGTGTCGGCCAGGACGATGGGTAAGGGGGTTCCGGTGGCGAGGGGGGTGAAGCTCGGCGCACCGCCGGAGAGGTCCTTCCGGAACGTGAGCAGGCCGCCGTAAGTCGCAGCGGTGTTGTCGATGCCCGAAGGGGTGCCGTGGAAGGCTTTTTCGCCCTCGAAGGCCACGGCATTGATCCGGGCATCGTCGAGGTCGAGGCCGAAGAACGAGCTGGCGGCGCGGGCGAAGGCGGTGCAGCTCGCCGCCGAGGCGCCCACTCCGCTGGCCGCGACGAGGTCACCTCCGAGGCGGACGACGAGGCCTCGCGCCGAGAGGTTGAGCCCCAGAGCCTCGGCCATCAACCGCAGACTCGCCTCCTGCTGGGCACGTTTCTCGGCCTTGTACCCGGGAGTGGCCGGCCGCTCGTCGAGGAGCTGGAGCCCCGGCAGGTTACTCTCGCAGAGGACGGCCGAGGTACTGGTGGACAGGGCCGAGACGATGGCGGGCAGACCGTGGACCACGAAGTGCTCGCCGCAGAGAATGGTTTTTCCGAAGCCGCGGTTATTCGCCCGGTTCACCGCTCATCCTCCTCAGCAAGGCGAGAAAGTTCTCGGCATTGTGCAGGCTGATCTTATCTTCTTGGATCATGCGCAGGGAGATTTTTTCGATCTCCTCGCCGATGGCTCCGGCCATGAGCGCGATGCTCTTGCTGTGCAGGCGCATGTGGCCGCGCTGGATACCCTCGGTGGCGAGGCTGAGCAGGGCGGCGAAGTTCTGGGCGAGCCCTGCCGAGGCCATGATGCCGGCAAGTTCGCGCGAGGATCGTACTCCGAGGATCTTGAGGGCCAACCTGGCCATGGGGTTGATGCGGGTCGAGCCGCCGACCGTACCGACTCCGAGGGGAACCTCGATGCGGCCGCAGAGGTCGCCCTGGTCATCGGTAGAGAACTCGGTCAGGCTGCGGTATTTCCCGTCGTTGACCAGGCAGGCATAGGCGTGGGCACAGGCCTCGAGGGCGCGGAAATCGTTGCCCGTGGCCAGGGCGACGGCATCGATGCCGTTCATCACACCCTTGTTGTGGGTCACCGCGCGATAGGGCGAGGCCTGGGCGAAGGCATAGGCGTCGAGCACGCCATCGATAGTCTCGGCGCCGAGGGTTTCGCGCCGCCAGACGGTCTTTGCCCTGGCAATGCGATAGGTGCTCAGGTTGCTGAGAATGCGCAGTCGAACCTCGCCGTCGATGATTTTCTGGACCTGGGGGGCGAAGGTCTCGAGGATCGTATTGATGGCGTTGGCGCCCATGGCGTCGCGGACGTCGACGAGCAGGTGCAGCACGATCATGCGGCCCCGCTCGGTCTCGAGGACCTCTCCGTGCAGATCGCGCGGGCCACCGCCGAAGGCCTTGAGGGGCAAGTCCGAGTTGAGCAACTCCCGCAGCAGTTCGACTTTGTTGTCCAGGAGGCTCTGCAGACTTTGTTCCGGATCGCGGCACTTCACGATCTGGAGTTGTCCGATCATGATCGGTTCGTCCACATCCGTGGTGAAGCCCTCGGAGAGCTTGGCGGCCTTGGAAGCGGCGGCCACGACCGAGGCCTCCTCGGTGACGAAGGGAAGGACGCGGGGCGTGCCGTCGATGACGAAGTTGACAGCCAGGGCGAAGGGCAGGCCGAAAGTGCCGATCACGTTCTCGGACATCAGGTCGGCTAGGTCGAGTTGGAGCCCCCCGCCGTTCAGGAGCAGTTGGCGCTCCTCCGGGGTCAGGTCGGTCGTCTCGGCGACGATGCTCTGCCGCTCGCGGAGGGTGCGCAGGTAGAATTTCGAGTAGGGATGCTCGGCGTTCATGGTCCTCCAGCCGGAGTGGCACTCGGAGCGAGCACGACCCGGTCGGTTTTTAGCGTGAGGGAATGTAAACCTCTGGGCAGAAAAAGGCAATAAAAATAAACAAATCGCCAACATTACAATGAGAAACTAATGACACGTAGCGTTGGACTCGGACGGTTCTCGGCTGTCGAATTCCATTGGCCAGGACAAGGGTTCGTGCTATGCGATCAGGAGGTTCTCACGAAGAGGTCCCATATGACGTCCGACGATACGTTTGCATCCTGGGACGAAACCGTACTCCAACCTTTCCTCCATCGCAATCCCGAGCGACTGGAGCGTTTCACCAATGCTTCCGGACGGCCCATCGAACGGGTGTATACCCGGCAGGGTACTGGGCCACTCGGTCATCCCGGAGCCTATCCCTATACCCGAGGGGTCCAGCCGACCATGTACCGCGGACGGTTCTGGACCATGCGCCAGTATGCCGGGTTCTCCACGGCCGAGGAAACCAACCGGCGGTACCGTTACCTCCTCTCCCAGGGCCAGACCGGGCTCTCGGTGGCCTTCGATCTCCCGACCCAGCTCGGTTACGATTCCGACGATCCCCTCGCTGTCGGGGAAGTCGGCAAAGTCGGAGTGGCTATCGACACCCTGGCTGACCTCGAGGCCCTCTTCGCCGGAATACCCCTCGGCGAGGTAACGACCTCCATGACCATCAACGCTCCCGCGGCCGTGGTTCTCGCATTTTACCTGGCGGCGGCCGAACGCGCCGGAGTGCCGTGGAACAAACTCGGCGGCACGGTGCAGAACGACATCCTCAAGGAGTACGTGGCGCGCGGGACATACATTTTCCCGCCGCGCCCCTCGCTCCGGTTGATCACCGACCTGTTTCGCTTCTGCAGCGAGCGGGTGCCGCGCTGGAACACCATCAGCATCTCGGGCTATCACATCCGCGAGGCCGGATCCACCGCGGTCCAGGAGGTCGCCTTCACCCTGGCCAATGGCATCACCTATGTGGAAGAAGCGCTCCGGGTCGGGCTCGAGGTCGATGCCTTCGCCCCCCGCTTGAGCTTCTTCTTCAACGCCCACAATGACCTCCTGGAGGAAGTGGCCAAGTTCCGCGCGGCGAGGCGTTTGTGGGCCAAGATCATGGTCGAGCGCTTCGGGGCGAAGGACCCGCGTTCCGCGATGCTGCGTTTCCACACCCAAACGGGCGGATCGACCCTGACCGCGCAACAGCCGGAGAACAACGTGGTTCGCGTGACTCTCCAGGCCCTGGCAGCGGTTCTCGGCGGGACCCAGAGTCTCCACACCAATTCCCGGGACGAGGCCGTCGGCTTGCCCACCGAGGCCTCGGCTCTCCTGGCGTTGCGCACGCAACAGCTCATCGCTCACGAGTCCGGGGTGACCAACAGCGTGGATCCCTTGGCCGGTTCCTTCATGGTCGAGCAGCTCACGGACGCTATCGAGGCCGAGGCCGAGGTGTACCTCCGGCGCATCGACGAACTCGGAGGGGTGGTTGCCGCCATCGAGAGCGGCTTCATCCAACAGGAGATCCAGCACGCCGCGTATCGCTACCAGCAGGAGATCGAGGCCGGCGAGCGCTTGGTCGTCGGAGTCAACACCCTGCAGGGCGGTCCCGAGCCGGAACCCGAATTGACCCGTATTCCCCCGGAAGTCGAGCAGCGGCAGCTCGAAGGTCTCAAGAAATTCAAAGCCCAGCGCGACCGTGCGGCCGTCGACCGGGCTCTCGACGCCATTCGAGAGGCTGCGCAGGGGGATACCAATCTCGTGCCCTTGTTCGTCGAGGCTGCCAAAGCCTCGGCAAGCATCGGCGAGATCTGTGGGGTGCTGCGCACCGTCTTCGGCGAGCACCGCGAACACGTGGTTATCTGAGGGGGCGAGCGATGAATGCACGGAAAGGACGACCCATACGGGTGTTGATTGCCAAGGTGGGCCTCGACGGGCACGACCGCGGGGCGAAATTCTTGGCCAGGGCCTTGATGGAACAGGGCTTCGAAGTAATCTACAGCGGCTTACGGCGCACGGCGGCCCAGGTCGCGGCCATGGCCTTGCAGGAGGACGTCGACGTTATTGGATTGTCCAGTCTGTCGGGAGCCCACGAACAGACCTTCCCGGCCGTACTGACCGAGCTCCGTAACCTGGGACTTGGCGACCGTATGGTCCTCGGTGGGGGTATCATCCCTGCTACAGACGCGGAGAAACTCCGCGGCCAGGGCTTTGCCGAGATCTTCACCCCGGGCAGCTCGGCGGTGGCCATCGGGGCGTTCATCAGGGAGAAGCTGGGCGCATGAAGGCCGATCCGCGAAGGTTGGCTCAGCGGGTCGTAGCAGGAGAGGTCTCGGCCCTGGCCCAGGCCATCACCCTTGCCGAAGACCGAGGCCCCGGCCACGAGGACTTGCTCCGCTACCTCGGCGAGGCTTCCGGCTCGAGTCGCAGGACGGTCGGGGTGACCGGACCGCCGGGAGTCGGCAAGTCGACCTTGGTCGCTGCGTTGCTCGAGGTCGCCGTGGCGAGAGGTCACCGGGTCGCGGTGTTGGCCATTGATCCGTCCAGTCCGCTCAGCGGCGGGGCCTTTCTCGGGGACCGGCTCAGGCTCGGTCGCGAGTTCCTGGCCGAAGCCGTGTTCTTCCGCAGTCTGGCCAGCAGAGGAGCCGGAGGCGGCATCAGCGATGCCCTGCCTCGCATCCTCCAGGTCGTCAGCGCCGCTCCTCGCGAGCTGATCCTGGTCGAGACCGTGGGTATTGGTCAGGCCGATGTGGCGGTGGCAGAACTGGTCGATCTGCTGCTCCTGGTCCTGGCACCGGAGCAAGGGGACGATGTCCAGTTGCTCAAGGGCGGAGTCGTCCAGGTAGCCGAGCTCCTGGTGCTGAACAAGGTCGATCTGCCGGGCGCCGATCGTTTGCGGGGGCATCTCACCACCCTCGGGTTGGGCCCGTGTCTGGAGGTCGTCGCACAAGAGGGTCGCGGGGTAGAGGCCTTGTACGAAGCGATCCTGGAAGCTCTGGCGAGAGCCCCCGGCCGAAAACCTCAAGGCCTCGAGGTGGCCAGGAGGGTTGGCGACGAGGTGCGCAGGACGATTGCCGACAAACTGGGTCGGGGACCGGTCCCGCCTGCCTTGCTCGTCCGTTTGTTGGAAGCAGTGGACAGGATTATTGAGGAGGAGTGTCGATGATCAGCTCGCTCGATCACCTCGGCGTGGCCGTGGCCTCGCTGGAGGAGGCGTTGCCTTTGTACGAGAAGATCTTGGGTTTAGAGCTCCTCGGCATTGAAGAGGTGCCAGAACAGCAGGTGAGGGTGGCCGTGCTCGGCCTCGGAACCACCAGGCTCGAGTTGCTCGAACCGACGGCCGAAGATTCCCCGGTGGCCAAGTTCCTGGAGAAGCGAGGCCAGGGCTTGCACCATCTGGCCTTGCGGGTCGAGGGAGACCTCCAAAAAACCCTTGGGGCGTTGGCCGATCAAGGAGTCCGGCTCATCGACCGTACGCCCAGGTCCGGCGCGCACGGCAGTGCCATCGCGTTCCTGCACCCGGCTTCGACCGGGTCGGTGCTGGTGGAGCTGGTGGCGAAGCCGGAAAAGGGCTGAGTCCGGAGTTCCTCGGATCACCTTTCTTGCGACCAGGATACCGAGGCGGTTAGAGCGCCTCTCCTCCGTCGACGGTGAGTACCTGCCCGGTGACGAAGGTCGCGGTCTCGAGGTAGAGCAGGGCTGCCGCGATATCGTTAGGGTCGCCGATCCTCTGCAGTGGCACTTTCCGAGCGGCTTTGAATGGGTGGTCCGGGGAAGAACCCGCGGGTGGCAAGATATAGCCGGGAGCGATGCCGTTGACCCGAAAGCTCGGGGCGAGTTCTCGCGCGGCCATGGCGGTGAAGTTGGCGAGGGCCTTCTTGCTGAGCAGGTAGGCGAAGTGGTGCGTGCTGTTGGAAGTCACCGAGGTGTCGAGGATCGAGACCACGTGCCCGGAGAGACAGAGCCGTGCATACGCAGCGGTGAGGAGCACCGGCGCCGCGAGGTTGACCGCGATATGCCGCCCGAGCAAGGCCGCGTCGGTCTCCCGGAGGGTGCCGGGTTCGAACAGCGAGGCATTGTGGACCAGCAAGCTCGGCGGTCCCAGGTGTTCGAGCACCTGGGGGAGGAGACTCTCCACCTGTTCGGTATCGGCGAGGTTGGCGCGGAAGGGCTGCACCATCAAACCCTTCCCCGAACAGGTGGCGATCACCTCGGCCGCGGCGGTCTCGGAATCGTGGAAATGCAAGGCGACCCGGTAGCCTCGCTCGGCCAGGGTCTCAACCAGGGCACGGCCGATGCGCCGGGCGCCACCCGTGACGAGGGCGATCGGCCCGGCGGAGCCCGTCATTGCCGGACCAAGTCGAGGAACTCGGCCCGCACCGTGCCGTTGTGCTTGAAGGAGCCGAGCATGCAGGAGGTGGTCATGGACGAGTTCTGTTTCTCCACGCCGCGCATCATCATGCACAGGTGCCGGGCTTCCACGATCACTCCCACGCCGTAGGCCTCGGTCTGCTCCTGGATGCAGGTTGCGAGCTCGGTGGTCAACCGTTCCTGGAGCTGCAGGCGGCGGGCATAGAGATCGACGAGGCGTGCGATCTTTGAGAGGCCGATGACCTTGCCGTGCGGGACGTAACCGACATGGCAACGTCCGAAGAACGGCAACAGGTGGTGCTCGCACAAGGAATAGAGTTCGATATCCCGCACGACGACCATCTCGTCGGCGTCGGTCTCGAAGATGGCCCCGTTGATGACGTCCTTGGGCTCCTGACGGTACCCCCGGGTCAGGAAACGCATGGCCTCGGCCGCGCGGATAGGGGTATCGACCAGGCCTTCCCGGTCGAGGTCCTCGCCCAGTCCGGTGATGATCGAGCCGAAGTGGTGCGCGAGCTCCTCGATGACGGGGTCCGGTTCCGCCCGAACGGTAGGAACCTTTTCAGTAGACGAGTGGCGCATGGACAGGCAGCGGGGCCAGCTTGGCCCGGCCCTCGAGAAAGGCCAACTCGATGACGAAGGCGCACTCGATCACTTCTCCCCCGGCCTTCCGGCAGAGCTCCACGGTGGCCCGGGCCGTACCGCCTGTGGCCAGGAGATCGTCGACGATCAGCACTCGCGCGCCTCCGGGCAGAGCGTCCTCGTGAATTTCCAAGGTGTCGGTGCCGTATTCCAGGGCGTAGGTCTGCTGCAGGGTCCTATAGGGCAATTTCCCTTTCTTGCGTACCGGGATGAAACCTTTGCCGAGGGCCAGGGCAAGGGCGGCGCCGAAGATGAAGCCACGCGATTCCACGGCAACGACCAGGTCGAAGGTGCGGTCGGCGTAGCGATGCACGAAGTGGTCGATGCAGTGTCGGAAGGCGATCGGATGCGCCAGTACCGGAGTGATGTCTTTGAAAAGTATGCCGGGTTTTGGGAAATCGGGTACGTCGCGGAGGAGGGATCTGACCAAGTCCATGAGTATCCTCGGGAGGTCGATGACACGCCCTTCGATTACCAGAGACTATCGCGATTGGCAAGGGTCGAGAGAGCTCAGTGAACCGGGACCGGAGCTAGGCGCATCGGGGCGAGGAGGTTCTGGATCGAGGCCGCGGCCTCGCTTATCTTTGAGGCCGTGTGGTGATCCCATTGGCGCAACCGGGCCATGGCCCCGAGCGTGCGGGCGAGGTACTTCCGCCCGGATTGGCGCAGCGAGACCCGGGCCGTGGCTTCGACGGCGTTCTCGGCCGCTTCTGCCGCGATCAGCTTCCCTGCTTTGCCTCCCAGGGTGCGGACGAAGGGGCGGAGCAGGGGAGAGAGATTGTCCCAGCCCAGAGCCCCTCCAACGGGAGTCGAAGCCGCGACCTCGGCGATGGTGAAACCGGTGAAGGAAAGGAATTGGCAGATCGCCGAGGCTTTATCCTTGTCGCTCATGCCGCCAAGGTGGCGTTTCGTGGCCTTGGCCAACGTGGCAAGGGTAGCGTGGTCGTCGCCGGCCCCGCTTTGTTCGGCCTGGACGGCCTCGAGGGTGGTCAGGAAGTCGGGCCCCTGCGAGGGGCCGGTGAGGCGGATACCTGCCAGTTCGGCGATGATCATGACCGCGCCGAGCGTGGAATCCAGGGCTCCGATGACGAGGCCCTTGGTGCAATGGACCACGATACCGGCGAGATCGGACTTCAGCGGATGGTCCTGTAGGCAGTTGGTTGCGGGCATGGAGTGGAGGAGGGTCGGGAAGGCCATCGAGCACAGGATGATCGTTCGTAGATGACGGCGCATGCGCGAACCTCCGCGATGAGGGCCCGAGGCCCGACGCAAGAAGGATGCCACGAGAACAGACCAGGAAGAATGTACAACATATTGAAATAATGTCCTTTCAATGTTGCGCCTCGGTCGAGGGCATGCTCCTTTGCAGGTCGGGAGCGTTGCATTGTTCGCGGGACGCGGCTATGGTTCCTCGTCGGGTCGAGAACGGATCATCGCAGCATGAGCAAGAAGCAGAAGCCCAGGAGCGACGGGAAGAGCTCGGGATCGTGGCGGGGGCGCTTGCACGACCCCGGCTTGGCTATCGGTTCCGCCCTCTTGCTGGTGCTGTCCTATCCCTATTTCCCGACCTGGTGGCTGGTCTTCATCGCCTTCGTCCCCTTGCTCCTGATCCGCGGCCAAGAGTTGTGGCACCGTTTCCGAATGGGGTGGCTGCAAGGCTTCGTGTTCCATCTCCTGGCCTTCTCCTGGATCCGCGAGACGATCGTCAACTACAGCAACTTGGATTGGCACCTAGCGCTCGCCGTCTTGCTCCTCTTCGCCATCGTATCCGCCTTCCTCAACGCTTTGTTCCTGGCAGGCGGGACCTGGTTGGTACAGAACGCGGGGCTGAACCGGTTCGTGGCCTACCCCTTGGTCTACGCCGGGCTCGATCTGCTCTATCCCCAGGTCTACCCCTATTACCTCGGCATGACCCTCTACCGCCAGACCGCGTTGATCCAGGTGGTGGACCTCTGCGGAATGCTCGGCTTGAGTTACCTCGTGGTGATGACCAATTGCCTCGTTGTGGATCTGTTCCGGCGGGCACCGCGCTGGAGACTCGAGCTCGCTGTGACCGCCCTTTGCTGGGGCTTGGTCGGAGGCTATGGTTGGTGGAACCTCGAGGTGAAGCAACGGCCCGAACCCCGGCGCCTGTCTTTCGCGCTCGTGCAACCCAATGTGCTCATCGAGGATCGTTTCGGGAGGCAAAATCCTGGTTCGGCTATCTATCGTCGGCTGCTCGAGCATACCGTGGAGGCCGGCCAGGGCAAGCCGGATTTGGTAGTCTGGCCCGAAGCCGCCTATCCCTTCGTTTGGCGCGAGGACTCCGGGGATGTCGCCGGCCTGCGCGAGCTGGTCCGCACGTTGGGGGTGCAGTTGATCGTCGGTATGGTCGAGCATGAAGGCAGGGCCAGTTACAACGGCGCGGTACTCCTGGGTACGGATGGTGAGACGCGGGCTCGTTACCGGAAGATCAACCTCTTGGTGTTCGGCGAATATTTGCCGTTCGAGGACGAGTTTCCCATACTATCGGAATGGATCAGAGGAGGCGGGCATTTCAAACCCGGGACCGACTACACGGTGGCCGACCTCGGTGCAGGCTTCCGAGCTTCGATCCCGATCTGTTACGAGATGATCAAACCCCACCTCATACGCGAGTTCGTCGAGAGGGGGACCAATGTTCTGATAAACCTCACGAATGACGTGTGGTTCGGTAGGACCAAGTGCCCGTATCAGCACCTCGCCCTCTGCGTGTTCCGGGCTGTCGAGTATCGCCTGCCGTTCCTGCGGGCTACTAATACCGGGATCAGTGCCCATGTCGACCAGGACGGACGACTGCTCGCGACCACCGCGCTGTTTGAGCCGGCCACCTTGGTCGGGACGGTCGATGTGGCTCCCGAATTCAGCCTGTACCGGGAATTCGGTCCGTGGTTCGAGCTCCTCGTGGCCGTGGCCCTCGTCGTGGCGCTGCTCCGGGGAGTCTGGCGGCAACGGCGACTGGGGAGGGCTGAAAATAAGGCTTGAATTCCAGGTCCGAGGTCGGCCACAATACCGAGGTCCAGTCCAAGGGGGCGTACCGGTTCGGAGAGAGACCGACCGAGCGCGAAGCGGTACCTCACAGGCCGCGAGGGGGGTAGCATGAAACGATCCGTTGGCTTCACCTTGATCGAATTGATGATCGTGGTCGCCATTATCGGCATTTTGGCCGCGGTGGCTGTTCCCGCCTATTTGAAGTACGTGAAGCGGTCCCGGACCGCCGAGGTGCCGATGGCCTTCGCCAAGATCCGCTCAGGCGAAGAGGCGTACTACAGCGAGGAGGGGAGCTACCTGCCCCTCCCTGCGAACCCCTGTAGTGATCCCATCGGGGCACCGAAGAACTTCGTCCGGCAGACCTCGGACGACGCCAATTGCGCCGGGTCGACCTCTAATTACCGAGCGTTCTGGGGAGTCGACGGGATAGCGACTTTCATCTCCACGCAGACCTATTTTCAGTACCAAGCCGCGGCCGGGACCGGAACCTACAATACCTCCTTGGTTTTAAACGGGGTAAACAAAAACCCCGATAGTTTCGCGACCTATACCCAGGGGAACCTCTTCGACCGGACCTTCGTCAACTCGAGCAACCTGTATTCCGGAGCCGGGGTGAGCTGGTATGCCCTCCAGGCGCGCGGGGATCTCGATGGGGATGCCGCTTCGGCGTACACCACCCTGTGGTCGATCTTCTTCTCCACCATGGACATGTCGGCGATCTACCGAGATCGCGAACTGGAATGACGGAAATGGGTGTCTTGGAATGACAAAAAAAGGCACTCGTATTGGCAATTGTTTGGCAATATATTGATATAAATTGAAGTATCGGCGCGGCATGAAAAATGCTTTACCGCTGCGGCCTCCGCCGAAGTTCCCTTTCGACGAAGGCGTTCGAAGGTTTCACACGATCTGTTGTTTGGAGGTCCCATGCTTAAGAGAGATATGAAAGGTTTCACCCTGATCGAGCTCATGATCGTCGTCGCGATCATCGGCATCCTGGCCGCGGTGGCCATTCCTGCTTTCTTGCGGTACGTGCAAAAGTCCAAGACGATCGAGGCGGAGAACAACATCCGCAAGATCTACGACGGCGAAGTCGCCTATTACCAAGACGAGAAGGCCACCATCGGCGGGACCTACACGACCAGGGCCTTCACCAATGCCGGTCCTTCTCCTGCGACCGTGCCTCCTACGGGGACCAAGGGCGGCACCGCGGCTTCCTTCGAAGGTGATGAGTGGAAGCGGATCTCCTTCTCGGTCGATGGTCCGGTGTTGTACATGTACCGGGTGACCGCGGGCGGCACGGGAACGACCTCGTCCTTTACCGCGAATGCGATCGGCGATCAGGACGGCGACGGCACCTACTCGACCTTCCTGCGCACGGGCAGCATCGACGCCTCCGGGAACATCCAGGGCGGCGGCGGCCTGTATAAGGTCAACGAATTGGAGTAATATTTGCTGTTGTTCCGAGGTCCTAGGGTCCGGGTGAGGCCGTGGGACCTCGGAACGATGGTATAGGTTGACCCTGTGACCATTCTTTGCTCTGTAGGGGGGCGCTGTGAAGAAACATGGATTCACCTTGATCGAATTGATGATCGTGGTCGCGATCATCGGCATCCTGGCCGCCGTGGCCATACCTGCTTTCTTGCGCTATGTGCAGAAGTCCAAGACCATCGAAGCCGAGAACAACATCCGCAAAATCTACGATGGCGAAGTCGCCTATTACCAGGACGAACGGGCCACGCTCGGCGGCACGTACGTGACCCGGGCCTTCACCAATGCGGGACCGTCACCGGCCACCATTCCTCCCAGCGGGACCAAAGGCGGCACGGCCGCGTCCTTCGACGGCGATGACTGGAAGAGGATCTCGTTCGCGGTCGACGGGCCGGTGCTCTACATGTACCGGGTGAGCGCGGGCGGCACGGGCACGACCTCGTCCTTCACCGCGAACGCGATCGGCAACCAAGACGGCGACTCCAACTACTCCACCTTCCTGCGCACCGGTGCGGTCGATGCCTCCGGCAACATCATCGGCGGCGGTGGGCTCTACAAGGCCAACGAACTCGAATAACACCGGTTCGGTCTCCTGACGGGTCCGAACCGCGTCCCACCGTATCCTGAAGAGATTCCACGGTTCCCTGACTGCAGGGGCCGTCCTTCCTCAAGTTGAGTGATGACATTTTTTCGGCTACTGACTGCCGAAAAACGGCACTCCTTGCTGGGGGGAGGTCCAACTCGCAGAAAGGCTTGCAGGGGTCTCAGGAATGTTTTTTGCAATGTACCCGCCGCCCGCCTTCTCGAGGGGTGGGATTGATTGCACTACCACGCTGTCAGGAGGGTTATTGCCATGACAAGACGGCATCATGGGTTCACGCTGATCGAATTGATGATTGTGGTCGCGATTATCGGTATCTTAGCTGCGGTGGCCATCCCTGCCTTCTTGCGCTATGTGCAAAAGTCCAAGACCATCGAAGCCGAGAACAACATCCGCAAGATCTACGATGGCGAAGTCGCCTATTACCAGGACGAACGGGCCACGCTCGGCGGTACGTACGTGACCCGGGCCTTCACCAATGCGGGACCGTCGCCGGACACCATTCCTCCCACTGGGACCAAGGGCGGCACGGCAGCGTCCTTTGACGGCGATGACTGGAAGAGGATCTCGTTCGCGGTCGACGGGCCGGTGCTCTACATGTACCGGGTGAGCGCGGGAGGTACGGGCACGGCCTCGTCTTTCACCGCCAACGCGATCGGTGACCAGGACGGAGATGCCAACTACTCCACCTTTCTGCGCACCGGGGCCGTCGATGCCTCCGGCAACATCATCGGCGGCGGTGGGCTCTACAAGGCCAACGAACTCGAATAATCTCCGCTCATCCCACGTTCCAACGACACGTCCCACGCGCTCCTCGGGTGAGCGTCGCCCACGTTTCAACGTGGGGTGAGACCAAGTACGACCTGGTGGAGGGCAAGGCTCTCCGGATCGCTCTGTTCCGCCCGATGGAGCGCCGGGAGGATCGATGCGCCGAGGAAGTCAAGAATGCGACGTTGTTCTGCGAAGGCCTCGCGATCGCCGGATCTTGCAGCGATCAGGGCCAGGCAGAGATGAGCCGGCAGGTCGTCGAGGTACAGGTCGGTCCAACGCCTGAGAGAACGCTGGGCCAAGGCGGTCAACATGTCGGCGGGCCATCCCCGGGTCAAGCCGCAAAGGCACAGAGCGTTGGCCACGAAGGGGTCGTCCTCTCGTTCACGAGCGGCAGTGAGCAGGGCATCGTCGAGCGGAAAACCCGGCAACAGGGGGAGGAGCTCGAGGACCTCTTGTTGCGAGGCGGCGCCTTCGAGCAGGCGAGGGAGCAGTTCGAATCTTTGGAAACGCGCGACCACGATGGTCAGGGCTCGGCGCTTTGCGGCAGTGTCCGCAAGGGGGAAGAGTTGCTCGAGGTGTATCGTTCCGCGAATGAGGAGAGGCTCGAGATGTCGCCAATCCCTGTGCAGCATGACATCGAGTTGGGCTCCGAACGGGAGGCCGGATCCTTCAAGGGAGACGACGATATCGCGCAGGTAGCGGCCACCGTGCCCGCCGGCCAGGGCGAGCGCATGTTCCAGAGGGACGAGGGCGTCGCGGTGCCGCCCTTGCTCCTGCAGTAAGATACCCAACCGATTGTGGTACATGGGGAAATTCGGTGCCAGGGTGAGGGCTTGACGCAGCAGGCCTTCGCGTTCTGGGTAGTCGAGAGGGTAGGAAGCGGCCATGGCGGCCTTGTACCGGAGTTGGTGATCCAGAGGCCCCAGGGCGAGGGCGCGGTTCAAGGTACGGCGATACTCCTCTTCCGTTCCGACCTCGACGATTTGGAGCTCGCGGAAGAGTTGGTGGCTTGCATGCGTGCAGAGCAGGTAGATGAGCAGCGAAGCGGCGAGGGCCCGCAGTGTGAAGCGGAGGGGCATGGAGAGCGGGCGGGTGTGTCGGGGTTGCGCAGCGGTGAGGAGCAAGAGTCCGCCGAGGAGGCGCGTCGGGAGGAGGAAGGCGCCGGCGAGGAGGGTCGGACCGAGGGCGACCAGGGCGAGTCCCGGCAGGGCGTTGGGACCAGGCCTGGGATCGGAGAGGAAGGAGCGAAGGCTTGGCAGCGCGAGCACGGTGATCAAGGTGAAGAGGAGCAAGGCCACGGGCAGACCTGCTTCGGCCGCGAAGGAGAGAGGGTAGTTGTGCGAGACGGAACGGTAGAAGCCGCTTGTCGGAGCATGTTCCGTGACGAAGCGAGGGACCAGATAAGCCCGATTCTGCAAGCCGAGACCGAGCAAGGGATGTTCGGCGAGGATACGGCCGGTGGTGGCGAAGTCGTCCAGTCGACCGGCTCCGCTGAGGTGGAAGGTATGCGAGAGGCGTACCCGGAAGGAACGTACCGATCCGAGCAACGCGGCGAGGGTCATGAGGGCCACGCCGAGCACGATCAAGGATTTGGTGCTGGGACGACGGGTGAAGAGCAGGCGACCCAGGACCAGGAAGAGCAGAGCTGCCGCGGAAACGAGATCGGCCCTGCCGTGGTTGCACAGCAGGAGGAGCAGGGAGAGGATCACCGCCAAACCGGCGGGCAAGAGCCATTGTCCGGAGAGGACCAGGCTGGCGGCGACGGCCAGGGTCAGCACGAGGTATTGCCCGAGATGGTTGGGGTGATCGCCGAAGGGAAAGAAACGGTGGGTCAGCCCCTCGTCGAAACCCAGGACCACGAGTCGCGGCACGTACTCGTACAGAGCGGCTCCGGCCGAAGCGGTCAACGCGAAGAGCAGGACGACGAGTACGATGGGATGCAAACCCGTGGGACGAACGAGGACGGTAGGTACGAGGAAGAGCAGCCCGAGGATCGAGGTCTCGAGGGCCAGACCGATGATGGCGTTGTGGCTGAGCTCTGCTGTTGCCGAGGACAGGCCGAGGAGGGCGAGTATGCAGAAGACCAGCCAGGAGCCTCGCGGTTGCCGGAGAAGGTTGGCAGGCACGAGGACCAGGGTGGCGAGGAGTTGGATGCACAGCAAGGTCTCGAAGTCGGCAAGCGGGTGCAGGGCAATGGCAGGGGGCGAATAGGTCGCAAGCATGGTGGCGAGGAGATAGGGCCAGGGAGCTCGGCTCCAGCTCGCAAGGAAGATGGGGAGCACGAGCACGGCGTGCAGGCCGAGCTGGAGTGGTCCCACGGCCGCGGTATCGAGAATGGCCGCGGCAATCGCTAGAGAGCAGACCCCCGTGAGGGCAGCAAAGAGCCTGGGAGCATCGAGAGGATGATACCTGCTGGACAGACCTAGGAGGATGAGGAAACCTGTTGCTTCGAGCCCGAGGACAAGTCCAGCTAAGGGGGTGTGCAGGCCGAGGCTCAGGACTGAGAGGATGCCGAGACCCGAAGCGAGGCGAAGCAAGCCAGCGCTCTCGGAGAGGATTGAAGCAAGCACGAGCGTGGGCATCAGAGAGGCACCTTCCTGGTTTGCGAGGACTCCGCCCGGGACAAGGGTGTAGGTTCGCTAGGGGATCATTCCCGAGTGAGCGCAGTGAGTCACGGGTTTTTATCCCAGCAATGAAGAGCGAAGCTTCAAGGGGCAGGGACACACGAGCGAACAGGGGAGGAACAGAAGGAAGAGAGAGGGAGC